>WPCJ01223111.1_pt1 | contig 15482 bp, 12 predicted proteins | sample 5399831 | NCBI WGS metagenome assembly WPCJ01 (sample SAMN12869470, study PRJNA574797) | sludge metagenome | isolation source: wastewater treatment of pH10 | place: China:Beijing | collected 2019-05-20 | reverse complement strand
CCTCTATAAGCAGATAAGCTGATTCTTTTATAAACGTTATATCTGATTTGCCAGCAATCTTAATCGTTTTAATAATTTGCTTTACTTCGTAGTAAGCATTTTTAATTTCTTGCTCAAACTTTAAGCAATTTCTTGCTTTATAACTACACTCATAATCAGCATATCCCTCTAGTGCAGTTATGGCTAATACCCTTGCCCCTTTCAAGGTTTTTTCCATATTTAAAACCCTAAGTAACTCCCTTAAGTTAGATTAGAGTCACATAGGTTAACAAAAAGTTAATAAGAAAAAGAATTACAGTTGCAGGAAGAATTAGAACGGTTGCATTACAGCAAGCAGAACTATAAATATCATAAGCAGCGGTGGCAGTTCATTAAATATCCTATAAAATCTTTCGCTTTTTAAATTAATACCTTTCTCAAAACCTTTTCTAAATTTTGCCATTACCCCATGAACAGCAGTCATAACAAGGACTAATAAAAGTTTCACGTGGAACCATTTTCCAATACCAGGGCCAATGATATACACCAATACCAATCCAAAGAAGAAGCTCGCAATCATACTGGGGTTTATTATAAATCTTAAGAGTTTTTTTTCCATGATCCGTAAAGTTAAATCGAGCTCTGAACCTACTTTAGCTCTAGTATGATAAACATATAGCCTTGGCAGATAAAACATCCCCGCCATCCAACAAATTACTGAGATAATATGCAGTGCTTTAATTAATAAATAGTTTTCAGTTAAAAATTCTTGCATGGCTAATTCAAAAGTTTATATACATCATCTTTAATCCAAGTACGGTAATTTACTGCAGGGCCAAAGTAATTGCCTTGCATATAGTCAATATTAAGGTCAATCAAGGTTTTTGCAATTTCCCCGGTTTCAACAAACTCTGCAACGGTCTTAATACCAAACCCATGAGCAAGCTCTAATAATGTTTGCACAAATAATCGGCTATCATGGTTATCTACAATATCTCTTATAAATATACCATCAATTTTAATTATATCGGCATGAATTGTTTTAAGTTGCGTAAAAGAAGTATAACCTGCACCAAAATCATCAATTGCAACCATACACCCTAGTCCTTGCAGAGTATCAACAAAGTGAGCTACCTTGGATAACTCTCTATGCATACCAGTTTCGGTAATTTCCACAATTAACCGAGAAGATATACTGCTATCTCTAAGCAAGTATTTGGCCTTCTTTAACCATTCAGCATTATCTATCGATAAGTTTGATACGTTCATTGCTAAAGATACGTCAGAATTCAACTTTAGCTCATTAATCACCAAATCCAGAACCAAAAAATCTATTTGGTCAATAAACCTCATAGATTCAGCAATAGGAATGAAAGGGCCTGCCGATATTATTTGGTTCTTTTCCGTCACAATCCTAAGCAAAGCTTCATGATGCTTAATCTTACCGGTTTTACTATCAACTATAGGCTGAAATGCTAACCTTAAACGTTTTTCAATAATTGCTCTTTGAAAGTATGCTGCCAGCTTCATATGGTTTTCATGTTGTATCATCTTCCTTGATACGTCTTGATTATAAGCACAGTGTATATACCCATCTCTGCTCTTACACTCAAATAAAGCCATATATGCTTGATTTATTACTTCAGTTAAAGTGATATCACAGGAAAATACGGTTGTGCCGCAATTAAAGCACAAGTATACCGGTTTTTCAGGAGTCAGTGTTGATATTATTTTTAAGTCTTTAAAAACCTTTCTTAGAACATTATATGCTTCTTCTTCTGCATCAGCAGTAATGGTAAACAAGAGAGTGTCAATACTAATTCTCTCAAGATATATATTGTTATTAAATCTACTATAAAACTTCTCAATCACCGTATCGTTAATCTTCTTAGAAAATTCGGATCCGTAACTGAAGATTACCGCAGGAAGATTTTGGAACTGCAAAACACCTAAAATGTTTTTGCTTGCTTTTTGTTTTGTGATGTAACTTTCTATGTTACCTAAGAAATGCTTAATACAATCTCCATATGAGAGAATACTCTGGCTTACTCTCGATTCATTACGTCCACCTTTAAATAATCCTATAACCATTTAACTTTCTTAGTTATTCCTACCAGGAAATATATAAATGCTAAACACTTTTTAGTCTATAATCTTTTATATATTCGCTAATTATTCGCCTAAAACTAATTTTAAATATTATTCCTTCCCTAACGTCATATTAAGATGATAAGCGAAATATAAGGAATAAAGAACCGAAACATATTCTATATATAAGAATTCAAACACTAGAACTGTAACGCGACTGCTATATGAAATAGAGTTTATACTAACGTAGCTTAGCATCATATTTTGTGCTTACTTCATTTATAATATTCACACACACCTGCTCTATTTCTTTATCTGATAATGTTTTTTCCTTAGGTTGCAGCTTAACACTTAATGCGATTGATTTCTTACCTTCATCAATTCCTTTTCCACTGTAAATATCAAAAATAGTCACCTCTTCTATGAGAGATTTATTTGTAGATTTGATCACCTTCAATAAACTACTTGTTTCAAGATCTTTATCTACAATAAATGCAAAATCTCTGTTAACTGATTGGAAATCTGATAATTCAAGTTTGCTCCTTGCATTTTTAGGATTAATTGATGGCAAATTATCCAAAAATACCTCAAACCCTACTACATTCTCTTTGATATCAAATTTTTTAAGGGTATTAGGATGTATCTCACCTAAATAGGCAATAAGCTTGTTCCTAAGCTTAAAGGCTGCACTTCTATATGGATGATAATATAAAGGCATGTCTTTAGTAATATTTAGGTTCTCTGGATTTAATAGTAACCCTTCACATAAGGCAAAAACATCCGCTTTAACATCATAAAAATCAGCTTTCCTTTCTTTTTCATGAACGCTTTTAGCACTAAAATTCCCTACCCTAATACCTGAAATGCAACTAAGCTGAAGGTCTTTATATTCTTTAGCAAAAATATTTCCATTCTCAAAGAAAGCAAAATTATTGAACCCACGTGAAAGATTTTTCACGGCAAAATCTAAAAGATTTGGGATAATTGACGGCCTCATTACCGAGAGTTCACTGCTTATTGGGTTACCCAATGCAATTAAGTTGTTAAAACCAAAGCTTTTTGCTACCTCTTCGTCCATAAATGACCAGCTTATCACCTCACCAAGCGCTCTTGTCCTTAATCTTTCCGAAATGTTTTTTTCTCTCCTGTAATTCAGCAGTTCAGAAGAATTGATTAATATATCTGCGGTCGGAATATTCTCAAAACCGTAAACCCTGAGAACTTCCTCAGCTAAGTCGGCTTCACCGGTAATATCTCCTAAACGATGTGTTGGGATTTTTATCCTATTTTCATCAAATACGAATCCTAATTTTTGCAATATTTCTTTTGCTTTAAGCTCTGCTATTTCAAAGCCCGCAATTTTGTTTATACTATCAGCAGAAAATGCTATTTCTGAGATGTAATTCGGTTGATCACCCACCGTTTCAACCACTTTAGATGCTTCCCCCCCGCAATTTCGCGAAATCATATCCGTTAAATAATTCATGAAAAATTTTGAGATGCCGGGGTCTACCCTTCTTTCAAATCTATACCTTGCATCCGTATTAATATTCAATTTCCTACCGGATAATGCAATTTCTATTGGATTAAAGGTTGCTACCTCTAAGAATATATTTTTCGTATTTTCGTCTACCTTGCTTAGTTCACCTCCTATTACGCCTGCAATTGCTAAAACTTTATTATTATCAGCAATAACCAGAACTTCCGAATCGAGTATTATTTCATCTCCACCTAATGCAATAAATCGTTCACCATTTTTTGCTTTTCTTACCACAACATTTCCTGCTATTTTATCAGCATCATATATATGGTTAGGCCTACCAAACTCCAGCATTGTGTAATTTGAAATATTAACTAAAGCTACTTTCGAACTGAAACCAATTGATTCAAGAGGCTTAGCAATTACACTTGGAGAAGGTAAGTTTTTAACACCTTCTATATACCTTCCTAAGAACTCATAACATCCATTTTTAACTTCTATAGTAACTTTAATTTTACAATCTTTAGAACCTGCTATAGTTGATGCTTCCGGAAGGCTAATAAGCTCTCCAACTCCTGTTGCAGCTAAGTCTCTTGCAATCCCATAAACGGAAGCGGCATCGCCTCTATTCGGAGTAAGGCCGATATCAAGAATAACATCGTTTAAGTTAGCAAATTCTGAAAAACTTTGCCCTACCCTTGCTTCAACTGGAAGCTCTATTATTCCCTCTCCTTCTTCATTTAAGCAAAGCTCTTCTACTGAGCACAACATCCCATTGCTTTCGACACCTCTTATCTTAGAAAGTTTTATTTCTATACCATTTGAGGGAATTTTAGCACCGACAGGGGCTAAAACCACTTTTAATCCTGCCCTAGCATTGGATGCTCCGCAAACAACTTGAAGCTTTTCTTTGCCGTTATTTACCGTACAAACCTGAAGCTTTTCAGCATCCGGATGTTTTATTGCTTTTTCGATTTCAGCAACTATAAATGGTTGGTAGGTTTTTGAGCTATCAATTACTTCTTCTACTTCAAGCCCCAAAGCAGTAAGCTTATCAACGATTTCCTCCAGCTTAGCTTCTGTTTTTAAATATTTCTTTAACCAAGATAATGTAATTTTCATATCTTATTTCCGGATTTTTTGAAAATATAGCAGGGTTGAGTAAAATGGCAACTTTGATTGCGTTATAGTATTATAATTCATCATGGATTATTTTATAACTTTCAATAAAATCTTCACCGGTTTTATATATAAGCGCGAATGTATCATGAACAATTTTCGCATATTTAAAAACAAAGAAAACATGCTCTAAAGATTCTTGTATGACATTAGAGACACATTCCTTAACAGGTTTGTTTTCATAAAATATACAATAAGGGGGATCTATTAAAGAATGTTTTAAGTGCGCTCCCTTATGAGATAAATCATATACTAAATGAAAACCATGGGCCATACTATCTTGTGGGATATCAATATTAATAAATTTCATTTTATCTTCAAAGCTTGTTAGCTCTTCATAAACTGTGGGGCAGATATTTTTAAAGGCGAGGTCAACAAAAGCTCCTGTTTTTAGCTCGTCTATATGTTCTTCTATAAATTCTTTCACTGAAAATTTTTCAAATTCTTGTTTTAGATTTTCTGATGTGAAATTGTAAGATCCTTCATTATCTTCATTTTCAAAACCAGCTCCTCTTATAAAATATAAACCTTCTCGGGTAACAGCTGAAATTGCTGTGTTTGCCAGGCCTACTAAACCATAGACTATTGAGTCAACCGCCATTTCAATTGGTAAAGCTATGAGCAAAAACTTAACCATCTGCAAAATTCCTTTATCTTCGACTATTGCTCTATTATATACTTGCCCGGACTCCATATCTTTTATACCTTTGATTTATTAATTGAGAATGATTCTCATTATCAACAGTGTTGGTATTTTTGTCAATAGTGATTGTATTAAATGAAATTAGTATTATTGCTTTAGATAAAGTTTGCTAGTACTATTATAAAAGAGAGGGAATTAAAAAATAATGGATAATTATGAAAAAGTTTACTATTCCATGTAATTTTAACGGGGTAAAAGCTCCTTTTACCGTCTACATAGGAAATCCTGAGAAAAGCCACCACCCTTTGCAATTTCAAGCAGAATGGTTGATTAAACAAAGAGGGGGATCAATTCCACAAGAAGTTATGGAGAGCTTAGAAAAGCTTAAAATGATCGCAGATAAAAATGGCGTACCTTTTGAGGAATTATGTGAATATGCTCTCTCTGCTGCTTTAATAAGTAAACCATCACCTGAGCTTTCCGATAAGGAATAACTTACCAACTCAACAAACTTCTCCCCTAACCTATTTAAGATAGGTAAATGCAAGAAGTATGCTGGAAATAGACACCTCAATTACCATTTGAGATTAAGTTATGAAATAAAATCTAATATTCAGGGTTATTTAAGCTCATACTCACATCTAAATTTGCAAAAGCAGTTGTAGCAGAATCAAAGTATAGTAATTTACTACCGATTGGTCCGTTTCTTTGCTTAGAAACTATAACTTCAGCCGTATTATATACCCTATCATGATTTAGTTGCCACTCATTCATCTTATCAGGATCTGAAACAGGTTTCTTTCTTTCAAGATAATAATCTTCTCTATAAATAAACATTACAACGTCGGCATCTTGTTCAATATTACCGCTTTCCCGCAAGTCTGAGAGCTGTGGACGTTTATCTTCTCTAGATTCTACTGCTCTTGATAATTGTGATAATGCAAGCACTGGAACATCTAACTCCTTTGCAATTGCCTTAAGTCCTTGTGATATTTGCCCTATTTCATTTACTCTATTATCAGCTGGACCAGACCCGGTAAGGAGCTGTAAGTAATCAACGACTATAAACCCTAAGTTGTGCTGCCTTTTCAATCTTCTAGCTCTTGTTCTTAGCGCCGATATTGAAATTGCAGCGGAATCATCAATAAATACTGGTAGTTGATTTAAATTATTAGTCTCAGAAGATAACAAAGCAAGCTCCTCCTGTTTTATTGTACCTAGCCTTATCTTGCTACCGTTTATTTTAGTTTTCACTGAAAGCATTCTCATCGCTATTTGCTCAGATGACATCTCTAATGAGAATATGCCCACTGATTTAGGTTTTCCCTCTCTGGTCTTTTTATTCTCCTCTAAAAAGCTTTCTGCCGCATTAAGAGCTATATTAATAGCAAGCGAAGTTTTCCCCATCGATGGTCTTGCTGCAAGAATTAGAAGATCAGAATTCTGTAGACCACCAAGCAGGTTATCAAGTTCAATAAATCCAGTTGTAACTCCGCTTACTCCACCACCTCTTTTTAACGCTGTATCTAGCCTTTTTAAGGTAATTTTTATCGAATCTTTTAAAGTTAATATTTTAGAATCAGCCTGGCCTTGTATGGCTAAATTAAATAATTTTTGCTCAGCATTTTCTATTTGCTTGAATCCATCTTCGTCCGAGTTATCAGAATAACTATCATTTACAATATCTTCGCCGATAGTTATTAATTTTCTCCTGATAGCGCATTCATAAATAAGGCGAGCAAATGACTCAACATTTACAATAGTAGTCGCGCTTGCCGCGAGTTTAACTAAATAATCAAAGCTCTTTATTCCTAATTCTTGTAAAGCTTCTTCCTTTTCAAGATAATTTTTTAGGGTTACAGGGTTTGCTACCATTCCTTTTTCAATAAACTTTACAATATTATCGTATATTTTCTTATGCAGCGGTAGGTAAAAGTAATCGGCAATTAAAAAATCCGCAACCCTATTCAGATATTCATTGTTATTGAGTATTGCACCTAATAGACCTTGTTCAGCCTCAATATTATTCGGCTGCTCACGAAGAACTTTATTTATATTTTGTTCAATAGCTAAATTTTCTAAGCTCTCGGCCCTCATATCTTGAAGTTCCTTACATTTTCTATGAGTTCTTGTACATTTTCCACAGGAGTCTCCGGAAGCACTCCATGGTTTAAGTTAAATATATGTGGATAACCATGAGTAATTTTTAGAATATTTTCCACTTTTTGTCTAATATCTTTTTTGGAAGTTGCAAGTAAAAGATTATTAAAATTTCCTTGGATAGCAACACCGGCTATATTTTTTATTATATCTCCGATTACAACATCATCTGATATACTTAAGCAGTCAATACCCGTATTTTTTGCAAATTCTGCGTATAACCTACCGGAATTCCTTGGGAATCCGATTATTTTTATGCTAGGAAACTCTTCTTTTATTTTCTTTATAATATTTTTGTTCGGTTCAATTACCCATTTTCTATATTCCTCTGCTTCTAAAACCCCAGCCCAAGAATCGAATAGTTTTATTACCTCTATTCCGTGCTTAACCTGCTCTTTAAGGTAAAAAATAGTGGCTTGAGTTATTTTATTTATTAAATTTTGAAAAAGTGTAGGGTTCTCCAGTGCAAATTTTCTTACCTTATCAAATTTTTGGTCGCTTTTTCCTTGCACAATATAACAAGCAATTGTCCAAGGAGATCCTGCAAAACCAATTAAAGCCTTATTAGGATAGCTACTTTCCATTTCCTTTTTTACAAGTTTAATAACTTGAAATACTTTTTCTAAATCATTTATCTTTTTTATTTTAAGTTCGTTTACGCGCTTTTCTGAATCTATTATTTCTAAATACGGTCCTTCACCCTCTTTAAAATCTACTTTAATCCCTAAAGCATGAGGAATAACCAATATATCCGAAAAAATTATTGCAGCATCTAGATCAAACCTTTTTAATGGTTGAATAGTAACAAGTGCAGCTGCTTCCGGAGTAAAACAGAATTCAAGAAAATTTTTAAAACTTTTTCTGACCTCCTGATACTCTGGTAAGTACCTCCCAGCTTGCCTCATCAGCCATATAGGAATTTTTTCCGAAGTTCTGTTGTTTAAAGTTTCTAACAAAGGCTTTTTAACTTTCATTATTTATAATCTTATATACTTAAATAAGTAATAGATAATATAGTAGTGTTGAAATGTTAATTAAAAGTTTTCAGTAAAATATTAACACACTTACTAACAAAAATTTTTCTCCCTAAAAATAACCTTTAAAATTAGATTTTGCCTTGTATGTAGAAAATAAAAATTTGAGTTACTAACATATCAACATTTCACTGCTAAATTTTATTCACATGTTAAAAACCTGTGTGAATAAGTATTAAAAAAGTCTAATAAAGTGTTAGTTACCAACAGGGAAAAAGTTATTGATGAGTTATTTACAAGTTATTAACATAAATGTTAGTAAGTATTGTGGAAAACTAAGGTTACCCTAGATAAATAAAGTTTATAAAAGATTTATAAGCTCACTTTGACATGGTTGGGGTTAAAAGATTAAATTAACGGCATATGATATCAATAGGTAAGCATTGATAAACATCATCAGCGCATAAAAAGAGTTGAAGAAGGTTTTATTTTTATTAAGTAATTGCCCACCTAGATAAGAAACCAAGAATAAGCCAGGTATAGTTGCTAAACCAAAAGTAAACGTTGCAAGTATGGCAATAATATAGTTGCCGGTACCGGATATTATGGTAATTATAGAAGCATAAACAACCCCGCAAGGGATAAGCCCTAAGATAAATCCCATAATAAACCCTTTTATCCCAAAAGGGTTTAAGTTCAATTTACTGACTTTTTTAGCAAAGAAGTTATTAAGCTTATTCCTGTATGGAAACCGTAAATTGATAACCTGAAAAGTTTTAGTTACACCTGACTTCATAAACAGGATCGCAGTGATAATAAGCAAAACCAAAGCTGCCCATTTTATATATGGAATGGTTTTAATACTTTTTGATAAACTCATTGCAATCAACATCAATACTACATAAGTTAATGACTTACCTAAATAGTAAGGAAAAGAGAACGCACAACTAAGCTTATTCCGCTCAGTCATTTTTCCTTTAGGTAAGCTCATTAATCTCATGCTCATTTGAGTGAGTGCTATAGGGCCGCACATACCGATACAATGGGTAAAACTTGAAGCAAGTCCGGTAAAAAACATAGTTAAAATTAGGCCACCACTACCGGCATCAAAACCTAAAGCTTGAATGAACTCATTCAAAATGGAAAGGCTATGATCATGTTGGTGATGATCACAATGTGCCATTTAGGAATACTCTATTATTTTACCCTCATTTGGCACTAAATATAAGCGTTCATTTACTATTATAGGAGTTATGAAAACATTCTTAACAACTTCTTTCTCAAGTATTTTTTCACCGGTATTTATATCGAATTCAAGTAATTGCCCTTGGGAGTTTACTACTAAAACTTTGCTGTTTGCAACTAAAGGATCTAGCCAAACGGTAATATGTTTGCTCTTTTTATCCTCAAATTTTGTAAGGTTGGTTTGCCATTTAATCTTACCATTATATTTATTTAAAGCTATCAGCTGGTTAGCTTCATTGATTCCAATCAATAATTCTCCACAGGACCAAAGAGGCCTAACAAAATCAAGATCTTTGCTCCATAATTGCGTGCCGGTCTTTAAATCAAAGTTAGCGATTAAACCCTCATTATCATATGCAATTAGCATAGTTTCATCTAATATAATTTTATGTATGACACTATGAATTATCTTATTTACCGTAAGTCTTTCAATACCGCTATTAGTGTTAAGCGTCCAAAGCTCATCACCTGTCATTGCTGCTAAGCCGATTATTTCACCTGTATTATATTGAACGATCAAAATATTATTACTAAATAAGGGGGAAAATACACCTACGGTACTGACATCACTTTTAACCCCATAATGAGTCCAAATTACGTTACCGGATTTAGAATCCAGCGCATATGTAGAATTATCTAAGGTCTGTATAAATAAAAACCCGTTTACCAGAAGGGGTGTAGCGCGAGTAGGGCTAGCTATCTCCTTAGACCATATGCTCGCACCGTTTTCGGCATCAATCGCACTGATTTTATTCAAACCTGAGGTTGCATAGATAACATTATCTTGAAAAGTTAGGCCTCCTTGATAGAATTCCGGCGATAAATTGATAATTCCGGAATTAGTATTCTTTTTAAGTTCTGCATTTTTCCACAATTTTTTCCCGGAAGTTAAATCATATGCTAATAAAGTACCTGTCGTCTCTAATATAACTATCTTATCATCAAATAATATTGGGGGGGTAATACTTGAAAATTTTTTGGAGCCATGGAAGCTAAATTTTTTCGATTCTTTATAATCAGAAGCAAGTTTTAAGTTAGGAAATAAAGTAGAATCAACCCCTGTAGACCTTTTCATAGCATCAATATTTTGGGCTGGGGGAATATTAATTAAAGCCTTATTATATACCTGATCAACCTCATTTGAAAAAGTTTGCGGGTTTATAATGATTCTTTCTCCCGGTAGAGCATCCTTCTTATCATCACCAAACCATAAATCCGACATATTGCTACAGCTGGTTAAAACTATTAAAGAGAGGGTGGCAATGTTAAGCTTAATATATCTCATAAAAATCGTAAAATTTAAGTTATTAGGAATTGCTAGCACAAGAGTGGATACATTTCAATATAAGTAAGTTTTCTATTGTATAAAAATATTTATACTTTTAATCTTTAAATAATGGACTTGTTGTTTTAAAGGCACTTAACAGAATTATGCTGAAACTATCTAAGATATTATCAGTTATATTTATTTTATCTATTTGTAAAGTAGCATTTGCAAGTCAGTTTTATGCTGATTGCATTACAGGAGATAATTTTGGAGGGGTTGAATCAGAGAACATTCTGCTTACACCACTTAACCCAACTTGCCAAAAACTTTGCAGTAGGCAATGTGAATCATTTTCAAGGAAACTCAATGGGGTAGAATTAAATCAATCCGTTATAATTGATTGTCAAACTGATTGCCAAAATGGAGTTTACTATTCAAGTACCTTCTATGATATTGTAAATACATCATCAAATGCTACTGCAAATGGCGGTACAACCATATCACCACTTATCGAAGTTCAACCCGCAGTTACTATACAAGCTGTTTGCGAGCCGAAATCCTCTGCATTAAGTAATATATATACAACCACTTTTCAAGTCAGCGACGGTGATAAATTTCAGCTGTATATGGCAGGTACTAGCCAACAGAATCAGGTATATTTATGTGGTAAAAAAAGTGTGACAATTACACCTATTTTTAGTTCTAGTAATCCTTCTGATTGGGAAAATACTAAAAAACAAACCCAATGGACTGATAAAAGTGAACATGTCTGTCTATATTACATGGATAATAGTGAATGGAATGCTCTTACAAATTTTAATTTATGGAGTTTAACCTATTTTCCGCTTAGTCGTAATTATCCTGATATATGTTTAGGTAATCAAACTAACATCTCTTCAGCTGGCCAGCAGATGAATACTCAAAATACCTTGAAAAAATTACAAGATAAAGGTTTTTCGCCTGAAACTGGTGTACCTATTCCGAGTGGTAATGTAACTAATAATAACTGTGCTTCTGGTGCTTCTTCACCATATAAGGATCCTTACGGGGTTTGTAAATGGAGTGCTAGAAATTACAATTACACTAATACGGGAATTCAAATAGCTGATGGAGATGAGCTAAGTATAAGTTGGACTGGTAGGTATAGCCATAACGAGCCTTCTTTAAGAAGCATGGATACTAATGACTTAGCGAAGTGTATGAGCAATCCGGCTAATTCTCCACAATTGAGAGCTAATTGCCAAACGAATTTTTTGAAATGGGATAGCTCTCTACAAATTATGCCAGCTAAGCAAAAAGGATTTTCTGCATCAACAATTCCGGCTATAATTCTTAGCGGAGAGGCTGCTAGGTTATCTCCAATAGGCACTAGCCAGAATTCAACAGGCACTCCCTCTAGGACAACCGTATTAGGCCTTCAGGGAAGTGTTGTAGATAATAAATTAGTAACATCTTTACTAACGACTCCTGGGTGTAACGATAGTACTACTATGAACCCAAGTTGTGCTGCACTTTCCACGATTCCGTCTGTGGTTCAACAGTGTAATAGCAACACCAACCAAGCTAATGCCTACGCTAATCCGGCATGTGTCCAAATTGATGATTTAGGAACCCCACAATATACATATTCAGGAACTTTAACAGGATTTAGCAGCACAAGAGTACCACTCGGGATAAGACACGTGGATGGTGTCGGTGCAAATGACGTAGCTACAATTCAATATCACTTTTCAGATAATTTTGGTGGCTATACCGTTGATATAGACTGGGGGGGGTGTCCGTATTATAATGGCGATAGAGTACAATATGCAGTTGCTACATCCGCTTCAGCAATTACCGAAAATATGTGGCAAGATATTAATACTGGTACGGAAAATTATTTTTTAAATGGGAAGCCTATAACTATCAATATACAAACTCCCGGAAAATTATTTTTCAGAATAAAAACCCTCACTCCGCCAGCGGGAGCCACTCCCGAGGTAGTAGCATTATATACCAGTCCCGGCAGTTACTTCGGACAGTATTATATAACGGCGACACAAATCAAAGAGGCCTGTTCTGTTGTAGAAAACGGCCCCCTTAGCGATCTTGTAGAAACAATACATGATACATTAATAGGTTCTGGTGATAAACTTGGTGCGGCTCAAGTGATTTTTTCACTTGTAGCGCAAAATTCTCAATATATCGCGATGGTTAGGGCATTACTTGTTATGTATATCGCATTTTTTGGAGCTGGGTTTTTAATTGGTATTATAAGGCTTAACCAACAAGAATCATTAATTCGTCTTGTAAAAATTGGAACAATAGTAGCTTTAATTTCACCTAATTCATGGGATTTCTTTGGCAACTACTTATTAAAAATGTTTGTAGAAGGCGGTATTCAAGTAATCTATATAATAGTATCAGGTTCCTTCAGTGTCGGTAGTATACCGTGTCTGTCTATCACGGATCCTTTTGCAGTATTTAGTTTATTTGATACTCCAATTACTCAAATATTTAGTTCTTCAGTATGGAAAAAAATATATGCATTAATATGTACAGGGCTTTTAGGGTTTGTTGTTGCATTAGGAATTATTTGGGCTGCTATAATGTATGTGCTTGCCTTAGTTAAGGCAACACTTGTATATATATATTCCTTAATTGGTATTGCTATTTTAATTGCTTCGGCACCTATTTTCCTTTGTTGTATGTTGTTTGAAATCTCAAAAAATATGTTTGAACAATGGTGGAAGCACTTAATCTCCTATACACTTCAGCCGATAATGGTGTTTGCATCAATTGCAATTTTTAATCTCGTGATTATGGTCTTACTTTATACTTGCTTAGATTTTACAGCATGCTCTTTCTGTATATTGGGACTAAATTTAGGTGATATTTACAACGAATGCTGGATCCCCGGGTATCAAACCACTGCAGCTATGAACACACCCGGGAACATATCAAGCTTCTTTATGCCGGGAAGCGTTGTTTCAACGGGTCTTGCCTTTATCTTACTCGGTAGTTCCATGTATAAATTTACAGGATATGTTTCCGGTGTCAGTGCTCAGTTAATAACCGGAAGCGTCGATAGGCAGTCCAACCTTGCCGCTGCTGCTGATAAAACTATATCCACTGCGAAAAAGACGGTTCAAACTACGATAGATAATGCTGCTCAAGTAGCTTCAGTGGGGTTAAAAGCAGCCGGAGGTATAGCTGCTGCTGAGAGGGCTGGGGCAATTATCAGAGAAGTTGGTGATGCTACAAATAAATTGCTTGATAAAGTTGTTGATGAGGGTAAGGATAGGTAATCTGGTATAACAAAAATTGATTGTTTTGGAAAATAGCTGTAAAATGCTTAAAATTTTTCATTGTGCATTTAGCTATGGAACTTATAACAAGAAACTCTCAGGAAAAAAACACTAACAACTTATTGGTTATTAGTGTTTTATACAGCGCATTTCTGATTCTATCCAACCTTGCAGAAAATAAAATCTGTGAGCTCTATGGTTTTTATTTTGCCGGGGGCCTGGCATTCTTTCCGCTTACTTACATTTTTGATGATATTTTAACAGAAGTCTATGGGTTTAAGGTATGCAAAAAAGTAATCTGGTTAGCATTCCTTAGTAATCTGGTAGTAATTTTAGGGTTATTTTTAGTGATCTTCATTAATCCGGCCCCTGAATGGCAAAATCAATCGGCATTTGAAATTATATACAAGCAATCACTAAGAGTACTATTAGCTTCTTTTATTAGCTTTTTATTCGGTGAGTTCATAAATGCCATTGTTTTAGCTAAGCTTAAAGTAAAAACTAAAGGTAAACACTTCTGGTTAAGAGCAATTACAAGTTCAATGCTAGGGGTTCTTGTTGAGAACACCCTTTTTTGCTTTATCGCTTTTACCGGTATAATCCCAACTTATGCTATATTAAACTTAATAGTAACCGGGTATTTATTTAAGTTATTTTACGAAATATTAGCTTTGCCTATAACTTATAAAATAGTGACATTCCTTAAAGTTAAGGATGGTCTCGATCATTATGATTCTAAAACATCTTTCAATCCGTTTCCGTTCACTTCTTAGGATTTTTCTTGAGAGCGAGCATATTACGATAACCTCCATAAGGCTCATGTCTTAAAAACCTTGCAACCCTACCGATGGTAGAAATACTAACCCCTGTTTTATCGTAAATATCACGGTAAGAAAGCTCCCCATCATATAAAAGTTGTGCTACATGCCAGCGTTCCTGTATAGCGTTGATCTCTGCCGGGGTGCAAAGGTCTCTAAAAAAAGCATAGCATTCCTCAACTGTTTCAAGTTTTAATATTACTTCATATAAATCATTTTCATAAGTTTTTATTTTACTCATAAGCATATTATCCGTTATTTTAGCACCACCTTTATTTTATAATTAAAATTTATAATATCCTTGGTAAAAATAGCAACCATAAGTTGAGTGAAGTTTTAGAAGCTTCAACAGTTATCAGTAA
>WPCJ01116740.1_pt1 | contig 15487 bp, 16 predicted proteins | sample 5399831 | NCBI WGS metagenome assembly WPCJ01 (sample SAMN12869470, study PRJNA574797) | sludge metagenome | isolation source: wastewater treatment of pH10 | place: China:Beijing | collected 2019-05-20 | reverse complement strand
GCCGAAATAGCGCACGCGCCCCGGCCGGCCGGTCTTGGCAAGCCAGTCCTTCACCGCAGTCGCCGCCAGCAGCGCGGCCGAGCCCAGCATGTTGTGGCCGCAGCCATGGCCGTGGCCGCCGGCCTCGACCGGCTTCGGCTCGGCGATATTGGCCTCCTGGCTCAGGCCGGGCAGTGCGTCATATTCGCCGAGGATGGCGATGACCGGACCGCCTTCGCCCGCCTCGCCCATCACCGCGGTCGGGATGCCCGCGACGTTCTCGGTGATGCGGAAGCCCTGCTCCTTGAGCATCGCGATATGCTCGCCGACCGAGCGATACTCGGTATAGGCGATCTCGGGCATGCCCCAGACGCGGTCACTCAGCGCCTCGAAAGGCTGCCGCTTGGCATCGACCAGCTCCCAGACGATATCGGAATTCTGCATGGCTGGTTATCCCTTCCAGAGCACTTTCAAGCGAAGTGAGTACCGTTTCGCGTGAAGAAAATGCGATAAAACAAAGATCTACAGATGCTCGCGCAGGAAACGGGCCACGCCGCCGAAGACGGTGCGCCGGTTCTCGATGCGGGCGAAGCCATGGCCCTCATGCGGGATGCGCACATACTCGACCGGGCGGCCGAGTCCGCGCAACACCGAATAGACCATCTCGCTCTCGCCCGGCGGCACGCGGGGATCGTCGAAACCCTGCGCGACGAACAGCGGCACGCGGATCTGGTCGAGCTTGTGGATCGGCGAGAAGCGGATCAGGTTTTCGCGGTCCGCGACCGGATCGCCATATTCGACCGCGCGCAGATAGCGCCGCCACGGCCCGGTCGTCTCCAGCAGCGTCAGGAAATTGGCAATGCCGTAGAACTCGATCCCGACCTTCCAGAGCTCCGGCTGCTCGGTCAGCGCCGCCAGCACCATGAAGCCACCATAGGAGCGGCCATAGACCGCGACGCGGTCGTCATTCACGTCGGATTGCTCGCGCAGCCAGAGCCTGACGGCCTTGAGATCGGCGACGCTGTCCATGCGCAGATGCTTGTCGTCGAGATGGTGGTAGCTGCGGCCATAGCCGGTCGAGCCGCGGACATTCGGCGCGATCACCATGATGCCCTGGCTCAGGAAGAACTGCAGGTCGGCCCGGAAGATCGGGGTCCATTGCGCCTCCGGCCCGCCATGCACCACGACCACGGCCGGATAGCCGCCCTCAGGCGCCTTGCCGCGCGGACGGTAGACGAAGAACGGCACCTCGAGCCCGTCGAAGCTTTTGGTGCTCGCGACCGTCGGCTCGACGAAGGTGGCCTGATCGAGCCCGGCCTTCGAGGCGTCGGTCAGGCGCTTGACCTGCTTCGAGGCGATATCGAAGCGCCAGATATCCGGAGACGATGTCGAGCCGTCGACGGGGAAGACCAGGCCCGAACCATCTGGCAGCCAGGCGACGGAGCCGACCGAGCCGGCCGGAAAGCCTTGGACCTCGAATTCCGCTCCATCAGCGATCTCGCGCACGAAGATGCGGTTCCAGCCGCGATCATTCGCGACATAGGCCAGGCGTTTCTGGTCCGGCGCCAGAGCTACCGCCTCGATATCCTGCCCCTCGCGCTCGACGATCCAGCTCAGCGCACCGTCCGCGGCTGAACGAAAGGCGACGCTGAGAAACTCCCGGCCCTGATCGGTGATGGTGAAGAAGCCGCTGCCATCCTTCTTCATCCGGTTCGCGGCATAGCGGGCACGGCCCTCGTGCGGCAGCAGGGCCTCGCGCGCCCCGCTTTCGAGATCGAGCCGGAACAGGTCCTGGTCGTTCATCGCATGCGTGGCGTCGGCAACCAGCAACGAACGCCCGTCGGGGAAGAAGGCCACCGCCTCGCGATAGCCGTTGCCCTCGAAAACGCGCCGCGGCGCCCGCGTCGCCATGTCCATCACATAGATGTCCATATGCTCGCGGTCGCGCGCGTTCGAAGCGAAGGCGATGCGCTGTCCGTCCGGCGCCCAGCAGCCCCAGACATGCACGACGGTCGGATCGTCCGTCAGCGGCTGCGGCACGCCGGAGGCACCCGGCACGAGCCAGAGCTGGTGGCGTTCGTCGCCGCCGCAATCCATCGTGAACAGCAGGTCGCGGCTCTTCGGGTTGAAGGCGATCGCGCCGACAGGCTCCGGCATGTCGGTCAGGCGCCAGGGCGCCCCGCCGGCGAGCGGCCGGAGCCAGATCTGGTGCGTGCCGCTCTCGTCGCTGAGATAGGCGAGAAGTTCGCCATCCGGCGCCACCGCCGGGCTCTTGGCGCTGCGGATTTCGAGATAGGGCTCGATGCCCAGACGGATCTGGCTGGCGGCTTCGTACATGGCAGTTTCCTTCAGGCCGCGAGGGCCGGCATCGAGTCGCGCAGGCGGTCGGTGGCATCGCGCAGTGCCAGCGACAGGGCCGGCGCATTCGGCGTCGCCGCGTGATTGGCCTCGGTCACGATGGTGAAGCGCGCCTCGGGCCAGGCGGTCTTCAGGCGCCAGGCGGTGCACATCGGGGTCACGATATCGTAGCGCCCCTGCACGATCTCGGCCGGCAGGTGGCGGATACGCGAGACGTCGCGCACCAACTGGCCCGGCTGGAGGAAGGCGCCGTTGACGCAGTAATGCGTGAAGATGCGAGCTAGCGCGAGCGCGGCCTCAGGTTCGGTCAAGGCCGCGACATGCTCGGCATCGGGCAGGAAGGTCTGGGTTTTCCCCGAGAAGCTGCGCAGGGCGACAGCAGCCGCGATCTGCTGCTCGCGATCGGGCCCGGTGAGGCGACGGTAGTAAGCGCCGAGCAGATCGCCGCGTTCCGCCTCCGGCACGAAATTGGCGAAGGTCTCCCAATGGTCCGGGAAGATCGTGCGCGAGCCGTGGAACCACCAGTCGATCTCGGCACGTTCGGCCATGAAGATGCCGTGCAGGCGGAAGCCGAGGCAGCGCTCGGGGTGGGCCTGTCCATAGGCCAGACCGAGGCAACTCCCCCAGGAACCGCCCGTGACGAGCCAACGCTCGATGCCGAGATGCTCCCTGATGCGTTCGAGATCGGCGATCAGCGCCTGCGTGGTGTTGCCGGTGAGTTCCGCCGAGGGGGTGGAGCGCCCCGCACCGCGCTGGTCGAAGGTCACGATCCGGAAGGCGGACGGGTCGAAAGTCTTGCGCTGGGCCGGCTTGGTGCCGCCGCCGGGACCGCCATGCAGAAAGACGACGGGAATGCCGCTCGGGTTACCGCTGAGCTCGACATGGAGTTCATGGCCGTCGCCGACCGGCAGGCGCAGGGACTGATAGGGCTCAACCGCCTCGTAAAGGGCGCTGTAGTCGTCTGGCACGCCGGGCTCCGTCGAACCGGAGCGTCGTGACGCTCCCTTGATGCGGGCAGGATGGCACGCCCGAAGCACTGCTGGCCAATGCATTTGGAGCGCATTGTTATGATGATACGGAATAGATTAGTTTCCACCGGCCTGCAGACCCCAGGCGCGACCTGAGAAGAACAGCTCGGACGCCGACAGGCTTCGAATTGTCCCCGCGACCAGCAGCGTACGCATCGCCACAGACTCCTGCTTGCAACGGCAGAAGAAATCGACCTCCCTTCCGGCAGCCGCCCTGTCGGCCGCGACGTTCGGTGCGCCGGGCAGGCCGATCCCGAAGAGCACCAGCCTCACAACCCGGCAGCCCGGGGCCTCCTTGCAGATGCACGCTGCGGCGACGGCCCCGGCGGCTCGAACGCGCCTGCGGCAAAGGTCTCGTCGTCCGGCGCGGAGCCGGCAGGGTCGCGTGTGGATCACATGACGGTATGGCTGTACACAGCCATACCGTCATGTCCATTGGCCGGCACAGAAGCATGGTCGAGCAACACGGACGCTATAGCGCGCGAAGACGACGCGACAGGTGGAATACTCCACCATTCCGCCCGCTGGAGGATTGTTTGCACAAACCCGCCCCTTCCGTTTCCCGCCTCATGCTGCCCGGCTTCGCCGGGGCACTCCTGCTCGGGCCTTGTCCCGGCCGGCGCCAGGATGCGCTCGATGAAGCCACATCGCAGACGGCCCTGACGGAAGACCTGTCACGGCTTGCAGATATGGATGCCACCGGCCTGCTGAGTCTCGTGGAAACGAAGGAACTCCCGGGCGGTTTCGCCATGGCCGTCGACGCAGCCGGGCTGGAATGGATTCATCTCCCGATTCCCGATTACGGCGTGCCCGATGCCGACTTCATGGCCGGCTGGCGCAAGCTCGATCTGGCGCGCCGGCTCCGCGGGGGCGAGAGCTGGGCGATCCATTGCCGCGCTGGCCTCGGCCGCACCGGAACGGTCGCCGCGTTGCTGCTGGTCGAGAACGGAGCAAAGGCAGCCGAGGCCATCGCACAGATCCGTGGCGGGCATGATGCTGCCGCTGTCGAGACCGAGGCCCAGGCCGCCTTCCTGGCCGCGCAGGAACAGAGTGCGCTTCGGCCTGCGTTCGCCCGAGGCACACCCTGAACCAGCATGGCCGTCACGGGGCAGAGACCGTGATGCGCCCCTTCATGTTCGGGTGGAAGCGACAGTAATAGTCGATCGCCTCCGCTTTCTGGAGCATCAGCCGGGCCGTCTTCTTGGCGGGAATCATCACCTCCGGACCACTCTTCACTGTGGCGGTATGGGCGAGGATGTCACGGTTGACCCATTCGATGGTGTCGCCGACCTTCGCGTTGACCTCCGCCGGCACGAAGACCAGCTTATCGACCATCACCTGAATGGTTTCCGCCCGGGCGGGAACGGCGGCCGTGGCCAACATCACGACCATGACAGCCGACAGAGCGCATGTCGCGTCCATCGTCCCGCCCTCAGTGCATCTCGGCAGCGACATGCACCGCATGCTGCTCGTGCCCCTGGAAGATCTTGAGCCCGGTCTCCAGCAGCCCCTTGAGCTCGGGATTGCTGGCGGAGGGGATCAGCACGGACTGCAGTGCCCCGTTCACCTGCTGGTGGAAGGCGACCTCGTTGGCGACATAGGCCTTGTCGAAGGCCTTGCCGCGCAGCTTGGCGAGTGACGCCCTGGTCTTGCCGGCGGCATCGGTCAGGGCCCGGCTCGTCGCGTTGTCCTCCGGCTTGACCTTCAGCTTTGCGACGAGGTCGAGCGCCTGCTTGTTGACGGCCTGATGGTCGCGCAGCATGTCCTTGGCGAAGGACACGACCACCTTGTTCCGTGATTTCGCGATGGCCTGCTTCGCCGCCGCGACGTCGATCGCCCCGGCCGTATAGGCAATATGGGCGATCTGCGGGTCGGTCGGTTTGTCGGCGGCCTGCGCAACGGCCGCTGACCCCAGGAATGCCAGGACAAGCGCGAAGCTATACTTGCGAACGGACATGACGCCTCCTTGTTCCGGCCGCGGCAGCGGATCGGAACGCTTTGTTTCATCGACGCTTATTGGATGTCGGCGTGGCCGAAACGTTCCCGGAATTTCAGCCGGAAAACCCAAGTCTCTGCATCACGGCAGCGGTCAGGCGTTCGCAGCGCCGCCCCGCGAAGGGGAAAGCGTCGAGCAGCACCGGGCCGATCTGCTGCTCCAGTTCCTTGCGGATGAGGAGTCGCCCCCGATGCAGCCGGGTCTTGACCGTCTCCGGCCGGATGCCGAGGAGCTCCGCGGTTTCCTCGACGCTGCGCCCCTCGATCACCCGCGCCATGAACACACCCCGATAGACATCGGGGAGGTTGTCCGTCGCGCGCTCGACTAGTTGCAGGATCTGCCGCTGCGCCATCATTCGCTCCGGATCGTCGCCGCTGGTGCTGCCGGGAAAGGGGATGATCTGCGCGGGAACGCCCGGGTCCTCGGCGCGCAATGCCTTGTCCGCCCGCTTCTTGCGGCGCAGGCGGCCCAACGCCTCGTTGAGGGTGATGCGCGACAGCCAGGTCGCAAGCGTCGCCTCGCCGCGAAAGCTGTCGAGATGGCTGAAGGCCCTGACATAGGCCTCCTGCACCACGTCCTCGGCCTCGCTGTCGTTGCGGATCACGGCCCGTGCGATGCGGTAGAGCGCCTGGTTATGCGTCGTCATGATCGTGCGGAAAGCCTGCGGGTCGCCTGCGCTCGCACGGCGGGCGAGATCGAGATCGCCTGCCGAGGCGGAACCTGCATCGCGCACGACGGTCGGAATGGGTGGCATGATCTGTCCTCCTGTCCGCATCGGATGGCGCAGACCGTCAAAGGTTCCCGAGGATTGGCGACAGGACAAGCTGTGGCAGGCTGGCGATTGCGGCGCCGGCGAACCTGCTGAAGCCGCTTCTGTCCTATCGCATTTTCTTCACGCGAACCGGTGCCCATTTCGCTCGAAAATGCTGCGGATCGCCGGCCGGTCGACAGGCCGAACGCCGCCATGCCAGCATCATCTGCATCGCACGGACTATGGAGGCCGCATCATGACCGACTTGACCCCCAACATTCCGGAAGTCGTGGCCGAGATCGGTGCCCTGTTCGAGCGTTACGAGCAAGCCCTGATCGACAAGGATGTCGATGTCCTCGACGCCTCGTTCTGGAACAGCCCGCACACGATCCGCTACGCCCTGCACGAGAACGGCTACGGCTTCCACGAAATCCACGCACACCGCGTCGCGCGCCCGCCGGGCCCCGGGATCAAGGAGAAGCGGCTTCGGCTGGAGATCCTGACGCTGGGACGCGACATCGCCACCGTGAATCTCGAGTTCAAGGTACGCGGGCGCGATGTGGTCGGCCGGCAGAGCCAGAACTGGGTCCGCTTTCCCGGCCTGGGCTGGAAGGTGATCTCCGCCCATGTCTCGACGATGGAGGGGCCGCGTCTCTGGTAGGCGCGGCGCGGATCTCAGCGCTTGCGGACGAACTCCGTCCGCAGCACGAGCCCCCTGATCGTCTCGTGGCGGCAGTCGATCTCCTCGACATTCTCGGTCAGGCGGATCGAGCGGATGACGGTACCCTGCTTCAGGGTCTGGTTGGCGCCCTTCACCTTGAGGTCCTTGACCAGCAAGACGGAATCGCCGTCGGCGAGCACGTTTCCGGCGGCGTCGCGCACCATCGGCACAGCGGCAGCCGCAGCCTGCTTCACTTCCGAGGCCGGGCGCCATTCCCCGGTCGCCTCGTCATAGATGTAATCGTCGTCGGACATGTCTTTCCCGTCTTGCGGCCGGGCGCTCGCTATCGGCCCGATCCGGCGGGGTTACACGATGCCCGGCAATTTCGCCAAATCGGTCGCTACACCGTACCCAACGGCCGTTCGGCCATTTCGATTGCGATGCCAGCGTCGATCGGCGTCTCGTAGGTCATCAGCATATAGCCGAGCACAGAGTAGAACCCGACCGTCGCCATCAGGTCGAACACCGCCTCGCGCCCGATCGCGGCAGCGAGCTCGGCCTCCTGCGCGGGCGACAGGCGCTTGTCGTCGAAGAGCGCATCGACGGCCCGCACGATCAGGCCGTCCTCGCCCTCCGGATCACCGCGCAGTGCGGCGATGCGGGCATCGCTCATGCCGAGCCCCCGCGCCCGGCTGACATGATGCTCCCATTCATAGGGCGAGCCCATGCGATGCGCGGCGCGCAGGATCACCACTTCCGAACGCACCGGCCCGAGCGCGCTGTCCTTGACAACATGCTGTCGCAAAGGCGCCCATGCCTTCAGCAACGCCGGGTGGTGCGCCATCGTCCGGTAGACATTGAGCGCACCGGCAAAGCCGGCCCTCATCTCGGCGATGGCCTCGGGCCAGTCGGCATCGCTGATCGGCGGGCAGGGAGAGGTCGTCATCTGGTGTCTCATGATGGTCGAAGCGGTCGATATCTGGCGCGGAGAACCATGCCGGAATGTCGGATCTTGCCAAGGCCGGCTGCAATCATGCGGTGGTTTCGAAGATGCGGATCGACATCCCTGCCGTCAGCCCCGGACCGCCGCGTCGATCGCGCCGCCGATCCGTTCCACGATCAGGTCGATCTCCTCCGGCGTGACGATATAGGGCGGCGCCAGCAGCACATGGTCGCCATGACGTCCGTCGATGGTGCCGCCCATCGGGTAGCTCAGAAGGCCCCGCACCATCGCTTCCTTCTTGATCCGGGCATGGATCTTCAATGCGGGATCGAAGGGCGTCTTGCTCTCCTTGTCGGCCACGATCTCGATGCCGCGGAACAGGCCACGCCCACGGATATCGCCGACATGGGGGTGCTGCCCGAGCCCCGCGTCGAGCCCTGCCTGAAGGCGCTCGCCCATCGATCGTACATTCGCCAACATCTCCGGACGCGAGATCAGTTCGACGACCTTGTTCGCCGCCGCAGCAGCCACCGGATGGCAGATATAGGTATGACCATGCTGGAACAGGCCGGAGCCTTCCGCGAAGGAGCGATAGATCCTGTCGGAGAGCAGCACGGCGCCAATCGGCTGGTAGCCGCCGCCGAGCCCCTTGGCAATGGTGAGGAGATCGGGCGCAATTCCCTCCTGCTCGCAGGCGAACAGGGTGCCGGTACGACCCATGCCGCACATTACCTCGTCGAGGATCAGCAGCACGCCGTACGTATCGCAGACACGCCGGATGCGCGCGAAATAGTCCGCGACCGGGCCGACGGCGCCGAGCGTCGCGCCAACCACTGGCTCGGCGATGAAGGCGATGACCTCGTCCCCGCCGAGCTCCAGTATCTTGGCCTCGAGCTCATCGGCGAGCCGGGCGGCATAGGCCTCAGGAGCTTCGCCGTCCGTCCGGTCGCGATAGGCGTAACAGGGCGAGACATGGTGGGTCTCGGGCAGGATCGGCTGGAACTGCGCCCGCCGCCAGGCATTCCCGCCGGCGGCCAGTGCCCCCAGCGTATTGCCGTGATAGCTCTGCCGGCGCGCGATGAAATGGCGGCGTTGCGGCTGGCCGATCTCGACGAAATATTGCCGCGCCATCTTCATGGCGGCCTCGACAGCCTCGGAACCGCCGGAGACGAGATAGACGTAGTCGAGCCCCTCCGGGGCAAGACCGACCAGCCGCTCGGCCAGTTCCTCGGCGACATCGGTGGTGAAGAAGGAGGTGTGGGCGTAGGCGATGCGGTCCATCTGCGCGCGCATCGCGGCCATCACCTCCGGGTGTCCATGACCGAGGCAGGAGACGGCGGCGCCGCCCGAACCGTCGATATAGCTGCGCCCGTCCGCATCGGTGAGATAGACGCCCTGCCCTGCCACGGCTTGTGGCAAGCGGCCGCCGATCGAGCGATGGAGAATTCTGGTCATCTCGGCTTCCCGGATTGGCGCGGGCAGGCTGTCACGGCGGGCAGCCCCATGACCCGCTTCGCCGGGAACATGCCCGCCTCGACGGTCCGGGCGGCACGGTAGGCGACGAACCGATCAGGACACAAGCGACAGCGCCCTCGGCACCACAACGGCCTGCGTTCCCGCCTCGAAGCGCTCTCCCGAACATGACGGCCCTCCATCCTCGCCAAGACGGAGGGACTGCGCGCGAAACGCTCAGGCCACGCGCTTCAGCGCGCCGCGCAGCGTCTCGACCATCTCGCCGATCTGGTCCTCCTCAACGATGAGCGGCGGCGACAGCGCGATGATGTCGCCGGTCACGCGGATCAGCAGCCCCTTCTCGAAGCAGTCGACGAAGACCTCATAGGCGCGGGCGCCAACCGCACCGTCGCGCGAGGCGAGCTCGATGCCGGCTACGAGGCCGAGATTGCGAATGTCGATGACATGCGGGGCATCGCGCAGCGAATGCATCGCGTTCTCCCAGGCCGGGGCCAGTGTTGCAGCCCGCGTCAGCAGCCCCTCGGCCGCATAGATGTCGAGCGTGGCAAGGCCCGCCGCGCAGGCGACCGGATGGCCGGAATAGGTGTAGCCGTGGAAGAGTTCGATCATCCCCTCCGGCCCGTGCATCAGGCCATCATGCACCTTGCGGCTGGCAAAGACCGCACCCATCGGCACCGCGCCGTTGGTCAGGCCCTTGGCCGTGGTCATCAGGTCCGGCATCACGCCGAAATAATCGGCGGCGAAAGGCGTGCCGAGACGGCCGAAGCCGGTGATGACCTCGTCGAAGATCAGCAGGATGCCGTGCTTCGTCGCGATCTCGCGCAGGCGCTGCAGATAGCCCTTCGGCGGCAGCAGCACGCCGGTTGAGCCGGCCATCGGCTCGACGATGACAGCCGCGATCGTCTCCGCGCCATGCAGCGCGACCAGCCGCTCGAGATCGTCGGCAAGCTCGGCGCCATGCTCGGGCAGGCCGCGGGTGAAGACATTGCGAGCGGGATCATGGGTGTGGCGCAGATGGTCGGTGCCCGGCAGCTGCGGGAAGACGCGGCGGTTGTTGACGAGGCCACCGACCGAGATGCCGCCGAAGCCGACGCCGTGATAGCCGCGTTCGCGCCCGATCAGACGTGTCCGTGTGCCCTGGCCGATGGCGCGCTGATAGGCGACCGCGATCTTGAGCGCGGTATCGACCGATTCAGAACCCGATCCGGTGAAGAACACGCGATCGAGCTTGTTCGCGCCCTCGCCCGGCGCGATGGCGGCGAGCCGCTCGGCGAAATCGAACACGATCGGATGGCCCATCTGGAAGGCCGGCGCGAAATCGAGCTCGGCGATCTGGTGCGAGACGGCCTCGCTGATCTGCCGGCGGCCATGGCCAGCATTGCAGCACCACAGACCCGCCGTGCCATCCATGACCTTGCGGCCATCCTCGGTGGCGTAGTGCATGCCGCTGGCGCTGGCGAGCAAACGCGGCGCCTTCTTGAACTGCCGGTTCGCAGTGAACGGCATCCAGAAGGCATCGAGCGAGCGGGCGTTCTGCAGCGCGGACGGCTTGGTGTTAACGGTCATGACGGCCTCCCTGTGTGGCCCGTCAGTGCTCATGTTTTTGTCAACGCAACAAGTCTGTTTCAAGATCAACCTAATTCCTTGAAAAACTTGAACCGATCTGAATATCGTTGAGGATCGAGAACAGCAGGAACAGGCCCGCGATGAATATCGATGTTGGAGCCCGGCTCAGATATGTCCGGATGCAGCGCGGCCTGTCGCAGCGCGCGCTCGCCAAACAGGCCGGCGTGACCAATTCCTCGATCTCGTTGATCGAGGCGAACGAGGTGAACCCCTCGGTCGGCGTGCTCAAGCGCATCCTCGACGGCCTTCCGATCAGCCTCTCGGAATTCTTCGCCTTCGAGCCGGAGAAGCCGCGGCAGGTGTTCTATCAGGCCGAGGAACTGGTCGAGATCGGCAAGGGCAGCATCTCCTTCCGCCAGGTCGGCGAGAACCTGTTCGGCCGGGCACTCCAGATCATCAAGGAACGCTACGAGCCCGGCGCTGATACCGGCCGCGTGATGCTGACCCATGAGGGCGAGGAAGGCGGCGTCGTCATCAGCGGCCGCATGGAGCTCACCGTCGGGGAGGAACGCCGCATCCTCGGCCCCGGCGACGCCTATTATTTCGAGAGCAACCGTCCACACCGTTTCCGCTGCGTCGGCCCGGTTCCCTGCGAGATGGTCAGCGCCTGCACGCCGCCGACATTCTAGCTTTTGACGCAGGCCAGCCCCTGGACTGGCTGGGAGCACGCCAAGGCCGAACATCGTTCAGTTTCTGCATAATGATGATCCGAGGATTTTACGGGCCAAGCCGCCCGGACGTCGGGAAGCCGGCATGCGCCGGTCTGGAAGAAGGAGATGCCTCATGTCCGATACCCTCTTGATCCGGAACGTCCGCCCGGCCGGCGGCACAGTGACGGACGTGCTGCTGCGTGACGGGCGCATCGCGGCAATCGGTCCCGGCGCCGCCGGGGCCGGAGCCACCTTCGATGCCGGTGGCCGATTGATGATCCCCGGTCTCGTCGAGGCCCACACCCATCTCGACAAAAGCTTCTGGGGCATGGGCTGGCAGCGCCATACTGCCGGCCCCACCCTGATCGACAAGATCGAGACCGAGCGTCGCAACCGCCGCGAGCTCGGCATCGATGCTGACCGCCAGTCGGGCCGGCTGGTCGCCCAGATGGTCAGGATGGGCACCACCCATATCCGCAGCCATGTCGATGTCGACACCGAAACCGGGCTTGCCGGCATCGAGGGTGTCATGGCCATGCGCGAGCGCCTCAAGAACGTGATCGACGTCGAGATCGTCGCCTTCGCGCAATCCGGGCTGCTGATCCGGCCGGGCACGCTCGAACTGGTCGACCGGGCGATGGCGATGGGCGCGGAGGTCGTCGGCGGCCTCGATCCCTGTGCGGTCGACCGCGACCCGAAAGGCCATCTCGATGCGATCTTCGGCCTTGCCCAGAAATACGGCCGCCCGCTCGACATCCACCTGCACGAGCGTGGCGAGATGGGCGCCTTCTCGATGGAGCTGACCCTGGAGCGCGTGCGCGCGCTCGGGATGCAGGGCAAGGTCGCGATCAGCCACGCCTTCTGTCTGGGGATGCCCGATGTCGACCATGCCCGCCGCCTCATCGATGAGTTGGCGGCGGAGCGCATTGCGCTGGTCACCACTGCGCCCGCCGCCTCGCCGGCCCCGTCGGTCATGGCCTGCCTCAAGGCGGGCGTCGTCATCGCCGGCGGCTCGGACGGCGTGCGCGACAGCTGGAACCCTTATGGCATGGGCGACATGCTGGAGCGGGCGACTCTCGTCGGCCTGCGCAACAATTTCCGTCGCGACGAAGAGATGGAGCTGGCGCTCGACGTCTGCACCTATCAGGGCGCCAAGGTGATGGGCATAGCGGATTATGGCCTCGATATCGGTTGCACGGCCGATCTCGTGATCCTGCCTGGCGAGACCCTGTGCGAGGCCATCGTCGAACGTCCGGGCGACCGCACGGTCGTCAAGCGCGGCAAGATCGTTGCCCGCCACGGCGAACTTGCCCAGCCGTTCGCCTGACGAAGCCATCCGCATCACGAGCGGCGGCTCGAGATATAAAGTCTCGCGCCGCCGCTTTCGCGCGGTTCCTATGAATTGATGAGTTCGGCTTCCGCCTCGCGGCCGAGCAGTCTGAGCGACTGCGCCTTGTGCTGGCGGTAGAGCGGGTTTCCGGGATCGGATGCGATCGCGACCTCGATCGCCGCAATCGCCTCCTCATGCCGGCCGAGCGAACGCAGACTGTTGCCCTTGTGGAAGGCGAAGTCGTAGCGGCCGGGGTCACGCGCTAGCAATTCATCCATCACCGCGACGGCGGCCTCATGGCGGCCGAGTTCGCGCAGATAGTTTGACTTGTGATAGCGCAGGAACTGTGCCGCCGGCTGCTTTGCGACGCCCGCATCGAAAGCCGCCAGTGCGGCTTCCGGCTGCCTCATCGCCCGATAGGCGTAGGCGACGTAGAAATGGAACTCGATGGCGTCAGGGCTCGCGGCCAGCATCGCCTCGAAAGCGTCGATCGCCCCTTCGTGGCGCCCGAGTTCGTGGAGATAATAGCCCTTGTAATAGCTGAGGTCGGCATCGCCGGGATATCGCGCCAGCGCGGTTTCGACAGTGGCCAGCGCCTCCTCGTAGCACTCTGCCTTCTCGGCCTGCTTCGCCTGCCGGATCACGGCTGCGCCCGGGCCGCCCGCGGCCCCCTCGCCGCGGAAGATCGCCAGCACGCGGTGCTGGCCACGCGCCTGTGCATGCTCCAGCGCGGACCTGCCATCGTGATCCCTGAGATGCTGATCGGCGCCCGCTTCGACAAGCGCCTCGACGACATCGCCATAGAGCCTTCCGCCGTCCCCCAGGATGACGGCTTCGAGCAGCGCCGACCAGCCGAGATCATTGGTGCGGTCCACCGGAATGCCTGCCGTCAGGCAGACCCGAACAGTACGCAGAAAACCCTTCTCGCTCGATGGCAGAAGCGGCGTACCGCCGAAGCGGTTGACACTGTTCGGATCGGCGCCCGAGGCGAGAGCCAGCTTCAGGATTTCGTTGAAGCCGTTCGCCCCGGCACAGAGATAGGGCGAGAGCATGGTGATGTCGCGGGCGTTGACGTCACCGCCTGCCGCGATCAGGCGCTGCACCACAGGCAGGTTGTTCTTCTGGGTCGCCACCAATAGCGCCGTCCGGCCGGCTGCATCCTTGGCATCGACCCTGGCGCCCTCGGCGAGGAGGCGCCCGACGGCAACCATGTCCCCGTTTTCGGCGGCAGCAATCAGGGGCGGGCGGGCGAGCGGGGCGTTCATCGGGGCTTCCTGTCGACTGGCGGTGCAACGCCCGGTCCGGCGCTGCGGAGTGCTCGGGCGGCGGTCTTTACTGTACTGGCACGGCCGATCCCCCTCCGCATCACGCGGCCTTCCTCTCACGGGGCGAGGCGATGCTTGAACACCCCGGATCGTGCTCTCGCCAGATAGACAATCGATCCATCGCTCTTTCTCGAAGGCGCGCTCCGGTGGCAGGCCCCGGCATCCGAACGATCTTCTCTCGAGGGACACCGAGCCGCCATTTTCATCGAATTCGGATAAAAGTGAACCTTCCAACCCGAATTCGCGAGCGAATTATCGCCTTTCACTCCTCCCGCGATGGCGCGCAGAAGCAGTCGGTCTTGAAGCAGGCCCGCCTGACCTAGGGGAAGGAAGACCTTGCCAATCTGTGTCGCCTGCAGCGGCGATACGCTGGAAATCTCGTGCCGCCTGGATGTCCACCGGAAGACGGTTCTCGACAGGCTCGGCGACATCCAGGCGGAAACCGGCATGGATTTCAGCGATGCAGAGCAGATGCTTTTGGTCCGGATCGGCCTCCGGATCCTGAAAATGGAGGAGGCAATCGACGCCGCCCAACGTTATTTCCCGTCACGCACGAAGGAGCCAGGACCGTAGCGCAAACATCGATTGACGCAGCGGCAGAACCCCGGAGATCATCGCACCCCGAACGCCACCAGCCCCGAAGGGAAACCGATGAGCCGCATTTCGGGATACCGTACGATCGCCCTTTCCGCCCTGGCCCTCGTCCTGAGCGGGTCTCTGGCGCTGCCTGCCGAGCCTGTCCGCCTGATCACGCCCGAGGAGGCGCGCCTGCCCTCCGTCGATCCGGGTGCGGCGCAGGAGCGCAACCTGACGCGCGGCCCCGGCATCGATGCGGTCGCGCCGCCCCCGATCGGGGTCAGCGGGACGTTCCGGCTGGCGGTGAGGTTCAAGCCGCGTAACAGTGTCGCGATCGATCCCGAGAGCGTGCGCGTCACCTATCGGCGTCAGCCCGAGATCGACCTGACCGCGCGCCTGAAGCCTTTCGTAACGGCGGGCGGCATCGAGGCGCCGGCCGTGATCGTGCCGCCCGGCAAGCATGTGATCGTCATCGAGGCGACCGACAAGGAAGGCCGGACCGGGCGTAGCCAGATGACGCTGACGGTCGCCGAAGCCAAATGAGCTAGCGAGCGGCCTTCTTCGGCAACAGCGCCACGGCCGGCGCCGCGCCGTAGGCTGCCGGCACCTGACGCCCCTCGGTCTTCTCGGAGACGAGGGCCGTTGTTTCCTGCACGACCGCATCCAGCGCCTTACCCGGCGACGAGAGCGTCTCCAGCAAGGCACGCACGAAGGGACTGTCGAGACCGTCGCCGTCGGAGGCAATCTTGCCGGGCTGCGTCGAGTGCAAAACGACATTGTTGGGCGCGGGC
>WPCJ01259931.1_pt1 | contig 15497 bp, 11 predicted proteins | sample 5399831 | NCBI WGS metagenome assembly WPCJ01 (sample SAMN12869470, study PRJNA574797) | sludge metagenome | isolation source: wastewater treatment of pH10 | place: China:Beijing | collected 2019-05-20 | reverse complement strand
CGAGCGCCGCCTCACCGGCCGCACCCTCACCGCGCCGCTGCGGCGCGGCAAGTTCCTATGGATCCCGCTCGCCGTCGACACGGGCGGGCTCGCCGGCCCCGACACGGCGCTGCTCGCGCACCTGGGCATGAGCGGCCAGATGCTGCTGCGAGCCACCGACGCTGTCGATGATCGGCACGTGCGGATCCGGACCTGGATCGAGCATCCCGACCACGGCGAGCTGCGGCTCGACTTTTCCGACCAGCGGCTCTTCGGGTCGCTCGCGCTCGACGCGCTCACCCCGACGTCGCCGGTCGGGTCGATTCCGGCGCAGGCCGCCCACATCGCCCGCGACCCGCTCGACCCGCACTTCGACGACGCCGGCTTCGTCAGCGCAATCCGCTCGCGCAGCGTCGGCGCGAAGAAGCTGCTGCTCGACCAGCGCATCGTCAGCGGCGTCGGCAACATCTACGCCGACGAGACCCTCTGGCGCGCCCGCGTGCACCCGGACACCCCGGGGTCGGCCGTCTCCCAGCGCGGCGCCGCCGCGCTGCTGCACCACCTCCGCGAGGTCTTCGACCAGGCCCTCTTAGAGGGCGGCACGAGCTTCGACGAGCAGTACGTCAACGTGAACGGGCAGGCCGGGTACTTTGCGCACTCGCTGAACGCCTACGGGCGCGGGGGAGAGGCATGCCCGCGCTGCGGCACCGCGATCAAGCGCGTCCCGTTTGGTGGGCGGTCGAGCCACTACTGTCCGCGGTGCCAACGTAAGCGGTAGCAGCGTCGGTGTATTAGATACGCGCACCGAGGAGGCAGTGTGTCGAAACCGATCACTCGTTCTTTTCCATTCGCGGGTGAATGGCTCGTGCAGAACAGACCTGCGAATCGTATGACGAGCCACGGAAGTGAGGCTCTTGCTTCGTCTCATGCCATTGATTTCGTGCCGGTGGTGGGCATGGCCGACGAAAGCTTCGACGACGGCCAGTCGGGCTGTTAGATCGACGCCGCCTTCGACGAGGCCGGCCAACTGAACGTTCCGGAGTGCGGCGTGGAGCGAGCAAGCTGCAGCTGACGGATGGGCCCTCGGAGCTGAATCCGTGAAGCAGCAGACGTACTGCGTGAGACCTCTTCGCGTTGATCGTGCTCGACCGGCAGTGCACTTGCCGCTGGCATTCCTAACCGTGGTGGTCGGCCCTTCAGCGCTGCTGTTCACTTGGCGGAGCCTGCGCACTGAGGTTCGCTCTGCGTTCCCCCTTAGCGCTGCGACAGATTTTCTGGTGCCCGATTCCGACCGAGGAAGAGGACGAACGCGAGGAACGAGAGAGCGACGCAAGAGACCGACACGATGCCTAGGGGCAGGACTGCAGTCGCGCCGCCGAGCCCGACCAGGGGCGCGGCAATGCCCCCGAGCCCGAAACGGGCGCAGCCCAGAACGGAGGAAGCGGTGCCAGCAAGCTCCGGGTAGTCTGTCAACGCCAATGAGGCCGAAGGCGGCGCGGCGAGGGCGACGCCGGAAGCAAGGACGAACAGGGAAACCAGCACGATCGGCAATGGCGCGTCCGCCATGCCGGTGTACAGCAGACCGAGCGATCCGACGCCCGTGACGAGGACGCCTAGCCCGAGAGCTCCGCGCTCGGACCACCGGTCAGCAAGCCGGCCGCCGAGCCAGCCGAAGACCATGTAGCCGGCGGAGTTCGCGCCAAAGGCCATCGCGTAGCCCTGCGGAGTGAGACCGTATCCGTCCTGGAGGATGTAGGTTGCGCCCGAGAGATAGGCGAACAATGCAGTGTGGGTGAGGCCGCAGATCAGGACTGCACCGGCGAACAGCCTGTCGGAGAATAGGGTGCGGAAATCGCGTATCGACTGGGCCATGCCACCTGTGGTGCGCTTGTTCTTCGGGAGAGTCTCCCGGTAGATCGCGAGAGTAGCGGCCATAATGAGGGCACCCAACAACGCGAGGAACAGGAAGATGCCGCGCCAGTCAGTGAACCGGGCGAGCTGCCCGCCGAGGAAGGGACCGATAATCGCTGCGAGGCCGCCGAGTACGGTGACTTTGCCATAGAAGCGGATCAGCGCGCTGCCCGAGTAGACGTCGCGCCCCGCTGCCTGCGAGATGACGATGCCGACCGCACCCGCGAGGCCCTGGACGAGGCGGGCGGAGACCAGCGTTTCAATCGACGGGCTCACCGCGCACAGCACCGAGGCCGCAATGTAGGCGACCAGGCCGACAATGAGGGGGCTCTTGCGACCGAACCGGTCCGAGAGTGGACCTGCGATCATCTGGCCGAGGGCCAGGCCGATCAGGCAGGCGGTGAGGGTGAACTGCGCCGCCGAGGTGCTCGCACTGAGCTCCGTGGTCAGGGCTGGCAAGACGGGCAGGTAGAGATCCATCGAGATGGGACCGAAGACGGTCAGCAGTAGGAGGAGCGTCGCGAGGACAGGGCCCGCCTTGCGGGCGGTGTCTAGAGGGGGCATGGTGGGCTTTCGTTCGTGGTCATGGATGAGCGCCCCGTGGATTGTGCTCCACGGGGCGCTCGGGCGGCGAGGTTCAGGGGGTGAGCAGCACCTTGGTGGCACGGCGCTCGTCCATCGCCCTGTAGCCCTCCGCAGTTTGATCGAGCGGCAGGCTCAGGTCGAAGACGATGCCCGGGTCGATCTGGTCAGTCATGATCAGGTCGATGAGCTCCGGCAGGAATCGGCGCACGGGGGCGGGTCCGCCGAGCAGGTTGACGGTGGCGAAGAACAGGTCGAGACCGTCGAGTTCGACGCCGTGGGACACGCCCACATAGCCGACGTGCCCACCGGGGCGGGTGAACCCGATGGCCTGGAGCATGGACTCCTGGGTGCCGACCGCTTCGATGGTCGAGTGAGCGCCGTACCCGCCGGTGAGCTCCTTGATCTTCGCGATCCCTGCCTCGCCGCGTTCTTCGACAATGTCGGTCGCTCCGAACTGCTTTGCCAGGGCCTGGCGGTCGGCATGGCGGGAGAAAGCGATGATGCGTTCCGCGCCGAGACGCTTGGCGGCGAGGGTGCCCAGGAGCCCGACTGCTCCGTCTCCCACGACAGCGACGGTCTTGCCCGGGCCCGTCTCTGCGGCTACGGCGGCGAACCAGCCGGTTCCGAGGACGTCAGATGCCGCCAGCAGGCTTTTGGCCTGCGCCTCGGTGGGCTCGCCGGGGACCTTCACCAGAGTGCCGTCGGCCAAGGGGATGCGGGCCTTCTCAGCCTGGGTACCGATGGCTCCGATCATTACCTGATGGATGCACCGTGACTGGAAGCCCGCCAGGCAGATCTCGCAGGTGTTGTCGGAAGCGACGAAGGAACCGACGACGTAGTCGCCGACCTGGATCTCCTTGACGGCGCTGCCGATCTGTTCGACAACACCGACGTATTCGTGGCCCATGGGTGCATTCTCAACGGATTCTGCGCCGCGATACGGCCACAGGTCCGAGCCGCAGATGCAGGATGCGGTGACGCGAATGACTGCATCGGTGGGCTGCTCGATGGTCGGATCAGGGCGCTCTTCGATGCGGACGTCTCCGGGGGAATGCATGATGACTCCGCGCAAGGCAGGGTTCTCCTTCTTTCGGGGATTCCGTGATCCCATGGTTCTCGGGTGCCGGGCAACGCGTGACAGCGTCAGGTATATCCATGTTCTGGGTATTCGAGTGCTAGTGGGAGGCTCGCTGAAAAGGGGTACTGCCAGAGACTCCTTTGGCTCGGCGGTCCCACGTATCGTTGAAGCATGGACAATCGAGCAGAGGTACGCGAGTTCCTGACTTCTCGCCGAGCTCGGGTGACCCCGGATGAGGTGGGGCTGCCCGCCGGCACCAACCGCCGCGTCGAAGGCCTGCGACGCACTGAGGTCGCGACCCTCGCCGGGGTGAGCGTCGAGTACTACACCAAGCTCGAACGAGGCTCGATCAGCGGAGCGTCCCCCGAGATCCTCGACGCGATCTCCAAGGCGCTTCGCCTCGACGACGCCGAGCGCGCCCACCTATTCGATCTCGCCCACGCCGCGAGCCCTGTGGCGCGTCCGCCGCGGCGCAGGAATCCCAAGAGCTGGCAGCCGCATACTAGCCTGCAGTGGGTGCTGGACGCGGTGACGGGCGGGCCGGCGTTCGTGCGCAACGGACGGATGGACATCCTCGCGACCAATACCTTGGCGCGTGCGTTCTACAAGGAAGTCTTCGATATGCCTGGCCGGATCCAGGGGCAGCCGCCGAACATCGCCCGATTCACGTTCCTCGACGAGCGAGCCCAAGACTTCTATCCTGACTGGGAGATGTTCGCCGATGTGACGGTGGCGATCCTGCGCACTGAGGCCGGCCGCGACCCGCACAATAAGGAGCTGCACGATCTCATCGGCGAGCTCTCAACCCGCAGCACCGACGTCCGCGCTCGCTGGGGCGCGCACAACGTCCGCCATCACGGCACGGGGTTCAAGACCTTCCACCATGCGGTGGTCGGCGAGATGACGCTCGCCTACGAGGGCATGGAGATGGAATCCGAGCCGGGGCTGTCGATCACGATCTATGCCGCGGAACCAGGATCGGAGTCGGCGGAGAAGATGCATCTGCTCGCTTCCTGGGCTGCCAGCGAGTACGCAGCGCCCACACGGGCCGCAGACGTTCCCCTTACCGATTAAAAGAGGTAGCGTGCGCCGCCGTTTGGCCCGCTCACTCCGCGATATCGATCGTCACTGCCGTCCCCTCGAGCTCCATGACTGCCTCGAGGTCATCGGTCGTTCCCAGCCGGATGAGATCTCGGGACTGGCCGAGCAATCCGGTCTCGTAGAAGAAGCCCAAGTTGCTCCACGGTACGTAGGAGAATAGATCGCCGACCTCAGGTGCCATCCCCGCGTTGCCCGTGGCACCGAACCTCCGTGGCGGATAGCTGATCTTTTCCATTCCGGCGTAGACTCTGACGGCTCGGATCGTTCAGAAGATGTGGTTGGCCTCGTCTCGGGGCCCTGAGCGCCGCATGAGGCGAGTGCGGCAGACATCGCGGCGGCTGTTGACAGGGCGGCGATGCTGGGTCTCGTATTCATAGCGCGCTCCATGTGGTGCAGTGGACTTGGAAATCTAGGCAATCATGTTCGGCAGAGCCTGGGGAGTTCCGCTCGGTGGGGGTACCGAGAGAGTCTCTCGCGGCTTCGTTCGACTCCATACCGTGGAACGCATGACCGAGAACACTATGCAATACAGGCACCTCGGCCGATCAGGGCTTCTCGTCAGCGCGATCGGGCTGGGCTGCATGAACTTCGGCGATGCCACAGATGAGCCCGAGGCATTCGAGATCATGGATCGGGCGATCGAGCTCGGCGTGAACTTCTTCGACACCGCCGACGTTTACGGAGGCCCTCAGAGGCCCGACATGGCCCAGGGCTACGGCACCTCCGAGGAGATCGTCGGAAGCTGGCTGAAGAAGTCCGGCCATCGGGACGATATCGTGCTCGCGACCAAGGCCTATCAGCCGATGGGCCTCGGGCCAAACGACCGACGGCTCTCGGCTTACCATCTCAAGCGCGCCTGCGAGGCCAGCCTGCGACGGCTGCAGACCGACCACATCGACCTCTACCAGATGCACCACGTTGACCGTGCGACACCGTTCGAGGAGATCTGGCAGGCTATGGACCAGCTCGTCGCCGAGGGCAAGATCACTTACGTCGGTTCCTCGAACTTCGCAGGCTGGGACGTCGCCACTGCGCAGCTGACGGCTCATCACCGCAGCATTCTCGGACTCGTGTCCGAACAGAGTCGCTACAACCTCATCAATCGCGCGGTTGAGCAGGAGCTTATCCCGGCGCTTGGGCACTTCGGGATCGGGCTGATCCCCTGGAGTCCGCTGGCGATGGGCGTCCTGGCCGGGCGCCCCAGGGAGGGCGAGAAGACCGAGCGCCGTGCGCTGCAGAGCGAAGCCTACGCGGCACTGTCCGACCAGTTGACCGAATATGAAGCGCTGTGCGCGAAGCTGGGGCACAGTTCGGCCGAAGTCGCTCAGGCATGGCTGCTGCACCAGCCGATTGTCTCAACGGTCATCGCTGGCTCCCGGACAACACGACAGCTTGAAATCGCTCTCGACGCGCTGAGCATCGACCTCGACGCCGAAACGCTGGCGGAGCTGGACAAGATCTGGCCCGGCCCGGGTGTCGCTCCGATGTCCTATGCCTGGTGATCTGTGACCTCACGCCGAGAACGGTTCGACGCAGAAGGAATGCGAACTGCCGCTCCAAGGCTTTGGAGGACCCCAACGATATCAATGCCCGTCTTCTCCGCAGGGTGATTGGAACTACTCCCGAGGACGCGGATTTATCCGTCTCGTCTGGGCAGCCGATCCCTAAACGAACAGATGACCCAGTGGCCCTGTAACAGGCCGGTCTCGGCTCAGGTCAGCAAGCCTTCTCCGGGAGACGACCCACACGAGCATCAAACCCCACTTGCGCACGCAGACCAATTCTCATGAGACTGGTAAATCAGATCCGCCTTAGCATTCCAGCAGACGAAAGGTTCGCTACTATGCCCATCCCGAGCATCCCGTTCTCCATCTATCAAGGACTACGTGATCTGTCGTTGACGCACCCGGAATATGCCAATTTGTGGCGAATGGGGCAAATAGCGTCGTGGTCCCGATGGGGGGTAACCACGCAGGAACTCGCACCGATTACTGCGGACAACGAAGCCGACTTCACCGCGCTGGAACCGTTCTCGACTGGGGTGGTGTTTTTCGGCATAAACATGGGTGGCACTGATATCCCGTCCACGATTCCCGATTGGGCGAATTTTCACAATCACGGGCCGGATACGACCCTGTCAAAATCTTTTACAGAAGGTCTCCGGCGATTCAGTACGCCGATTCCAGCGTTCTACATGACCGACGTATTCAAGCTGGTTGCGACGCCGAATGCCCAGGACCTCGAATCGAAGATCAAGAGTGACATGGAGGTGGGTGTCGATCATGTCGCTCGGTGTGCGGAGATATTGAAAGAGGAGCTACGCCTTTGTCTTGCTGGAACAGGGGGCCAACCACCAGTTCTCGTCGGGATGGGGAAGGCGGCGCACGACTGGTTGACGGGGGCGCATAGGAGCCGCGACCGTCGCATTGCGGATGCCGTCGATCTGGTTCTTGGGGATGGAGCGCACCAGCGCGTCATTCGAATGCACCACTACGCGAATGGGCAAGGGTCTACCGTCTTGAGGGCGGACAAGATCGAGGAAGCGATTACACGCGCACTTCATGCCCAGTAGCTGGCAACGTTGTGGCAGTGCAGTCTTAGGCGCTCGGCGCTTTGCTGGTTGCGGATCGGCTTGTCGGGAGCAGGCAGCGAAAGACCAGCCATCCGAGGCCCACAGGCAGCTTGCAAAACGACTTGAAGTGCTTGGGTCGTATCAGCGATACCGTGGCGGACCCGATCCGTGCTCGCATGCGATGCGATGCGATGCGACGGGCATCGCTGGTCTGAGTGTGGGTTGCCAACGACATCCACACGCCAACTTGTTAGTGATCCTGGACGGGCATGCGATGGCCCCTATCCAACTTGAATGTCTCACACGAGGACAGCGGGGGGCACTTCGCGCACTCGCTGAACGCCTGCGGACGCGGGGGAGAGGCATGCCCGCGCTGCGGCACCGCGATCAAGCGCGTCCCGTTTGGTGGGCGGTCGGGCCACTACTGCCCGCGGTTCCAACGGCGGCGCTAGGTACGCGTCGCGAGTGCCTTACACTGTTCGAACGATGAATGCCGCAGCTAAGGCTATAGCTCACCTGGTGGGATCTGGGTGGGTGAGCGCCCCCGCCCACCGATCGCGCGATGGGGCCGTGCCATCGCCGCTCGCTGGCGCGCCGGACGGTCTCGTGGACTGGGTTTCGGCCTTCGCCTCGCTGTCGGCTCCGGACGACGCGGTGTGGTTCTTGAGCCTGGCTGACTACGGTGGCCAAACGGATGACGCCTTCGCGTGGAACGCGTTCGAAACGCTCAGCCTCGAGGTGGCGGCGACTGAACGCGAGGCCGCTCGTGTTCGGGAGTTCTGGAGCGCGCACGTGCCGATCCTGCTCTGCGTTCGCGGCCACTACGCCTACTTGGCTGTGCGCACCGACGGCGCCGTTGTGCACGGCGAGGAGCCGGAATTCGAGGAGTCGACGGTCGTTGCCGAGAGCTTCGCAGGCTTCCTCGCATCCCTGGGGGACGAGTCACGTGACCGGCACGAACTCGTGGCCCGGTTGGTCTTCGGTCCCTGACGCGGGGCCGGCAAAGCGCCGCCGTGTCGCTCATTAGGGTGGGGCCTGGCGCACACGTATGCGAATAAAATATATAGACCGGTCTATTGTGGAACCATGCAACCCACTGAATCAGACTCCAGCGCGGCCCGGGCCTTAGATGCGGCGGCTTCCTCCTCGGCGGACGGGCTCTCCAAGGGTGAGCGAACGCGAGCCCGCCTCGTTCACTCAATGCTTGAACTCATCCAGCTCAACGGCTACAGCGGCACCGGGCTTGCGGCTGTCACGGAGCATGCCGGGGCGCCGAAGGGCTCGATGTACTTCCACTTCCCGGACGGCAAGGAAGGCCTCGGTGCCGCCGCCGTCGAGCTCGCTCAGGCGCAGTTTGAGGAGCTGCTGCGCGAGGCAGCACAGTCCGAGGGGAGCGTCGCCGGCTCGGTCCGGGCGGTCATTGCCGCGGTCGCCGCAATCGTGAGCGAGAGCGACTACCGACTGGGGTGCCCAGTCTCCGTTGTGACGCTCGAGATGGGCGCCGAGAGCGATCGACTTCGTACGACCTGCGAGCGCGCTTTCAGCTCCTGGATCGAGCCGACGGCGGGGCTGTTGCAGTCCGAGGGGCTGAGCGCCGCGGACGCACTGTCGCTCGCAACCGCAATCGTTGCTGCAGTAGAGGGGGCAGTCGTGCTGTCCCGGGCCATGCGCACGACGCAGCCGCTTGAGTCGACCGCTGATCTCCTCGCCGACATGATCGCGATGCGCACCGGTCAGGTGGCCGGAGCGTGAGCGGTGCGGAGCCGACGTCTCGGCATGCGCTGGTGTTTGGGGCGTCCGGCCTCGTCGGGAAGCACCTCGTGCTCCAGCTCGTGCGTGCGGGGGTGAGCGTTGTTGCTGCCGTCCGAACCGCGGAATCGGGATCCACACTCGAGCGTTGGGTGCGGGAACGGGAAGCCCGCGGTGAGCTTCGCACCGCCCTCGTCGACTTCGCAGCGCCGGAGATGTTCGCCGGCGGCCTCAGCCAGTTCGGTTCGATTACCGAGATTCATAACTGTGCGGGGCTCTATCGCTTCGGCATGAGCATTGAAGAGGCACGCGAGGCAAACGTCGGGATCGTCGAGCGAATCCTTGAGTGCGCGGCCAAGCTGCCGCGTCTCCAGCGGGTGCTGCACGTCTCCGGGTATCGGGTCGGAGGGCAGGATCCGGCATCCGCACCCTGGAGTGACCGCCAGCGGTCGAAGGTGTATGCCGAGGCCGGCGCGTACGAGGGATCGAAGATGGAGTCGGACGCTGTGTTCCAGGCGCTCGCCACCGAGCGGGGAGTTCCCTGGACGGTGCTGAATCCGTCGAGCGTCATCGGGCACAGTGTCTCCGGGGAATCGGAACAGCTTATCGGCCTCGCGTCGACAATCGGACAGCTGTATCGCGGCGAGATTGCGGCGCTTCCCGGGGGTCGTGATGTGTTTCTCCCCGTGGTTACCGTTGACTACCTTGCCGCGTTCATGGAGCGGGCAGCTGGGGACCCTGCCGCGGCTGGGCGGGCCTACTGGGTGCTCGACGAGGAGACCCCGGCGCTGGGCGACCTGCTCACCCACGTCGGCCACCACCTCGAGGTCGCAGTGCCCCGACTGCGGCTTCCCGTGTCCGCCATTCGGCGGTTGCCGCGGTGGCTGACGAAGGCGGACCCTGAGACGCTGTCGTTCATGTCGACCGATCGGTACCCGACCGGATCAGCGCGGACCCTTGCGGCGCGGCACGGACTCGTCCATCCGAACGTTCTCGCGTCGCTTGAGCGGTGGGTCGACTATCTTGCGGCTCACCGGTTCGGAGAAGCGGCTGGCATGGGGCGTCGCGTTGCGAGCGCTGCAGGCGTGCGCACGTTCGCTCTGGGGGCTGAGGAGCCGCGCCTGCTCGTCTTCCCGGGCCTGCCCATCAACGCGGACACGTGGGCCGGCGTTGCTGATCGTCTGTCGGGAACGGTCGTTGACCTGCCCGGCCTCGGTCTCAGCGGTGGGCAGGGCACTGTCGACTGGGACACGTGGCTGCCGGCTGTCATGCCGAGCGCAGGTGTTCATCTCGTCGGGCACTCGATCGGTGCAGCCGCAGCCCTCCGGGCGGCCCAGCTGAACCCTGCGGCCGTGTCATCTTTGACGCTCGTCTCGCCGTTCTTCCTGCAACCGCGCCCAGCGCTCCGTGCGGCGCCCCGGTGGATGGTGGCTGGATACCTCCGGACCGTGAGTGCCGCACGCCTCTCGACACGGCTGACGGGCACGACGGGTTCAGAGGCCTCGCTGGCCTCGACAGTAATGGACCTGAGGTGTGGTGGTGCGACGCGTGTCGCAGCGCAGTTCGACCAGGCAGCCTCGCCCCGGTGGCGAGCCGACCTTCAGGACGCGCTCCTCCACTACGACGGCCCGCTGCGGGTCGTCGTTGGAGCACGCGACCCGCTCAACCCAGACGTCGCCGGCATCCTGGCTCAGCGCCCCGCCACCGAGGCGGTGACGATCCCGGATGCGGGACACCATCCACATCTCACTCACCCCGCGCAACTCGCGGAAGTCATCTCGCGGGACGCGCCCCAGCCTCTGCGGCGATGATCTCCGCGAGCTCGCGCGGGCGGCTCCACATCGGCCAGTGCCCGGTCGCGAGGTCGACGTAGCGGGCGTCAGTAAAGCGCGGGACCTCGGCGAACATGGGGTGGCCCGCGGTCGCGAGCTCCCGCACCTGCGCGCTCGGGAGGGAGCAGCACACGAACGTCGTCGGCACCTCGTACCGGGCATCGTTGCCGAGTCGCACGGGCTCGCGCAGCACCCCCGCGGGTTCTGCGACCGCGCGCTCGCGGAACCTGTCGAGCGTGGCATCGCTGAGTCCAGCGAGGCTGGCCTGCTCGCCGAGCGCGTCGAACTCGGGGAGCGGGAGCCCCGCGAGGTCCTCGGGGAAGTTCGGCGCGAAGGCCGCTCCGTCGGAGACGGGTCCGCTGTCGACCCAGACCACACGCTCCACGAGTTCGGGGGAGCGGTCGAGCAGCGTCGTTACCGGGCCGTTCGCGCCGCTGTGCGCGACAAGGGTGACGGGAGCGCCGGGGGCTCGGACCGCGGTGTCGAGCGCCGCAACCTGGTCGGTGAGGGTGCGCTTGGCGCGATCCTGATCTGCCGGATCGAGGCCCGGGAGCGTGAGCGCGCTGGCGCGGTACCCGGTGGCGGCGAGGTGTTCGACGACCTCGTCCCAGGCCCAGGCGCCAAGCCAGTGCCCGGGAACGAGGATGATCGGAGTGGTCTCGGTGTGTGATGTCATGCATCGATCATCTCCCGGGGTGGGGACACCCTCATGTCACTATTTCTGTCATGATTTGAGCAACGTGATCGGAGGGGCCCATGAGGCGATCGGAGCGGCTGCACGCCATGACGGAATCGCTGCGCCGGAGCGGGGCGCGCGGCGTCACCGCTGACAGGCTCGCGGCGGAGTACGGGGTGTCCCTGCGCACGGTGAAGCGCGACATCGACGCCCTTGAGAACAGCGGGCTGCCGATCTGGGCGCGCCCCGGCCCGGGCGGAGGGTATGGCATGCTGCCGCAGGGAAATCTCCCGCCCATCAGCCTGAGCCCGGCACAAGCCGTCGCGCTGCTCGCCGCCGTATCCGCGGCGCCCGATGCGCCCTACGCCGACCTCGCCTCTGCGGGGGTGCGCAAGATCCTCGATGTGCTCGACCCCGGCACGCGTGCCCAGGCGGACGACCTCGCACAGCGCATCTGGGTGAGTGGGGACGGCGCCACTTCGCGTCCGGTGCGTTCCGCGCTCGAGGAGGCGATGGCGGAGCAGCGCGTCGTGCGGATCCGGTACCGCTCGGCCGCCGGCGACGAGACCGTCCGAGACGTCGAGCCCGTGATCTTCGCCTCGACTGGCGGCCGCTGGTATCTCATCGGGTGGTGCCGACTGCGCGACGCGATGCGCTGGTTTCTCATCTCCCGCGTCGTGAGTGCGCGCGTTACCAGGGAGGCGTGCGCCGGGCACACCGTCGAGGAGATCGGCGCGCCGCCCGCCTCGGCGACCTCGCTCAGCGCGCACGGGTAGCGCGGGGGCGCGGGCGCCGGGACGGACTGCGCGTTCCCGTGCACCGCCAGACAGAGATTCGCGTGCAACTACTTTGTGCACGAATGATATTCGGTTTGCCCGCACTCCGATGCTGATTTCCCGCACTTCCGTCGGTTCTGCCATGCAGGCGTGAGTTTTCTAGGCGTTCCATTGACTTCGGACAGGAAAAACTTAGGGTGGCAGGTATGGAGCCATCGACGACACGCCCGAACCTCGGCCATCTCCCAAGACCAAAGCCTCGCGCCGCAGGCGCTCTCCTGACAGCTACCGCGATAGTCCTCGGATCGGTGGCGGTGGGTGCGCCCGCGCAGGCCGTGGAGCTCGTCACCGTCGAGACTGCTGCGGAACTGCAGACGGTGTTCAGCGACGCAACGACGGACACGACGATCGAACTCGGGTCCTCGTTCCCCGAGGAACTGCCGGACACGGTATCGCTGTCGAACAGTGCTGGCGTCGCGCTCACTGTCGACGGCGGCGGCCGTACCCTGCAGGCCCCCGCCGCTGGCCGCCACGTCGCGCTCCTCATGGCAGGCACAGGATCGGCGTCGCTCAGCAACCTGTCGCTCGCCCCTGCGCCGGGCGGCACCAACGGCGGGCTCCAGGTGAACCTCGACGGCACAGCCTCGGCCGAGATATCGGCCATCACGATCTCTGGCCTTGGCACGAGCGCCGTCGGGATCGGCGGATCAGGATCGGGGCACCTGCTGATCGAGGACGTGACACTGGCGGGCAACAGTGCGAGCTATGCAGCGGCGCTGGGCTATGGCCGCGGAAACGCCGATGCAACGACGCTCATGAACCGCATCAGCGTGACGGACAACACGGGAACGAGCGGCAACGGCTATTCCGGAGGTGCGATGCTCATTGGCAACGGCTCGCGGGGCGCGGTGACAATCCAACACTCGCTGTTCCGCGGGAACTCGTTTGCTGACGGTCGCGCGCAGCCCCGAGGCGGAGCCATCGCAATGCACAACTCGTACGTGCAGCTGACGCTCAACAATGACCTCTTCGAGGGCAACAGCACCTACTCGTCGACTGCCCCCGGAAGCGCTGATGGCGGCGCGGTGTCGGTGATGAACCCCAACCAACAGGCGACAGGTTCGCTCCTCGTCACGAATAGTTCCTTTATCGGGAACACTGCGCAAGACGATGGCGCGGCCATCTTCGTCGAGGGGCAGAATCCGAACACCAGTCGGCCGTTCACCACCAACTTCACCGTCAAGAACTCGACGTTCGCGAACAACGTCTCGGGCGGCGAGACAACCGACACTGGCGGCGCAATCCAGGCATCGCTCCGCGTCGACGTGAACATCGCGAATAGCACGTTCTTCGGGAACACGAAGGCGTCGGGCCGAGGAGGTGTCGACTTCGGAATTCACACGACCTTCAATACCGGCGGCTTCCACCGCCCGATCGGCACCCTGACTGACAATGTGTTCACGAGAGCGAATTCGGTCGCGGGCATGTCGGGAACGACGTTCACCTGCACCGGCGGGGTCGACTGCAAGGTCCCAGCGGGGGAGGAAGACACCTACGCGGAAGGCATCTTTGGTTCCGCGAATCCGGCTGTGGGAGTCAACGGCACTTCGACAATCGCCGGCGACGGTCGGCCGGGCGCCGAGAGCAAGCCAGTGCCTACCCTCGCCATCGTTCCGCCGCTCACCGGGACGACCCCAACGGCCTCGCGCATCGTCACGACCGAGACCGGCCTCACCGCCGACGAGCGGGGAGTCGCCTACCGCACGACCGGACCGCAGGACGCCGGCGCCTACACGATGGACTATGTGAAGTACGACGCGGCAACGAACGGGGGCGCCTGGTCGGGGCTCACGCCACACCTGCCCGGGGCGCAAGGAAGTTTCGTGAGCGACGCGACGGCCACCCACGGCTGGTTCGAAGTGGCGGCCCCTGGAGCGAGCGCGCCGTATCCCGAGACCACACCGACCCCGCCAACTGGAATGGCATTCGCGGGCTGGTTTGACAGCGCGACGGGTGGCACTGAGGTGGCTGCGCCCGTCGCGGTCGCAGGCCAGACAGTGTATGCGCAGTTCACCGGGATCGAGTACACGGTCACGTTCGACCCCGCCAACGGTGACGCCAGCTTTACCGAGACCGTTTCTCACGGGGCCACCGTCGCGCAGCCCGCGGACCCCGTCCGTGACGGCTTCACGTTCGAAGGCTGGACCCTTGAGGGTGTCGAGTACGACTTTGATGCCGAGGTGCTCGGAGACCTCACCCTCGTCGCGACTTGGGCCGAGACGCCAGTCGTCAATCACACGGTGACCTTCGATCCGGACAATGGCGATGCGACCTTTACGGAGACAGTCATTGACGGGGACGCGGTGGCCGCGCCCGCAGACCCGGTGCGCGACGGCTTCACCTTCACCGGGTGGATGCTTGACGGTGCCGCGTACGACTTCGCCACACCGGTGACGGGCGACGTGACGCTCGTCGCCGGCTGGGAGGAAGTCGCGGTCGTCACCCACACGGTCACGTTTGACCCGGCGAACGGGTCGAACACGACCGAGATCCTCGTTGCTGACGGCGACCCGGTGGCTGAGCCCGCGGATCCGGTGCGCGATGGCTTCACCTTCTCCGGGTGGGCGCTCGACGGTACCCCGTACGACTTCACCACACCCGTCTCGACGGACATCACCCTCGTCGCCCAGTGGGAAGAGCTCCCAGTGGCGGAGTTCACGGTCACGTTCGACCCCGACAACGGTGAGGCCCAGTTCTCCGTAACCGTGACCGAGGGGGACACGGTGGCGAAGCCCACCGATCCCGTGCGTGATGGCTTCACGTTTGCGGGATGGACGCTCGCCGGCGCAGCCTACGACTTCGAGACTCCGGTGACCGGCGACATCACCCTGGTGGCCGCGTGGCAGGAGCTACCGGCAGTCGTGCACACCGTGACGTTCGACCCGGACAACGGAGAGGCACAGTTCTCGCAGACCGTTCCTGACGGGGCTGCGGTCACGAAGCCAGCCGACCCGGTGCGCGACGGCTTCACCTTCACCGGGTGGGCGCTGAACGGTGCAATCTACGACTTTGCTTCGCCGGTGACGGCTGACCTGACGCTCGTGGCTGGGTGGAAAGCTGAGGTAGCCCCACCGGTCGTTGACCCGACGAAGCCGGCGCCACCCGCGATCGAGAACACGGGCGGCGCACCGCTCGCGCCGATTGCGCTCGCCGCAGCCCTGCTCATCGGGCTCGGGCT
>WPCJ01024446.1_pt1 | contig 15542 bp, 10 predicted proteins | sample 5399831 | NCBI WGS metagenome assembly WPCJ01 (sample SAMN12869470, study PRJNA574797) | sludge metagenome | isolation source: wastewater treatment of pH10 | place: China:Beijing | collected 2019-05-20 | reverse complement strand
TATTCTCAGGAAGAAATTAAAGGAAAGACCCATAATGAACTGGGATCTGACCCTGAGAAAGCAAAATTCTGGAAAGAACATAATGAAAAAGTTTTTTCTACAGGAAAAACCGAAACCATGGAATTCGACTGTATATTACCTCAAAGAAAAAAATACTATTTTAATACACTGATAGCACCTGAGTTTGTTAACGACGAAGTTGCCTCTGTTCTCACCATTTCCCGTAATGTTACGGACGTAAAAAAAACAGAATCAACTTTAAAAGAAACTCTTGATAATCTGGAAGAAATGATCAAAAAACGTACTGAAGAGATTGAAAAGGCTTACAGGTCATTAAAAGAGAGTGAAAAATGCCTCGCTGAGGCTCAAAAAATAGCCCACCTTGGGAGCTGGAACTGGAATATCGTGAGCAATGAGCTCTACTGGTCTGATGAAATTTACCGGATTTTCGGGCTCAGTCCCCAGGAATTTGGGGCAACTTATGATGCATTTTTGAGTTATGTGCACCCGGAAGATCGGGATTGCGTGAACAACGCCGTTAAGGGGGCACTGGAAGGAAAACCTTACAGCATTGACCACAGGATTATCCTGAAAGGTGGAGAAGAACGGATAGTCCATGAACAGGGTGAGGTTATTTTTGAAAACGGGAATGTCCCTGTCAGGATGGCTGGAATTGTTCAGGACATCACTGAGAGGAAAAAAATTGAAAAAGCCCTGGGGATGGCAAATGCGTATAACCGCAGCCTGATTGAAGTCAGCCTCGATCCTCTTGTCACTATCGGCCCTGACGGAAAAATAACTGATGTAAACAGAGCCACCGAAATTGTCACAGGTTATTTCAGGAGCGAATTGATAGGAACTGATTTCTCGGATTATTTTACAGAGCCTGAGAAGGCAAAAGAAGGATATCAATATGTGTTTCAGAAAGGACTTGTCCGGGACTATCAGCTGGAGATTCGCCATAAACATGGGCATATAACCCCTGTTCTGTATAACGCATCCATATACCGGGATGAAAATGGAAGGGTTACCGGGGTTTTTGCTGCAGCCCGTGATATTACTGAGCTAAAAAAAGCAGAAGAAAAAATTAAGGCACTTGCAAATGCTGTTGAATCGTCAAACGATGCTATAATAACTGGAACCCTTGATGGTACAATTACCAGCTGGAATAAAGGGGCAGAGCAGATTTATGGTTATCTGGCTGAAGAAGTTATGGGGAAAAACGTGTCCATACTTGAACCAGACAACCTTAAAGGGGAAATAAAGCAATTATTTGACAAGATTAAACAGGGAAAAAAAGTCAAACGCTATGAAACATTACGTTTGAAAAAAGACGGTATAGCAGTAAATGTTTCAGTAACTCTTTCCCCGATTTTTGATGTATCAGGAAATCCTGTTGCCTTCAGTGGTATTGCCAGAGATATTACGGAAAAGAAAATTACAGAAAATCTGCTCCATGAAAAACAAATGGCTGAATTTGCAAACCGCACCAAGAGCGAATTTCTTGCAAATATGAGCCACGAACTCAGAACTCCTCTCAATTCAATAATAGGTTTCTCTGACATGCTTTACGAACAGGCATACGGGGAGTTGAATCAGAAACAGTTGAGAGCCATAAGTAATATATCCAACAGTGGAAAGCATCTTCTGAACCTTATCAATGGCATCCTGGATCTTTCCAAAATAGAAGCAAACAAAATGGAGCTTGATTATAAAGAATTTGAGCTTGCTTCCAGTCTTGACCTTATACGGAACATTCTGTCTCCCATAGCAGATAAAAAAAATATTGAAATTGAAACCGGCGTAGACAGCAGCATTTCGAAAATCTGTGCAGATGAGGACAGATTTATCCGGATAATGTTTAACCTTGTAGACAACGCTATAAAGTTCTCTTTTGAAAATAGCCTTGTTAAAATAGGGGCAAGAAAAAAAGGAGAGCTTGTAGAAATAACAGTTGAAGATACCGGAATAGGGATAAAAACTGAAGACCAGAATAAACTTTTCAAGCCTTTCAGCCAGGTTAACTCTTTTTCTTCAAAAAAATTCCAGGGCACAGGGCTTGGACTCTCACTTGTTAAGCAGATTGTTAACCTTCACGGAGGTTATGTCTGGTTCAAAAGCGAGCAAGGAAAAGGCAGCACCTTTGCTTTCGCAATTCCAATAACAAAAGGATAGTTTTTTTAAAAACAAGTTGATCCTTTTATGAAAACATTTATCGAACATTTAAGGTTAAGGAAAACAAAAAACGCACATGATATTCTTCGAATAACATGCCCAAAATATGAAAGTATCTGGAAGTACTTTCATGCCAAAGTGATTCCAAAACCGGAGAAAGAGAACACAGGTTAATGGAAAAACTTCCGATAGAGCAAAATCAGATCTCAAATTTTGAGGCAAAATCATAAAAGAAAAAGTAATAAAAAGATATTCCGAACCTGCAATGCGCAGGTCCGATATCTATGAAAAACATAGAAGGGCAGGTCAATAGATCTGTCCGGTCTTAAAATACAATTTTCCATGCTTTCCTTTTCAAATTTAATCCATTAACTGGTTGATTTTTTTGTAAAAATCTACTATCAGATTCGCTGCTTCGCTTTCCGTGTTTAGCTGGAAAGTTCGGATCTGTTTTCCAAGAGGTTTTTCGAGGACAACACCAGACGCGACCAGAGGAGTGATAACCCTTGATACGCTGGAATGGGACAACCCGGTTGCCTCAGCTATTCCTGAAAGGTAAGTAGGTTCGTTCTGGTTTTCGATCAGGTTCTTAAGGACTGTCATCTGTGCGGTTTTTCCAAATATTTTTTCTATTGCATCCATTTGTATCATCTCAGAGGTGGTATTATACGTAAATGATTATTCAGTCCCAATAACTACCAACGGTTTATAAACTTATCTCTTTTTTGAATAGATTAGAGATATGTAGCCCATTAATCGCCAAAATATTTTACCTTAACTTTTTAAGTTAGTATCAGATTTTCTTCTCAAGGTTCCCGGCTATTTTAGTTAAAAAACCTTCTGAGTTGTTTAATTCCGAAATTGTCCTTGAATATTGCTCTTCTGCGCGCTGTTCTTAGGCCAGCAACTCCTGCCCGGACAGTATTCATCCTTTTTTAGGGTTGGAGTGTCTGTCCCTGTGCCCCTCAAAAAATCTGCAGTGCTCCACAGGACACTGCTCCTCAGGGCACTCAAGGATATATTTCATTATATCATCCATTTTTGCACTTGCAAGGGATACAGAAGTGTCCGCGCCTCCATAGTAGATGCGGAGTTCCCCGTCCACCACAACCCAACCGCAGGGAAAAACAACATCATTAACGTCCCCGCTGCGTTCATACCATTCATGAGGTCCGAAAACCCAGCCTTCTGATCTTCGTAGAACTTTTCTCGGGTCTTTGAGATCGAGAAGAGCCAGCCCCAGGCGGTAACTGATTTTAGATGTTGTCTGGCGCACTCCGTGGTACATAATCAGCCACCCTTCAGGTGTATACATCGGCTGCGGGGATAGGCCTATTTTATAGGCATCCCACCATCCCCCTTCCCGGGCATAGAAAAGAACCTGATGCCACCCCCAGGCTTTCATATCCGGAGAAAACGAGATCCAGATATTGGATTTCAAAGTATGCCCGGTCGCGGCAGGCCTGTGCAGCATTGCCCACTTCCCGTTAAAGCTCACCGGAAAGATAGCTGCATCCTTATTATCAGGAGGCGCAACAGGTCCTATTCGTTCAAAGGTCTGGAAATCCTCTGTAAGGGCAAGAGCTGGCAGGGGACCGGAATCCGAAAAAGCCGTATACACTATAGCCCACATTTTCAGCTCGTCCATGTAGGTTATACGAGGGTCTTCAATGCCGTATATCTCTTCAGGATACTTTGAAGGCTCAGGAAAAAATGTTGGTTTGCCGTCAATTTCCCAGTCGTCTATCCCGTTTTTACTCCTGGCTACTGTAAAGTGGGAAAAGCCCCTGTGGTCTTCAACTCTCAAAAGAAGTAGAGTTTTACCGTCAACTATAGCAGCCGCAGGGTTAAAAACAGAATTCGCCCGGTATGACAGGTCATCAACAGTAAGTATAGGATTTCTATTATACCTTACAAAAAGTTCTCCACGATCTTTCCAGGTCATATTATCCCCCTCATCCTCTAAATTATGTGATACGAATTATGTTATTCCTATTTTTCCGGACCTGCTAAAAACAGGCTGTTTATTTCAGGGCTTTATCCCGAGTACATCCTCCACATATGCCCTTAGAATTTCTGCAACACTCCACGCCTGGGCAATTGTTCCTCCCGGAGCATGCGGGTAGTCCCCATCAAATACCTCGGAAATGCCGCCTATACCTGCCGATTCAAGGTGTCCGTCAAAACCTTCGAGAATAGACTTCATGTATTCTACGTTACTGTCCTCATAGCCGTGGGTCTTCAGGTAAGCTTTTACAAAAGCCCCGAGGAGCCAGGGCCAGACTGTCCCGTTATGATAGGCTGTGTCCCTGGTTAAGGCGTCTCCGAGATACTGTCCTTTATACAGGAAGTGATCTGTTGACAGGCTTCTGAGCCCGAAAGGAGTGAGAAGGTCTTTTTCGACCCTGTCCACGATCGCTTTTTCTTTTTCTGGTGAAAGCATTGTATAGGGGAGCGAGACTGCAAAGATCTGGTTGGGGCGGATTGCAGGATCTTTAATCAGGTTTCCTGTTTCGTCCTCGTATATGAGATCAAAGAGGCAGTCAGCCTCAGGATTCCAGAAAGCATCCTCAAAATTCGAAGCTACCCCGGCTGCAAGGGTTTCATATGAAGAGACATCCTCTCCAAGGAGTATCCCGAGATAAGAAGCTGTTTTAAGGGAGCTATACCAGAGAGCGTTTACCTCACAGGCTTTACCTTCTCTGGGGGTCACCGCCCATTCCCCCACTTTAGCGTCCATCCATGTCAATTGAGGACCCTGCCTGATAAGGTAGTCAGAGTCCATTTCTATCCCGAAGTCCGTACCGTCACAATAGAAATTTATGATCTCGTCCACTGTGTCCCAGACATCGGTAAGGAAAAGAAAGTCCTGCGTATATGCAAAATAACGGTTAAGCGCATGGATAAACCATAGCGACGCATCGACAGTATTGTAAACAGGGTCTCCACCGAAAGCAGGAAAAGTATTGGGGACCAGGCCGCGCCTGCAATATTTAGAAAAATTGTTGAGAACAGACCTTGCCTCTTCAAAACGGTAAGGAATTAGAAGCAGTCCGGGAAGAGAAATCATGGTGTCCCTTCCCCAGTCAGAGTACCAGTGATACCCCGCAATCACGGTGTTTTCGCCTGAAGAGCGGTTTTTCACTACAAAAGGGTCAGTTGCCTTGAGAAGTTTAAGGGCAAAAGGCTCGATAAGTTTTGAGTCAAGAGCCAGAAGATTTTGCCTGTTTGCTTCCCTTAAATAGAGTTTATCGACCTGCTCGAGAGTAAAGGAAGAAACATCTTCTGTTGAAGCAGCAACAAAAAAACGGGATGTCCCTTCTTTGAGTTCGCCCTCAAACCATCCCGGATTGAAATTGTCCTCCTGAAAATTAAGCCCCCTCTGCATTTCAGTATCGTACTCCAGGTTAAAATACCATACTGGCTCGGGGTGATACTGAAGATTGGATGAAATGGAGAAAGTAAAACCGGTAGAACTTGCCAGTTTCACTCCCGAAGGCCCGGCTCTCTGGAAGAAAGACAGGTATCCTGCGCGAGCAGTAAGATTAAAATCTCTTGAACTTACAAGAGGGAAAATTTTCAGCACAGCCCCTTCTCTTCTGGATGTGATGTCATAAAGGACGCAGGTCGTGTTACTGTTATGGATCATAAAGACTTTTTTCTTAATGATAAAATCCCCGGGCCTGTAAACCCAGAGAGGAAAAGGGTAGCGAATGAATTTGGAAAGATGTTGGAAACCTGTGGGACTGATAGTGTCCGGATATTTATGGACTGCAAGTTTGTAAACTTCTTCGTTGACAGATATTTCCTCATCAAGGGAAGAAAGCAGCAGGAGCCTTCCCGGAGAGTTCTCAGGAGTTGCTACGAGCAGACCGTGGTAAGTCCTTGTCCCTGCTCCGATGATTGTAGATGAAGCATATCCTCCAAGCCCGTTTCCTATAACCCATTCTTTTTTTATTCCTTCTTCATACGTTGAAAGAAAATCTGCTCCAAATCTGCCCCCGCTCATGTATATTTTATTAGAGCTAATTTATTAAATAGCTGTACATTGGAAAAAACAATTTGCAGCTGTGAACTTCAGTCCACTGCCAAAAATCCCTGCCTGAAATATTATCTTTTCAAACATCTTTCCTCTTTTCACGTAATATTCATTCGTTGTTTTCAAAACCCTTTGCAGAGCAAAACTTTATTACTTGCAGGGAAAAAATCAGTTCTATTAATATTTTGTATTTTTATAATAGCACCGGAAAGATTGAACAGAACTTATCGAGGGGAGTAGAAGGCATGATAGAAAAGATGACATACACTTACCTGAACCCAAAGATAGCCCTGATGGGACCTGGATGTGTAAATGGGATCGGCACGCATGCAAAAGACCTGGGGGGTACGAAAGCCCTGATAGTTTCAGGCAAGAGCAGGCATGGGAAAGAGCTTGCAGCGGATATTCGTAGAATTCTTGAACGTGCGGGGATAGAAGCAGCAATCTTTCCGGGAGCAGACCCGAACCCGACCGATACTTCAGTTATGGAAGGGGCAGACATTTACGGGAAAGAAAACTGTAACATGATAGTTGCTGTCGGAGGCGGGAGCCCAATGGACTGTGCAAAGGCAATCGGCATTGTGGTATATAATGGAGGAAGGATAAATGATTACGAAGGAGTGAGTAAAGTTACCAGAGGAATTCCTCCACTTATCACGGTAAACACGACAGCGGGCACTGCGAGCGAGATGACCAGTTTTACAATTATTACTGATACTGAAAGGCACATCAAAATGGCTATCGTCGACCCCCGGATCACACCTGATGTGGCGGTTAACGACCCCGAACTGATGGTCAGCATGCCGCCAGCACTTACGGCTGCAACAGGGATGGATGCTCTGACCCATGCTGTGGAAGCTTATGTTTCTACCATGGCTACCCCGACTACCGATGCGGCTGCCATAAAAGCAATAGAGCTTATATCAAAATACCTGCCCGAAGCCGTCCTCCACGGGGAAGATATACGGGCCAGGGACATGATGGCACACGCAGAATATCTTGCAGGCATTGCTTTCAACAATGCAAGTCTTGGGTATGTTCATTCCATGGCTCATCAGCTCGGAGGCTTTTATGACCTCCCGCATGGGGTCTGCAATGCCATCCTCCTGCCTTATGTGGAGATGTATAACAAGCAGGTTTGCCCTGAACGTTTTGCAGACATCGCAAAGGCAATGGGAGAAAAAGTTGAGGGATTGAGCCCGGACGAGGCAGCGGATAAAGCAATAGATGCAATCAAAAAGCTTGCAGCAGAAATCGGAATTCCTTCAGGCCTGAAAGAGCTCGGGGCAAGAGAAGAAGACCTTGAACTTCTGGCTGAAAATGCCATGCAGGACGTCTGCCGCCTTACAAATCCAAGAGAACTCTCAAAAGAAGATATCATCGAGATTTACAGAAAAGCCCTGTGAAGAATATCTTGAAAGAGTAACTGCAGTCAAAAACTTAAATTACTGATAGCTGATGCGCATATAGTATATAGTAATATAAAAATAATTATTAAAAGTAATAATTTATTTTCGCAGCCAGCTAAGTAATTTAATTTCCATTGCTGAAATTGAATCAATATTAGTTTTCCAGGTTTTATGATCGGATTAATACGTTACTTCTTCAAAGTAAAGTACCAAAACTGAATAAATAAAGGGTTGAATAAATAAAGGGAGTGATTTTGATGAGATTATTTGGGAGCCGTGGAGGCTCTGAAGGGGAGAAAGGACACATCTATAAAATGCATGAAAAGCTTGTTTCCATAGGAGACGATTACTGGATAGAGGATGAAACTGGAGAGCGGGCGTACCATGTTGATGGAAAGGCACTACGCATCCGCAACACCCTCATTCTCAAAGATCTGCGTGGAAATGAACTTTATAAAATTCAGGAAAAATTACTCCGTATCAGGGATACGATGAATATCAAGAATGCGGATGACAGCCTTGCTGCAACAGTTAAAAAAGACCTCATTAATATTCTGCGAGACAAATGGAAAGTTGAAATTCCAGAGGAGCCTGATATGGAAATAAAAGGCAATATCCTGGACCACGAGTATGAAATTGAGTCTGAAGGAAGAAAAATCGCAGAAGTTTCAAAAAAATGGTTCCGCATCCGGGACTCGTATGGAGTAGAGATTGAGCCCGGGCAGGACAATGCACTTATCCTGGCAATTGCCGCCTCTCTTGACCAGATGGCACATGATTGATAAATTCGCGATAGAATCCGAAAGGCGGGAAAGGTCAGGTACCGGTTTATGGTGAAGGGACGTTCAGGAGATGTAAACATAAATACAAATGCCATTTCAACACCAGCCAGAGTTCTGATTTACAGCACTGCTGCGGTTCTCCTTACAATTGGCATGAAGGCTATTTCAAGCATACTCATGCCGATTTTTTTCTCGATATTTTCTTATCTAATCTTTGCCCCTCTGGTCCGCTGGCTTATGAGGAAAAGAGTCCCCGGAAAGATAAGCGTAGTTCTGGTTATCCTTGTTTTCATTTTTGTTTTTGTCGGAACCACACTTCTGTTTGCGAACTCTTTACTCCAGCTCAGTGGCAGGATTCCAAACTATGAGAACCAGCTGACAAGTATCCTGAACAGTATTTCAATATATTTGCCTGAAGCCGGAGTTTCCGTAGAATCGGTCCTGCGCGATATTGCAGCTTTTGCGTTCAACGTATCCGGGGATATTATTTCAGGAGCTCTGAATGCAGGATCAACAATTGCGCTCATTGTTATCACGACAACGTTCTTACTTCTGGATTCTGCAGGTGCGCCCGTGAAAATGCAAAAAGAAGGGGAAAACCAGCCAGTCCATATTTCACAGTATACCGAATTGAGCAGAACCGTCATAAATTACATGCTCTTGAGAACCGAGACCAATTTGCTTGGAGGCATCGGAACTGCCATACTTCTTCTTGCCGGGGGCATAGATTTTGCTGTTCTCTGGGGCCTCCTTTTCTTCCTGTTCGGGTATATACCTTACCTGGGCTTTTATCTGGCAGCCATTCCACCCATGCTTCTTGGTCTGTTCGAATACGGGCTTATAGGGGCAGTTGGTGTCCTTGTCGGCATCACTATTATCAACGCGCTCGTAGAAAATGTCATTTTCCCGTCTCTTGCAGGAAAAGGCCTTAAACTATCTCCCACACTCGTATTTCTGTCTCTGTTTTACTGGTCCTTCGTACTGGGAGCTGCGGGCGCGCTTATTGCAGTACCTCTTACGATAGTTGTGAAGATAATTCTGGAGAGCTCGGAAGAGACACGCATGATAGCAAAGTTGATGGAATCAAGCGGGACCAGAGATCTGGATGAAAAAAGCACAGAAGAGAATATCTCTGAGTGATCATGTATTGCGTCCGAAATAACACGGTTCTGGCAGGCATTCCCGGTAAAAATATCTAAGCATGTATAAAGTAATATACATAAAAACAGTTATATATTACAGCATTGCTAAGCAGAGCCTGCAGCATGCCCTGGATTCAAGGTTCCAGAACGGGGGAAAGGGGAACAATTAAAATCAGTAAACAAAGATTACACACTGTTCTTGACCAGGTCAGATATCCGGCAGTATATGCCTGTTTTATCTGACCTGTAGAGGGACATCCGGTGAGAAAAACTTGTCACCCTGAGAAAAAGTTCCTGAAAACGTTTCTGTCCGTTCTCAATTAGCTGTCAGGCTGTTACAGGCTGGTATGAAAAACAACCGGTAAATTGAACCTGTAAGCAGAGGAGGAGATTCAAGGAATGGCAACAATAACCGTTCTGAAGTTTGAAACCGCAGATGGAGCGGAAAAAGCTCTTGATGTTGTAAAGGATTTGAGCAAGCAGCATCTGATAAACCTTCATGATGCCGCCATAGTCACCTGGCCTCAGGGGAAGAAGAAGCCAAAAACAGAACAGCTGACCAGTTTAACCGGTGCGGGGACATTGAGCGGTGCTTTCTGGGGGATGCTTTTCGGGCTGATCTTTTTTGTTCCTATACTGGGCCTTGCCGTAGGGGCTACAGTCGGAGCCCTCACAGGTTCCATGGCAGATATTGGAATCGATGATGATTTCATCCGTTCAATCCGAAGCAAAGTAACCGAAGGAACTTCAGCCCTCTTTTTAATGACAAGTGATGCCGTACAGGACAGAGTCGCTGAAGTCTCCAAAGGAATGAAATTTGAACTTATCGCTTCCAACCTTTCCAGGGAAGAAGAGGATAAGCTGCGTGCAGTTTTCGCCGAAGAGTAAACGACCTTAGATTAGGTTTTCCAGAGGGCAGGCTCTCTGGAGACTATTTTACTTATCCCGGATCCACCAGACCCGACTTCATGGGCTGCCAGAAAAGCAATGAGGGGACTTCCAGTGAAAATAGTGAGATTTATTGCAGGTATGCATTTCTTCGTACTCATTCCGGTTATAGGGCTGGCAATTGCTGCCTGCATTCTGTTTATTAAAGGAGGCGTTGATATTGTTCATTTCATCTGGGAACTGATTACAGGAATGACAGAAACATATCCTGAGGGAGAAAATGTTATTGTTGAACTTGTGGAAACTGTCCATCTATTCCTGGTCGGTACAGTCCTTTTCCTTACTTCTTTTGGGCTCTACCAGTTGTTCATCCAGCCGCTTCCTTTGCCGGGATGGTTAAAAGTAAATAATATTGAGGAGCTGGAGTTAAACCTTGTTGGACTAACCATTGTTGTACTGGGAGTTAATTTCCTGAGCGTGATTTTTGAACCTGAGGGAGAAAATCTCGCTATTTATGGAATAGGTTATGCCTTACCAATCGCAGCTCTGTCTTATTTTATGGGTGTGCGTTCACGTGTAACTAAACAGAGCAGCAGGGAAGAAGAGTGCCTTAAAGAGATAGGAGAGGCGATTTCCTCGAACAGTGAATCTAGCTGGTTATCGAAAGAAAAAAAGGATTGAAGCCGGATCCCTTAACTATCCGGCTCCAATTCCTGCTGATTGCACTTCACAGGTTTCTTAATCAAATATTGACAATTAGTTATTAACGATAGCTCTTCATCAGGTTTTCCAGGAAAACCCAGACTTTTTCAATTGAGGGGATATAAACTCTCTCAGCTGGGGAATGAGGGTCTTTGATTGTCGGCCCGAAGGAGATCATTTCAATGCATTCGCATTTCGAGCCTATCACCCCGCACTCAAGCCCTGCATGCACTACTTTGATTTCCGGCTCTTTCCCGAAAGTCCCTGAATACGCATGCCTGCATTTCATAAGCAGACCTGATTGAAGGTCAGGCTCCCATGCAGGATATCCGCATTCATGCTCAACCCGTGCTCCTGCCAGTTTTGCAACGGTTTCCACCTTTTCCGTGACTTCAGCAAGCCTTGACATGACAGAACTGCGCTGGCTTGATACGATCCTCACTTCTTTTTCTCCTGTCCTTACGGTTGCAAGGTTGTTCGAGGTCTCAACAAGCCCCGGAATAGTATCCGAAACCCTGTGTACCCCGTGAGGCATCCCGAGGAGGACCCCGTAAAGCTTTTCTTCCGTTTCGACTAAAAAAACCCTGTCCGAAGGCACTTCTTTTCGGGTAATTTTCCCTCCCGACGCTTCGAAAATAATCCCGTTCTCAACCTCTTTAAGCTGAAGGGTTATTTCAGGGTCAGATACCGCATACTCGCCTCTAAAACTCTTCTGAAGCCCGGAAACGAAGTCTTCTGCCTGTTTTTCGTTATTTCTGGAAAGGACAATAAATGCCTCTGCGTAGTTTGGAATGGCATTGTGGACACTCCCCCCGCTGAAAAAGACCAGCCTGAGATTTTCTTTTCCGACTTTTTCCTTGAGGGCTGAAAGCATCCTGGCAAGAAGCTGGATGCCATTTGCCCTCTGCCTGTGGATCTCGACTCCTGAGTGCCCACCTTCAAGCCCTTCTGCCGAGATCCTGAAAAGCCCGAACCCACTTCCCTTTCCGTAGTCAAAACTTTCCCATTGCAGGGGCAGGAAAATCCGGGAGTTCTGACCCCCGGCACACCCCACTATAAAAATTCCTTCATCTTCCGAGTCCAGGTTCAGAAGAATCCTGCCTTCAAAGAAATCCTCTTCGAGCCCGCTGGCTCCTGTCAGCCCTGTCTCCTCATCAACAGTAAAAAGGAGCTCGAGAGGAGGATGCTCTATCTCTCCTTTTATGCCTGACTCCGCCAGCACAAGCCCTATCGCAAGGGCAATCCCATTGTCTGCCCCAATTGAGGTCCCATCCCCTCTCAGCCAGTCCCCTTCATAAATACATATGATAGGGTCTTTAGAAAAATCATGGCCTGAATCTCTGCACTTTTCACATACCATGTCCATATGACCCTGAAGAACAATCACAGGAGAATTCTCATACCCCGGCGTGGGGGGGACTTTAATCAGGACATTGTTTAAAGCGTCGGTTTTTGCTTCAAAATTATGATTTTTTGCCCATTCCATCAGCCAGAGGGCAAGTTTTTCTTCATTTTTAGAACGTCGAGGGATTTTATTTATTTCTTCAAACATTTTAAGGATTTCTAGGGTTTTGGGGTGCATAAAGATCAACTCTGGTCATTGGGTTATGAAAATGATGAAGGCTGGGCCAGTTGCAGGAAATGCGGTTTCTGGAATTTTTGTAGATTAACATATAGAATTATATATTATAAATAAGAGGTTAATATGCGAGAATTTAGCCAGGCAGATGTACCGGGTTAAAAACCTGTTACCTCAGGGACTTATGCATTCAGGTCAGATATCCTGCTACTCGTATGTTATTTACTCGTATGACTTGATTTCAGGGCAAATTGAACCTTATTTTCTTTATCCGTTACTTTAAACCTGATAATGAATTCAGTCCCATTGTTTCTTTTCAGTTCGAGTTTGCCATCCAGCTGGTCGACAAGGGAAGTTACAAGCTGCATTCCAAGACTGTCAAGATTTTCAACATCAATCTCAGGAATTCCAAGGCCGTTATCTGAAATTTTCAGGACAAAAACGGTACCTTCAGACTCTTCACTTTTAAATTTTGTGAGCTTTTCCCTGTAAAGTTGTATACAAATTTCCCCTTTATCTCTTCCTCCGAACGCATGCTTGAGGGAATTGGAAACAAGTTCGTTGACAATCATTCCTAGCGGGACCGCAGTATCCATATTAAAGAAGAGGTCCTCTTCCAGGTCCATGCTTAAAGTTATCCTGGTATCTCCAAGGCTGTATGTATTGAAAAGATTCTCGGTAAGTTCCTGAATATACGGAGAAAAATTTAATGTTTCGAACCCGCTGCCTCTATACAGTTCCTCGTGTATCAAAGCCATTGATATCACTCTGTCCTGGCTTTCCCTGAAGGCGGAGAGAACTTCCAGGTCTTTAATGTCCTCCCGGTTTTTAAACTGATCAGCCTGAAGATCAAGAAGGGAAGAAATTACCTGAAGATTATTCTTTATCCTGTGGTGGATTTCCTTCTTACGGGCAGTTTCAATATTTGCCAGGGCTTCTTCTGCTTCCTTTCGTTTTGAGATGTCAGTTAACATGCTCATTACGCCCGTAAAACTGCCGTTCCTGTCAAAAAGAGGTTTGGCATTTAAAAATGTCCAGACCGGGGAGCCATCTTTACGTATTAATTTCAGTTCATAGCTTTCGCTTATTCCCTGCCTTCTTTTTTCCAGATTCTGCCTGACAGCAGGTATACATTCCTTACTGATGAAACCCCAGATCGGTTTACCGATAACTTCGTCCAGAGGGTATTCCAGCATATCCACTAATTTCGAGTTAGCATAATTGATTACGGCTTCATTGTCAGTAATAAGTATAATTTCATTTGCTGTCTCAACGATATTCCGGTATTTCTCCTCACTATCCCGAAGCATTTCCTCTGCTGCTTTCCTCTCGGTAATGTCAATGTCCATTTCAAGAGTCATGCGTGAACCGTCGACATCAATGAACGGAAGGTTATACGTATCAAATACTCTTCCCTCTGGCGTGGTGATTTCCCAGTGGTAAGGCTGGCCGGTTTCAAGGATTTTATATGCTTTACAGGAATCACATGGCTCGTTGTTTCTGAAACAATGCTCAAAGCAGTGTCTATTACCGGAATTTCCAAACATCTCACGGAAGGGGCGGTTGGCAAAGGCAATTTGGTGGTCAGGTGTTAGCAGGGCTATCATTACCGGCAGCGTCTCCAGCACATCAAAGAAACGCCGCCTTTCAGTATCGACCGCTTCGGCCACCTTACGGCGTGATTCGCTCTCACGCAGGACCTCTTCAGCCCGTTTAAGCCTGGTAATGTCGGTCAATACGCCGTCCCAGATTGTACTCCCTTCAGGAAGCCTTCGAGGGCGGGAGTTCAATCTTATCCACTTCAACCTGCCGTCCGGTAACTCTACAGGCAACTCCATATCAAAATCCGACAGTTCATGTGCACTGCGAACCCCGGCTTCGATAAGCTCTCCCATATACTGCGAAGGGATTATCCTGTACAATATGGAGGGATCGTTCAATATATCCCGGGAATTTAAACCGATTAGCCTTTCAATGCCCGCGCTTACGTACTGGAAACAACCACTGCCGTCGGGGTCAAGGGTATACTGATATACGGCGCTGTCTGGCAGGTTATCACTCAGGAGGCGCAGATGCTCCTCACTTTTACGAAGAGCCTCTTCCACCCGCTTGCGTTCGGTAATGTCAATAAATGCAGAAATGGATCCGCGCAGGTTTCCATTCTCGTCGCGAAGGGGCCTTGCATTGCCCAGTACATGCCGTATCCTGCCGTCAGCAGATACGATATCCAGTTCACAGTCATTTACCTCTATACCGGCAGCTGACAACTGCGAAGGCATTTTTTCAGGTGGTATCTCCACACCATCTTTGAATAACTTGAAAAACTCCGGTCTTTCCCCTTCATGAGCAGACTTGGACAGGTTTGTACTTGGAGGTATTCGCAGCCATTCGCAGGAGAGGCGGTTACCGGTTATCTTAAGCGCCTGAGGGTCATGTGTCGTATAAACAGCAACAGGTACGGCATCCAGTACTGCTGCTAACTCATTCGAACGGGCTTTCTCACGTTTCTCGCTTTCCTGCAATGCTTCCACCACAGCATCACGTTCAGCCAGGGATTGAGACAGCTTGATGTTGCTGTAGCTCAGTTGCGAGATCATATTGGCGAAGGTCATGAAGAAAGCCATGCCTGTATCTATATCTTCCCTGCTCAGTCTGGGAATTTTTTCAAGTGCTTTTATATATTCCTCTTCATTGAAACCGTATTTTCTTGCCTGAGACCGGAAAAGCTCATAATCCAGGGGCTCATCCTCAAAAAGAAACTGTCCTGAGAAAATATTGCCTATGTGTTGCCCCTCAACCATAATCGGGGTTACCACATCCCAGATA
>WPCJ01020893.1_pt1 | contig 15567 bp, 15 predicted proteins | sample 5399831 | NCBI WGS metagenome assembly WPCJ01 (sample SAMN12869470, study PRJNA574797) | sludge metagenome | isolation source: wastewater treatment of pH10 | place: China:Beijing | collected 2019-05-20 | reverse complement strand
AGCGCGGCCGAATGGCGTTTCAGCCCGGCCTCGATGGCCGCGACCTTGCGCTTCAGCCCGGCATCGTCGACGCCGGTACCGCGCCCGGTCCAGCCCTGCACCTCGCCCCCGAACAGGGCGGCGGCGATGGCAGCGGCCGGCGTGGTGTTGCCTATGCCCATCTCGCCGAAGCAGACGAGATCGAGATTTTCCTCGACCGTATCATAGCCGGCCGAGACGGCGGCAAGGAAATCGGCCTCATCCATGGCCGGCTCCTGCGTGAAGTCGCCGGTCGGCCGGTCGAGGTCGAGCGGAATGACGTCAAGCTCCGCGCCGGCCGCGCGGGCGAACTGGTTGATGGCCGCGCCGCCATGGGCGAAATTCGCCACCATCTGCACGGTGACTTCCGCCGGGAAGGCGGAAACGCCTTGTGCGGTGACGCCATGATTGCCAGCGAAGACGATCACCTTCACCCGCTCCAGCTTCGGCATGTCTTGGCCCTGCCAGCGCGCCAGCCAGCCGGCAATCTCCTCCAGCCGGCCGAGGCTGCCCTGCGGCTTGGTCAGTGTGTCCTGACGGCGCGCGACGGCCGCCTGCGCCGCCTCGTTTCCGGCCGGCAGATCGAGGCAAGCGCTGCGCAGTTCTTCAAGCGATTTGAAGGGCATGGAAAGGGAAGCTCCGGAAATGAGTCAGATGAAGGCGGTTGAAGCGGCCAGCAGGATGGCGATCTCGCCCAGTTGCTGGAGGGCGCCGGCGGTGTCGCCGGTCTGGCCGCCGATCTGGCGGCGGCACAGTGCGGCGAAGCCGACAATCAGCAGGACAAGCAGGATAAGCGCAGCGAGCGCGGCGCCGAGCCCGAGGACCAGAAGCGACACGGCTCCGATACCAGCGCCGAGCAAGGCACTCTCCTGCGAAACCGTGCCGGCGCTGGCCGAAAGCCCATCCGCGCGGGCCGGCGGCAGGACATGCATCAGCGCGGCGGGCAGGGCGCGCGAGGCGCAATGGGCGGCGATGAGGGCGGCGAACACCTGCGCTGGGCCGGCGAGAGCAGCCAGTGCGCTCCAGCGCAGCAGCAGGGAGACGACCAGCGCGGCCGTGCCGTAGGAGCCGATGCGGCTATCGCGCATGATCTCCAGCTTGCGCTCGCGCGTCGAGCCGCCGCCGAAACCATCCGCCACGTCGGACAGACCGTCCTCATGCAGGCATCCGGTCATCAGCATGGCGACGGCCAGCGCGAGGGCGGCGGCCGGGCCCGAGGGCAGGCCGAGCCACCCGCCAAGCGCATAGGCGGCGGAAGCAAAGATAGCGACTGCCAGTCCGGCAATGGGGGCGGCCCAGATCGCATCCGCCAGCGTGCGGTCGCGGAAATCGAGGTGCGGCAGCGGCAGCCGCGTGAAGAAGGCGAGGCAAAGCGCGATATCGAGCGGGTTGAGCCGGTCCCTCATGCGCCCGCCCGCGCTATGGCATGGAAGAAGGTGCCGCTGACATGGCCGCGCCGACCGCCGGACGGGCCAAGCGGGTTGCCCTGGCCATCGGCAAGGTCGGCAATGGGGCTGTCGTTGCCGGGGTCGGTGACCCGCGCATAGTGGAATTCGTGGCCCCGGATGGGGTCGTCGGCGCGGCCCAGCGGACAGTCGGCCAGAAGGTGCGCCTGCCGGTAGCCGAGGTTCATCTTGCGTTTGGCGAAGCTGGTGGTGTGGCCGAGCAGGCCGAGCATCCTGTGGGTGAGGCCATCCACATCTTCCAGAGCCTCGCCCAGCACCATGTAGCCGCCGCACTCGCCATGCACGGGTTTTTCCGCCGCGAACACTGCCATTCCGGCGCGGAAATTTTCGGCCGAGGCCAGCGTTCCGGCGTGCAGTTCGGGATAGCCGCCGGGCAGCCAGCACACGTCGCAATCGGGTCCTGGCGACTCGTCGGCCAGCGGCGAGAAGGGCACGATCTCGGCGCCTTCATCGCGCCAATGGCGGGCGACGTGCGGGTAGAGGAAGGTGAAGGCGCGGTCCTGCGCCAGCGCGATGCGCTGTCCCGGCGGGGGCAGGGCGCAGGCGAAATCTCCATCTTGCGGGCTTAGCGGGGCGGCCAGTTCGATAACCGCGTCAAGGTCGATGGAGCGTTCGGCCATGTCGGCCATGCGGTCGATGAAGGCCATCAGGTCGTCATGCTCGCCCGCCTGCACCAGCCCCAGATGGCGTTCCGGCATGGTAAGCGTCGGGTCGCGCTCGATGGCGCCGACCACCGGCAGGCCGAGCGCTTCCACCGCCTCGGCGCACAGGCGGCGATGCCGTTCGCTGCCCAGCCGGTTCAGCACCACGCCGGCAATGCGCACCTCCGGCCGGTAGGTGGCGAACCCCTTGGCAACCGCCGCGACCGTGGTGGATTGGCCGGACACGTCGAGCACCAGCAGCGTGGGGATGCCGTATAGCGCGGCGAGATCGGAAGCAGCGCCGGAGCGGCCGGGCGTGCCCGGAATGCCGTCGAACAGGCCCATGGCGCTTTCCAGAACGACGATGTCGGCATCTTCCGCTGCGCGCCGTGCCAGCCCATTGAGCAGCGAGGGGGCCATGGCCCAACTGTCGAGATTGACGCCGGCAAGGCCAGTGGCGGCCTCATGGAAGCCGGGATCGATGTAGTCGGGGCCGGATTTTGCGCCACGTACGCGCAGGCCGCGCCGGGCCAGCGCCCGCAGCAGGCCGATGGTGACGCTGGTCTTGCCCGAGCCCGAGCGCGGCGCGCCGATGATGATCGCACGCGCTGTCATGGCTTGCCCGCCAGTTTGTCGCGCAGCGCCACGATGCCGCCGACCACGATGAGAGCCGGCGAGACGATCTGCGCGCGTTCCGCTGCTTCAACCAGCGTGCCGAGGGTGGCCACCACTGTGCGCTCTTGCGCCAGAGTGGCGTTTTCGATGAGCGCGGCCGGCGTGTCGGGCGAAAGCCCGCCGGACAGCAGGTCGGCCACGGTCGCCGCCATGTGGGTAAGGCCCATATAAATGACGATGGGCTGGCCGGTGCGGGCAAGGGCCGCCCAGTCCGGCCGGTCATCCGAAACGGCTGCGAAACCGGTGGCAAGGATCACGGCGCCGTTGACGCCGCGCATGGTGGCGGGAATGCCGGCCGAAGTGAGACCGCCGAAAGCGGAGGTGACGCCCGGCAGCACCCGATAGGAAATGCCGGCTTCGGACAGCGCGCGGGCTTCCTCGCCGCCGCGCCCGAACACATAGGGGTGGCCGCCCTTCAGCCGTACCACCTTGCGGCCTTCCCGGCCGAGCTTCACCAGCAGCGCATTGATCTCCTCCTGCGGGATGGAGAGCCGGCCGCCGCGCTTGCCGACATAGAATTTCTCCGCCTGCGCGGCGACGGCGACGATCTCGGGCGACACCAGCGCGTCATGGACGAGGACATCGGCCTGCGCCAGCGCGCCCAGCACGTCGAGGGTCAGCAGGCGCGGGTCTCCGGGGCCGGCGCCCGCCAGCCAGACATGGCCAGGTTCCAGCACGCGCGGCTCGAAATCGAGACGGGCAAGCGCTTCGGCAAGCGCCGCCTTTGGCGTGTCGACGCTCATGCGCCCTCCCGGCCGCGGAAGCGGCGCTGATAAGTGGCATCGTAGAGCGCGCTTTCGGAGAAATCCTCGGCGGCCAGCGAGCGGCCGACGAAGATGATGGCCGAACGCTCGATGGGATCCTTGCCAAGTTCCTGCTCGATGGTCGCCAGCGTGGCCCTGACCACGCGCTGCTCCGGCCACGAGGCGCGGAACACGACGGCCACCGGGCAATCCGTGCCATAAAGCGGGGTCAGTTCCGCGACCACCTGTTCGATGGCGTGGATGGCGAGGTGGATGGCGAGGGTGGAGCCCGTGCGGCCGAAGGCGGCGAGCGTTTCGCCGGGCGGCATCTTCGAGGCGCGGCCGGAAATGCGGGTCAGCACGAGGCTTTGCGCGACTTCCGGAATGGTGAGTTCACGCCCGAGCGCGGCGGCGGCGGCCGCGAAGGAAGGCACGCCGGGAGTGAGTGTGTAAGGAATGCCGGCGCGTTCCAGCCGGCGAATCTGCTCTGCCACCGCGCTCCATACCGAAAGGTCACCCGAATGCAACCGCGCCACGTCCTGCCCGGCCGCGTGGGCGGCGCGATACTTGGCCTCGATCTCGTCGAGCGACATCGGAGCGGTGTCGATCAGCTTCGTTCCCGGTCCGCAATGCCGAAGCAGTTCGGGCGAAACGATGGAGCCGGCATAGAGACACACCGGGCAGGAGGCGAGCAGGTTGGCTCCGCGCAGGGTGATGAGGTCGGCAGCGCCGGGGCCGGCGCCGATGAAATGGACGGTCACGGCTCTTCTCCGTTGACGGCGATGGCGCAGGTCACCGATCCATGTACGGAGCGGGGGCCGAGCAGCCGCGATTTCTGGCCTGCGGCGGCAAGGGCCGCCGTTTCCGAGACGGACGGCGTGCCGGCCGCGGACAGCGATGCGGCCGAGCGGGTCAGGCCGCGCAGCGAAACCAGTTGCAGGGCGGGCCCGTCGACAAGGAAGACGGGAAGGCGCAGCTTGTTTCCGGCTTCGATGATCGCCTGTTCACCGGCTTTAAGCTTGGCCGTGGCGAGGCCCGACAGCGAATCGGGCGACAGGCCGTAGGGCTCGAGTGCGGATTCCACCGCCGCCAGAACCTCCTGAAGCGAGACGCCCTTGCGGCATCCTATGCCGGCGACGATCATGGCTTTTCCCAGCTCCACTGCGTGATCGGCATGGCCGGCTTCCATCCGGCCATGGTGCCGACCGGGGCCGCGCGCGCGACGGAAATGCGGGTGAGCGTGCCGCCCAAGCCGGCATGGCGGGCGATCAGCAGCGCTTCCAGTTCGAGCGTGACGGCATTGGCGACGAGGCGCCCGCCGGGTCGCAGCGCCTGAATAGCCGCGTCGAGAACGCCGGGATCGCTGCCCCCGCCGCCGATGAAGATGGCATCCGGCGTGTGGAAACCGGCCAATGCCTCGGGGGCAGCGCCGTGGATGACGGTCAGGTCTGGCACGCCGCAGGCGGCGGCGTTGCGGCCGATGCGTGCGGCGCGGGCCGGCTCGGCCTCGATGGCGATGGCGCGCAACGAGGGGTGCGCCAGCATCCATTCTATAGCGACGGAGCCGGAGCCCGCGCCGATGTCCCACAACAATTCGCCGCGCCTCGGGGCGAGCGCCGAGAGCGTCAGTGCCCGCACCTCGCGCTTGGTGATCTGGCCGTCATGCTCGAACAGATCGTCGGCGATGCCGGGCGTCAGCGGCAGGATGCGCGCTTGGGATTCCGATTCAATTTCCAGCGCCAGCACATTGAGCGGGTTGATTTTTTCGAGTTTGAAGGCGTCGGCGCGGGCGCTGCGGATGCGTTCGTTCGGGCCACCCAGCGCCTCCAGCACGGTGATGCGCGAGGGGCCGAAGCCGAGTTCGGCAAGCAGCGCTGCGATTGCCGCCGGGGCTTCGCCGTCCGAGGTCAGCGCGAGGAGGCGCGCGCGCGGATGCAGCAGCGGGCGGATCAGGTTGATGGGGCGGCCGTGCAGCGAGACGGTTTCCACTTCCTGCAAGGCCCAGCCCATGCGGGCGGCGGCGAGCGAGGTGGCGGAAGGCGCGGGGATGGCGCGCATCTCTTCCGCCGGTATTTTCCGCGCCAACGTGACGCCGACGCCGTGGAAGAACGGGTCGCCTGAAGCCAGCACGCAGACCTTGCGGCCGGCAAGCGCAGCCACCTCGGTCATGGCCGTATCGAACGGTTTTGGCCATTGGCGCGCTTCGCCCTTGATGAGAGGAGCGGCGAGTTCCAGATGCCGGGCGCCGCCGAACACGAATTCGGCGGCTTTGATCGCCTGCTTGGCCTCTTCGCCGAGACCGGATATGCCGTCCTCACCAATGCCGACGATGGTGAGCCACGGGCGGGAAGGAGCCTCAGCCGACATGCGCATCCTCATTCTGGGCGGAACGACGGAAGCGCGGCAGGCAGCGGAAAAGCTCGCGGCCCTGCCCGAACTCGATGTCGCGCTTTCGCTGGCCGGCCGTACCGAAAATCCCGTTCGCCAGCCGGTGCCGGTACGCGTCGGCGGCTTCGGCGGCGCGGAGGGGCTGGCGCGACATCTGGCGGAACAGCGGGTCGATCTGCTGATCGACGCCACGCACCCTTATGCCGCGCGCATTTCCGCCAATGCGGCCAAGGCCGCGCAACAGGCGGGTGTCGCGATACTGGCGCTGCGTCGTCCGGGCTGGGAGCAGCGGGAAGGTGATCGCTGGACGTTTGCGGAAGATGTGACGGATGCGGTGGGAGCGCTCGGACACGCGCCGCGCCGCGTGTTCCTGAGCATCGGCCGGCAGGAGGCAGGCGCCTTCGCGGCTGCCCCGCAGCATTTCTATCTCGTCCGCAGCGTCGATCCGGTCGAACCGCCGCTGGCGGCTCCCGATGTGCGCTACATTCTGGCGCGCGGGCCGTTCGCGGAGGAGGCCGAGCTCGCATTGCTGGGGGAAAACCGCATCGATGCCGTCGTCTCGAAGGACAGCGGCGGGGCGGCCAGCTATGGCAAGATCGCGGCGGCGCGGGCGCTCGGTATCGAGGTGATCATGATCCGCCGGCCGGTGCTGCCGCAGGTGCCTTCCGCTTCCACCGTTGCCGAACTGGTCGAGATGGCGGTGGCTCATTTCGGCCTCGTCGCGGCGCGCGGCGTGTAGACCAGAGCGGGCTTTTCACCACGTTTTATGATGCGCGTCTCGGTCGAGCCGACGATGATGCAGGTGGCCATGTCGGCCATTTCCGGCTTCGCATCGGCCAGCAGACAGACCTGCATGCGCTCGTCCGGACGGCCGGCGGCGCGACCGAACACTACCGGCACCGTGCCGGGCAGGATGGCAGACAGTGTCTCGAAAGCGCGGCCGAGTTGCCAGGGGCGCGACTTGCTGATCGGGTTGTAGAGCGCGACGACGAAGCCCGCGCCGGCTGCCGCCAGCAGGCGCAGCTCGATCAGGTCCCAAGGCTTCAGGTTGTCCGACAACGAGATGGCGCAGAAATCGTGACCGAGCGGCGCGCCGATGCGCGCCGCCACCGCCAGCATGGCGGTGATGCCCGGCACGATCTCGATGTCGAGCGCCTTCCATTCTTCCGGACCGGATTCGATCGCTTCGCACACGGCCGCCGCCATGGCGAAGACACCCGGGTCGCCGCCGGACACGACGGCGACGCTGTGCCCCTCGACGGCCTTTTCCAGCGCTTCCTTCGCCCGCGCCAGCTCCTCGCGATTGTCGGAGGCGATGCGGGTCTGGTCGGGCCGCAGGTCGAGCCGGTCGACATAGGGCTTGTAGCCGTAGAAGAAGGCGGCTTGCTCGACGGCGCGGCTGGCTTCCGGCGTCACCTGCGCTTCATTGCCGGGGCCGAGCCCGATGATAGCGAGGCGGCCGCTCATACCACCACTCCCGAAGCGCGCTCGCCAGGCCGGCTTTCCCAGCCGGCGACGAGGATGATGCTGAAATAGGGGGCACTGTCGTCGGGCTTTTCGGCAAGGCGCATCGACGCGCCATTGGCCATGGTGCCGCGCTCGACATAGACGGCCTTTTCCAGCCGGTTCGAGGCGGTCAGCGCGCGCCTGATCTTGGGCAGGTTGCGGCCCACCTTCATAATGACGGCGGCGTCGGTGTCGGCAAGGCGGCGCACAAGCTCGGCCTCGCCCATGGTGCCGGGCAGGACGGTCAGCACGTCGTCGCCCTGCACGATGGGCTGGCCGGTGGCCGACCAGCAGCCCGACATGGCGGTGACGCCGGGGATGACCTCGGTGGGGAAGCGATGGGCGAGGCGCACATGCAGGTGCATGTAGGAGCCGTAGAACAGCGGATCGCCCTCCGACAGCACGGCGACGGTGCGGCCGGCTGCAAGGTGCTCGGCCACTTTTGCCGCCGACTCCTCGTAGAAGGCGAGGATCTGCGCCTTGTAGTCGGCATGATCCTTGTCGATCTCGGTGGTGACCGGATAGTGCAGGGGCAGTTCCACGGCGCCCGGCCTGATATGGCCCTGCACGATGGCGCGCGCGTTGCCGTTGGAATTGCGCTTGGCGAAATGCGCCACGACATCGGCTTCACCCAGCGCGCGCACGGCCTTCAGCGTCAGCAGTTCGGGGTCGCCGGGGCCTGTGCCGACGCCGATCAGCCGGCCGGTGGTTGCTTGCGCGCTCACAGGCCGGGCCTCGCCAGTGCGTTGAGAGCGGCGGCGGTCATGGCGCTGCCGCCCAGCCTGCCGCGCACGATTGCATAAGGCACGCCCCAGGAATTTTCCGCCAGCGCCTCCTTGGATTCGGCCGCGCCGACGAAGCCGACCGGCATGCCGATGACGGCGGCCGGTTTCGGCGCGCCGTCGCGCAGTTTTTCCAGCAGGTAGAAGAGGGCGGTGGGCGCATTGCCGATGGCCACGACCGCGCCCGCCATACGCTCGCCCCACAGGTCGAGCGCAGCGGCGGAGCGGGTGTTGCCGATGGCTTGGGCCATTTCGGCCGTGCGTGGATCGCGCAGCGTGCAGACCACCTCGTTGTCGGCGAGCAGGCGGGTGCGGGTGACGCCGCGCGCCACCATTTCGGCATCGCAGAAGATGGGCGCTCCGGCCTGAAGTGCCGCGCGCGCCGCCTCCACGAAGCCGGGACCGAAGGCGAAATGCCTTGCCGCTTCGACATCGCCGCAGGCATGGATCATGCGGATGGCGATCTCGGCTTCCTTTGGTGAGAAGCGCGACAGGTCCGCCTCGGCGCGAATGATGGCGAAGGAGCGCTCATAGATGGCGTTGCCGTCGCGTATGTAATCGTAGGCGGTCATTCTCATTCCTGCATGAAGGCGGTTGTCACGGTTGTAGCACCCAGCCGGGCGAGGCAGGCGGCAACGGTTTCGTCAGCATGGCGCATGTCCTGCACCAGCGAAGCGATGTGGGCGATGCCGGCTTGCGCGTCAGCGACAACATGCGCTTCGGCGGCTGGGGCCCGGGCGGTTGCGTCCAGCGCGATTCCCGCGCCGCCGTCATGGTCATCAAGGTCATGGCCGACGAGGGTGAGGGTGGTTGGAGCCGGATGCGCGCAGCCCTTTGCACAGCCCGAAACGTGGAGCGTGAAGGAACCGTCGAGCAAATCTGCATGGTGGGCGGCCATGCGCTCGGCCAGGCTCCGCGTGGCGATCTTGCCCGAGGCGCAGGCCGGGGCGCCGGGACAGGCGACGATCGAAAGGCGTGGGTCGGCAGCATCGGTGACGAAGCCGAGGGAGGCTGCGGCTTGCCGGAGTGTCCCGCAGGCGTCGGCGCTCATGCCGGGAAACAGCAGGGATCGCGCCAGCGCGGGGCGGATTTCGGCCGCACCGAGGGCAATCGCGCCTTGCGCCAGCGCGATGATGCTTTCGGCCGGCATCGAGCCGAAGGGCAGCGCGAGGCCGAGGGCGAGCGTGCCATCTGCCAGCGGGAACATGGAGACGGGAGTGCTTGTTGGCCCGGCTTGAAGATTACCCCTCTCTGGCCTGCCGGCCATCTCCCCCACAAGGGGGAAGAGCAGCAGTTTTGGCGTCAGTTCCGCATCTGCCACGACGGAGATTGGCGAAAGCGTTTCTCCCAATCCATTCTCCCCTCTTGTGGGGGAGATGGCCGGCAGGCCAGAGAGGGGTATTTCCGCAACGATACGCTGCGCATCCAGATCGCGCGCCCTTGCCTCGCGGCCCAGGGCGGCAATGGCTTCGAGGATGGCGATGGTTGCGGCGCAGGCTTGTGCCTCTTCGACGAAGCCAAGTGGCCGGGCGCTCGCCGCAGTTCCGCCGATGGCGAGATGCCATGTTGCCGGGTTGCCGCAGGCGGCAAGCCGCACATCGGCCAGCACGGCGTCCATGGGCAGGCGACCGCCGCCATCCACCACCACGGAAACTTTTGGGCCGAGCCGCGCGCCAAGGCCGGCCTTTTCGATGGCGGCCCGGATTTCATTTGCCAGCGGGCGCGGGTCGGCGATCTCCTGGGCGTCGATGCCGGCCAGCGGGCCGGTCTCGACCGGCACGCCGGTGCGCACGTCGATCTCCAGCACAGCGACCTCGCGGGCCAGTTCACGCGCAGACGACGGCGTGAGGCCGCGAATCTGGATCGAGCCGCGCGCCGTCACGTCGATGATGCCGTTGCCGTGACGGAGGGCCGATTCGCAGAGTCCGATCAACGCCTTGGGCGGTAAACCTCCAGCAACGGTGTGGAGGCGGGCGAGCAGGCCGTCACCGGTCTGCATCGGTGTGGAAAGGGCGGGGCAGGCGCCGCGTCTGGCGAAGGCGTTCATGCCGCCACCTGCCTTGCCTCGGCGATCAGCGCTGCGAGGTCGTCGTCCACGGAGTTGCGCAGCGGGTGCCACAGGCCGCGCCGGCGGGCAGACAGGAAGCGCTCGGCGATGAGCGCCGCCGCCTCGCGGTTCTCGCGCAGCAGGAAGGCGCGCACTTTCTCATCGCCGAGATAGGCGTCATGAACGGCCTCGATCAGCGCGCCCGGAATGGCGTGCGTGGTTTCGGCGAAGCCGACCAGCCGGTCCACGGTTTCGGCGAATTCGGAAGCGCCGCGCGGGCCGTGGCGCATCTGGCCGGCGATGAAGCGGGGGTTGACGGCGCGGGCGCGCACCACGCGGGAAACGGCTTCGGATACCGAGCGCGGTTTCGGCCTTGCCGGGTCGGTGGTGTCGAGCACGATGACGTCGGCGTTGCGGCCGAGCGTTGCGAGAGCGGCCGAAAACCCGCCGATGAAGGCGACATCGGCGGAGCCTTCGAGAATGTCGCGGCCGGGATCGTCGCCGGTATGGACGAGCAGATCGGCCTCCGACAGCCGGTCCGCGAAAGCGCCGGGCGCGGCGACGCCTTCGCCCTCCGCGCCGCCATAGGCATGGGAGGCGCTGTCCAGATAGGCGCGGCCGATCTCCTCGCGGCTTTCCCAGTCGCCGCTGGCAAGCAGGCTTTCGATGCCGGCGCCATAGGTGCCGGGCGAGGAGCCGAAGATGCGCGGGCCGATGCGGCCTTCGGAGCGGGCGAGGGCGGCCAGCGGGTTTTCGTCGTCGGCCTCGTCGCGTGCCGCGACCGCGCGCGCGGCGGCATCGATCAGCGCGATCTGGGTCGGGAACATGTCGCGGAATAGGCCGGAGATGCGCCAGGTGACATCGACGCGCGGGCGGCCGAGCACGGCCGGCGGCAACACCTCGATGCCGGTGACGCGGCCGGTGGCGGCATCCCATTGCGGACGGCAGCCCATCAGCGCCAGCCCCTGCGAGATTTCCTCGCCGCCGGTGCGCAGCGAGGCCGAGCCCCACAGGTCGATGACCAGCGAACGCGGCCAGTCACCATGGCTTTGCAGATAGGTGGTCACCACCTCGCCGGCCGCCGCACTGCCGAGGTCGAAGGCGGTGGGCGTGGGCATGGTGCGCGGATCGGCGGTGAACAGGTTGCGGCCGGTGGGCAGCACATCGGTGCGGCCGCGCGCTGGTGCGCCGGACGGGCCGGCGGTGACGTGGCGGCCATCGAGCGCGGCGAGAAGACCGGATTTTTCGGCATGAGCGCTTTGCAGGCGCAGCGGATCGGTTTCGTCAGCCGGAGCGCGGCCAAAGATGTGCAAGCCGTCCTTGATGGCGAAATCCTTGAGGTCGCAGAGCCAGGCATCAATGCGCAGCAGCGCCTCGTCGGGCTGGTCGGTGTCGGCAACGCCAGCTTCGCCGGCCAGCCCGGTCTTTTCGGCGGTCTCCACGATCAACTTCGCCAGCCGGTCGCGGCGGCGGCGATCGAGCCCGTCGGCCTGCGCATATTCGTCGACCAGCCGCTCCAGCTTCTGCTTGTTTTCGTCCAGCCCGGCCGCAGAAAGGGGCGGCGGCAGGTGGCCGAGCGTGACGGCGGCGATGCGCCGCTTGGCCTGCGCGGCCTCGCCGGGGTTGGAGACGATGAAGGGATAGATGACGGGCAGGGAGCCCGTGACGACCTCCGGGAAGCAGGTTTCGCTAAGGGCGACCGCCTTGCCGGGCAGCCATTCGAGCGTGCCGTGTGCGCCGACATGGACGATGGCGTGCACGCCGAGCGCCTTGCGCAGCCACAGGCCGAAGGCGACGAGTTCATGGCGCGGCGGGAGCGTTGGGTCGTGATAGTCGGCGCGGCGGTCGGCGGACCTGCCGCGATCCGGGGCAAGCGCGACGGTGACGTTGCCGAAGGTGGCGGCGCGGAAGGGGAAGGTTTGCCCCTCACCCTTACCCTCTCCCCGTAAGGACGGGGAGGGGGGGGCGTCGGCGTCAGTTCTTTCTTTCTCCGGGGAAGCGCAAATGTTGGGGCTTCCTCCTTCTCCCCGTTGTTTACGGGGAGAAGGTCCGGCAGGAGATGAGGGGCTGTGTGAACCAGCGAGCAGGCTCGACGCGCTGCCCCATGCCGCCTCGACGGCTGTCCTTGCGCCTTCCGGCAGGTCGAGGAACAGGGGCCGGTAGGATTCGAGGCTCAACCCTTCGTTGCCGGCCTCGATCAGGTCGAGCAGTTCGCGGGGGGATTGTGGAATCCCTTCAACGGCATAGCCTTCGTCCTTCAGGTCATGCAGCATGGCGAGGACGGAGGAGGGGACGTCGAGCCCGACGGCATAGCCGGTGCGGCCGGCCGCGCCGGGGTAGTCCGGCATGATGATTGCGATGCGGCGTTTGGCCCTGTGTGTTGCTTGCAGACGTATCATCGCCTCGATTCGCGCGGCGACTTGCTCGATGCGGTCCGGTTCCGGCCGGTTGGCGAGCGCACGGAAGCCCAGCGCCGGGTCGAGTTCGCTCTGGTCCTTGAAGGACAGTGCGCCGGCAAGGATGCGCCCGTCCAGTTCGGGCATGACGACATGCATGGCGAGATCGGCCGGAGCGAGCCCGCGCGGGCTTTGCACCCACGCCTCGCGGCGCGTCGTGGCGACGATCACCTGCATGACGGGGACGCCCGCGCGGTCGAAAAGCGTCTCGGCGCCCGGTTCCGCGCCGGCTGCGAAGGCGGTCGCGGTGACGATGAGGGAGGGATTCAGCTCGGCGATGGCCTGCTCCACGAAGGTTGCCGAACCAGGGTCCTTCAGGCTCGCGACGAAGATCGGCACCGGCTGCATGCCTTTTGCGTGTAGCGCATAGGCGAGCGCGTCGATCGGCGCGATGTCCGAGGCGAGCAGCATGGAGCGGTAGAACAGGATGGGGACGATCGGGGTGGCTTCCGCCAAAGGGGGCCTGTCGGCGATTGCCTTGGCGAACGGGTCGTAGAACCCGGCCTTTGGCACCTCGACGGCATCCGTGACGTCTGCCGGCCGGCCGGCAAGGGCGGCCAGCCGGTGCACCAGCGCCGTCATGTTGTGCGGGCCGCCTTCTCGGAAACAGGCGAGCAGGGCGTCGAGTTCCCCGGGGGGCAGGGTGGAGCACTCGATGAGGCATTCGTCCCGGTCGCGGCATTCGCCGGGCAGCAGCGCGAGCTTTATGCCGTGCCGGCGGGCGACCGCCGAGAGCTGGTCGCAGCCATAGCGCCACCAGTCGTAGCCGCCGAGGATGCGCACCAAGATGACCTTGGCCTTCGAGCCGACGCTGTCGATCCAGAGATCAACCGACATGGGGTGGCGCAGCTCGCGCAAGGCGGCAAGGCGCATGGAGGGCAGGCTTTCGGCCTGCTCCGTCCAGGCGGCGGCAAGGCCGGCAAGATCGCTGTCGGTGAAGGACAGCGCCACGATGTCGGCCGGCGTCTGCCGCAGATCGACCGGCTCGATCAGGTCGTCGAGCGATGCGGACGAGGTGGTGAGCAGATGCAAGGCCGCGCGGTCTCCAGCTTAGCCGGCAAGTATAGTCTCGATGGCCGGGCGATTCAGCCCCTTGAGGCCGATCACGACAAGCCGCGAGCGGCGGTCGTCGCCGGCGTTCCAGGGGCGATCGTAATAGTGGTTCACGCGTGGGCCGACCGCCTGCACAAGAAGCCGCATCGGTTTGCCGCCGACCTCTACGAAACCCTTCACGCGCAGCACGTTTTCTTTTTCCGCAGCGGCAGCGACGCGCATTGACAGTTCGTCCGGGTCGGCGATTGCCGGGATTTCCACAACGAAGCTGTCGAAATCGTCGTGCTCATGGTCGAGTTCGTCGTCGTGATGCGTCTTGCGATTCTCGATGTCGTCCTCGACGGCAAGTCCGAGGCCGAGCAGAAGGGAGGCGTCGATCCTGCCGTTGGCGGCGGGCACGACCCTGACGCCGGGACGGACATGGTCGCCGAGCGCCGCGTTGGCGCGGGCTGCGCCGGATGCGTCTATCAGGTCGCTCTTGGAGAGGATGATGAGGTCGGCGCAGGCGACCTGGTCGTCGAACACTTCCTCGACGGGGTCGTCGTGGTCGAGAGTGTCGTCGGCGGCGCGCTGGGCAGCGAGCGCTTCGAGGTCGGAGGCGACCTGGCCGTCGGCGAGTGCCGCGCCGTCAACCACGGCGACGACGCCGTCGACGGTGACGCGGCTCTTCACGGTTGGCCACTGGAACGCCTGTACGAGTGGCTTGGGCAAAGCGAGGCCGGATGTCTCGATGATGATGTGATCGACTTTTGGCGTGCGCGACAGGATCTGGTCGAGCGCAGGCACGAAATCGTCGGCGACGGTGCAGCAGATGCAGCCATTGGCCAGTTCGACGATGTTTTCCTCCGGGCAGGATTCTATGCCGCAGCTGCGGAGAATCTCGCCGTCGACGCCGACATCGCCGAACTCGTTGACGATGAGCGCTAGGCGCTTGTCGCCGGCGTTTTCGAGAAGGTTGCGGATCAGCGTGGTCTTGCCGGCGCCGAGAAAGCCGGTGACGACCGTGCAGGGAACGCGGGTGAGGGAAGCGGTCATGCGATGTCCTTGAGCATATCGAGGGGAGGAACGCGCGCGACGAGGCCGCGCTTGAGGGAATCGGGACGGTCACGCCACGGGATCAGCCTGTCGGGCGAGGCGGCGAAGAGTTTCGCGCCAATGACGAGATCGGCGCCGCTGCCTGTTGCGAGGTCGCCGAAAACATAGCTCCAGCAATCCTTGCGCAGGATGGCGGCGGAGAGCCGGCGCTTGCAGTTGCCGAGACAGTCGACGGTCATGACCCGCAGCCCTTCCGGGGCCGCGGCCTTGGCGTCGGAGGCAAGTTGCGTGCCGGCCCGAGGGTGGGCGTCCGGGCCGGTTTCGTCGCGGCAGGTCGCGCAGACGACGATGGTCACCTGGGAAAGATCAGGCGTCAGGTGCGACAGATCGGCAGGCGCAGCCGTCGCTCGGGAAGGAATGTCTTCGGCCTTCAAAACATCGTCTCCCTGTCCGGGACACCCGCCGGACGGTCGGTCTTCATCCGAAAGATCGCCGCAGACGCGGCAATCCTGCCGGAATTGCTCACGACGGCAGGTCTCCTGGCTCGCGGGTCGCTGCCCTTGCCGCCTTCCCGGACTTGTCCAGTGGCTTTCGGCTCGGGCTCGTCGCTTACAGTTGCGGGGACAGCAGCGGCATTGGGTTTTCGCCCGCACCGCATTCCCTCTTAGCCCCTCCCGTTGCGGGGAGAGGACCGTCAGTGCGGATTTAGGCTTCGCAACGGTTTGAAGTCAACGTGCGGTTACGACGCGCCCGGTCC
>WPCJ01341690.1_pt1 | contig 15603 bp, 16 predicted proteins | sample 5399831 | NCBI WGS metagenome assembly WPCJ01 (sample SAMN12869470, study PRJNA574797) | sludge metagenome | isolation source: wastewater treatment of pH10 | place: China:Beijing | collected 2019-05-20 | reverse complement strand
GCCGCCCCTTCGCCGAAGCCGGCGATGCCGACCGGCAGGCGGTCGCGCGGGCACTGGCACTCTGCGACGTCTCCGGCTTCGCCTGCCGCGCTGTCGGTACACTGTCGGGCGGCGAGCGACGTCGCGTGCTGCTGGCGCGAGCGCTCGCGGTAGAGGCACCCTATCTCCTCGCGGATGAGCCGCTGGCGGGGCTCGATCCGCAGCATCAGCTCGATACGCTGCAACTGCTGCGCCGGATCAGCCGTGAAGGTACCGGCGTGGTCGTCGTGCTGCACGATCTCAGCTTGGCCGCCCGCTTCTGCGACCGTCTCCTGCTGCTCGATCACGGTCGGGGGATAGCCGAGGGGCCTCCCGCCGCAGTCCTGGACGATGCCAGGCTCGCGCAGGTCTTCGGCATCCATGCCCTGCGCGGTGCCCATGCCGGTGAGCCCTTCCTCCTGCCCTGGCGCACCCTCGAGAACGGAAAGACTACTTCATGACCGGAACCGATACGGTGCTCTGCCTCCTGCGGGATCATCTGCTCGACGCCGGCAGCCAGTGGAATCTCGGCACCTTCGGCGCCATCGCGGAATTCATGCGCGACGCGGGCGAGCCGTTCGAGATCGTGGACGAACCCGGTCGGCTTTCGGTGACGACGGCGCGCGGTGGTATCGGTTTCGAGCGGCTCGACGGTGTTCGCCTGCATGCATCGGAAAGCGCTGTCGGCAGCGGCTGGAACCACCGCGTCGCGCTCTGCCTGCCCGAGCAGGCCTGCGCGATGAACCGGCGCACCGTCCTGACCGAGCTCGGCCCGGACGCGGGGGCGCTGCGCCCGCAGGATGCGGCGGGCATCCTGTTCGACATGGGGTTGGGCACACTTCAGGCCGATATCTGCATCCGCACCGCCGATCCGGCACTGATCGCTGTGCTCCGTCAGGCCGAAGGGCGCTCCCTGTTCGAGCCCGGCAATCGCGCCATGGGCGCGATCGTCGCGACGGGGCCGCATCGGGCGTTCCTCGCTCGCTTCGGCCGCTGCGAAGTCTACCAGCCGATTCCGCCGGCCGACGGTCGCAGCCCGGAAGGTCCGCACACGCATGTGCTGCCGCAGCTCCTGCGCAGCGGCCGTACCCATGCAGCCACCGAGCCGGTGCCCGAGGGTTTCGTGCCCTGCGCGCATCTCGTTCCGCCTCATCCGCTCAAGGACGGGCTGGGCCGGCCGCACGCCTTCGACAGGGAGGCCTTCCAAGGGTTCCAAACACTTCTCGAGCGCTTCGGCGAGCCCGCGCAGGTTGCCCTTAAGCGAAAAGCCAAACAGGCTATCGCGGCCGGGTTCGCTCCCGACACTTTCGAGCCGCCCCGCAGCCGTTTCGAGCGGCAGGCATTGCGCGTATATCTCAGGCAGGCGGCTTTCGAAGGCAGCGACAAGGGGCGATTGAGCGCATGGTCGGCAGCTTTCGACCCGCGCGAGGCCGATCCCGAGGACGGCACGACACCCGATCCCTACGGGCATTGAGTCCGGGAAAGGTTGTCCCTTTGCCGAAATGTCTGCCTTGCCCCGGCTTGCTGGGGATATCGACAGGATCGGAAACAGGCGCTACCTCCTCAGGAAAGTCGAATTGAGGGCGGGATCGACGGGGATGGGCAGGGCGGCGGCAAGTCTGGCGAGCGCGCTCATTCTCTTCTTCGCCCGCTTCATCACGGCCGTTCGCGGGCGTTGGGCTGGTGTCGAGCCGTCCGACGAGCAGCGTATCTATTTCGCCAACCATGCCAGCCACGGCGATTTCGTCCTGATCTGGACCGTGCTGCCGCGGCGGCTGCGTTTCACGACCCGTCCGGTTGCCGGGAGCGATTACTGGCTGAAGGGTGCCTTGCGCCGTTTCATCGGCCGCGACGTCTTCAATGCCGTCCTGATCGACCGCGATCGCGAGAGCCGCACCAGCGATCCGATCGCGCAGATGACCGAGGCGCTCGATGCCGGCTCCTCGCTGATCGTCTTCCCCGAGGGCACGCGCAACACCACCGAGGCGCGGCTGCTTCCGTTCAAGAGCGGCCTGTTCCATCTGGCCCAGGCGCGGCCGAACGTGGCGCTCGTGCCGGCCTGGATCGACAATCTCAACCGCGTCATGCCCAAGGGCGAGTTCGTGCCGATCCCACTGATCTGCACCGTGACCTTCGGCGCGCCGCTTCGTCTTTCCGAGGGCGAAACCAAGCAGGATTTCCTGGCGAGAGCCGAAGCGGCCTTGCTCGCCCTGTCCCCGAAGGCGAACGCGACATGACGATGCCGCATCCCGATCTGGTCGCCGTACTCGCCGGCATCCTCGGCGTCCTCGTCGTCGCCTCCACCATCGGCTTCGTCCTGCAGCGCAAGCTCTCGCCCGATGGTTCCAATGCCGTGGTCGAGAACCTCAACGATCGCATCCGGGCCTGGTGGGTCATGGTGGTGCTGATGGGCTTGGCGCTGATCGGCGGCAAGACCGGCGTGACCTTGCTCTTCGGCTTCTGTTCCTTCGCGGCGCTCCGCGAATTCATCACGCTTACCGATACACGCCGGGCCGACCATTGGGCGCTGGCCGCGGCGTTTTTCGTTGTGCTGCCGGTTCAGTACTACCTGATCTGGATCGAGTGGTACGGGCTCTATTCGATCTTCATCCCGGTCTACGCCTTCCTGCTGATGCCGATCATCGCGGCGGCACGCGGCGATACCGAGCATTTCCTCGTCCGTGTTGCCGAGGTGCAATGGGCGATGATGATCTGCGTCTTCGCCACCTCGCATGTGCCGGCGCTGCTCAGCCTCGATATCGCCGGCTACGAGGGCCGCAACGTTCTGCTGATAGCCTTCCTCGTCATCGTCGTGCAGATCAGTGACGTCCTGCAATATGTCTGGGGCAAGCTCATCGGCCGCACCAGGATCGCGCCGAAACTCTCGCCTTCCAAAACGGTCGAGGGCTTCGTCGGCGGGGCGTTGAGCGCCACCGCAGTCGGTGCCGGTCTGTCCTGGATGACGCCGTTCTCAGCACTTCAGGCGGCTTTCCTCGCGCTGGTCATCGTCCTCATGGGCTTCTTCGGAGGGCTCGTCATGTCCGCGATCAAGCGCGATCGCGGCGTCAAGGATTGGGGCAACCTGATCGCCGGCCATGGGGGCTTCATCGATCGGCTCGACTCGGTCGTGTTCTCCGCGCCGATCTTCTTCCATCTCGTCCGCTACGGCTGGTCGGCCGTATGAGCGGCCCGTTCGCGCGCCTGATGCGAAGCGGTATCGTCCATATCGGCTTCGCCCTTATGGCCATGGGGAGCTGGGCGGCCTTCGCCAACCGTACCCATCCGATGCCGGCGCCGCTTTATGCCGGCCTGCTACAGGGCGCGATCTCGGCCATGATTACGCTGGTCCTGAAACGCGCGATCGAATTTCTCGCCGACCGCTTTTCTGGCCTTGCCGCCTTGCTGGCGCCGCCGGTGATCGCCGGCCTCGTCTCCGCGAGTCTGCTGACGATTCTGCACACGATCGGCGGCACGCCCGAGATACTGAAGACCATCGCCGTGCCGCTCACCGTCGCGACGAGCTACGCCGCGCTCTACAATTATTCGCTCTGGCGCATCCGGAAGGCCTGAACATGGCGCAGGACGAGAACCGCCGCCCGCTCGCCAGCCGCGATTCCGGCTGGGCTCGCGCCGTCGCGCGCAAGTTGAGCACGGCCTCCGTCACGCCGAACCAGATCTCGATGGCGAGTATGGTGATGGCCGCCGCTGCCGGCATCGCCTTCTGGCAGGCGGGCACGGCTACAGGCGGCTCCCGCGTTGCCTTGCTCCTGCTCGCGGCCCTGTTCTGCCAGTTCCGGCTGCTCTGCAATCTGTTCGACGGGATGGTCGCGATCGAAGGCGGCAAGCAGGCGCCGGACGGGCCGTTTTGGAACGAGTTTCCCGACCGCATTGCCGATATCCTGATCCTCGTCGGTGCCGGCTATGGCGCGGGCGTGCCGACCCTGGGCTGGGCTGCTGCGGCCTTCGCTGTGCTGACCGCCTATACCCGCGAGCTCGGCCGCAATTGCGGATTGCCAGCCGATTTCTCGGGGCCTATGGCCAAGCAGCACCGCATGGCGGTGATCACGGCTGCGGCTGTCCTGTCGCTGGCGGAGCCGCTCTGGAGCGGCCACAATCAGGTCCTCGTCGGAGCGCTCTGGCTGATCAGTACTGGCGCTGCGATCACTGCAATCCGGCGCGCGGCGAATATCGTTCGCAAGCTGCGCGCTTCCTGACGATAGTCAGGGGCGAAGTTCGAAGCCGCGGCGGCGGATGTGGCGGTTTACGCTGGAACAGCCGACAGCGGCGCCAGCCGGCGCAGGAGGTCAGCCTGCGACCGCGCGCCGGTCTTGCTCAGGACGCGCTTGATCTGGCCCCGGACCGTCTCGCGGCCGACCCCGCGGGTTGCGGCGATCTCGCCGACTGACAATCCTCCCAGCAAACTGTTGGCGACGGAAGCTTCGGCGCGGGTCAGGTCGTAGAGTTCGCAGAGGATCGCGGCATCGACATTGAGTGGGCGTTCCGACGTGGTGACCACGAGGATGGCCTCGGAGCGGGAGAAGACATCCTGCGCCTGCCGCCGGATCGGCAGGATATGGAGAATGAAAGCCGCGCGGTCCTCCAGATGCGGTACGACGATCGAGCGCCGGTCGTTCAGGGTATCCTGGTAGAGCTGGACCAGTGCGTCCTGAAGCTGTGCGTTGGCCCGCTTGTCGGCGAGGGCGATACGCCCCATCGCGCGGGCCACGACCTGCCCCGTCAAAGCATCGAAGCGCTGGTTCGTCGCAAGCACCGCCGTGCCACGCCCGATCAGGGCGGCCGGCGCGCCAGCCGCCTGGAAGGAATCGAGGCTGGCTTGAGCGCGCTGGAGCCGAAGCTTGGAGGCCAGCACCGTCGCTCGGGCCAGATGTGGCCGGATACCGTCGAGAATCTCGATCTCCCGGCGTGAGACCGGACCTTGGTCGTATTTGCGCTCGAGCGTGAAGACGATGTTCTCGCCGGAAGCCGCGCGCACATGTGTCGCCGTGCCCCAGCCATAGCCCTGCGGTAGCAGGAACTCCTGGTAGAGGGCCGTGCGCGACAGTTCCTCGTCGCTGAACAGGTCGTGGTCATTGACGAAGCCGGTGCCGCCATGAGCAAGCAGCCCGGCCATGCGGGCATTTCGCTCCATCCAGCCCTCTTCCATGAAACGTTGGAAAACGGGCCCGAAGGCCTCGCAGGTGACCCAGTTGGTGTGCCCGTCGGCATGGGTAAAGAGAAGCCCGCCCGCGCAGCCGGCGATTTCGGCAAGGCGTGCGATCGTGCCGGGCCACATTTCGGGCACGGCCGCGGCCTCGTAGAGCATCCCTACGGCATCCGCGAATTCGCGGGCATCCAACATCGCAACCGCCCCAGACGATTCACTATCGTCTTCTAGCAGGGGCTGCGCCCCGGATCATCCATCGGGCGGATGTGTCAGGGCAGGGGAGCGGCATTGCCGCGACGTCTCCCCTGTCCCCGTTGCGCGCGATCTCAGATCGACTCGATCAGCAGCTTGCGCGCTGCATCGACCGTGAGCTCGACCGGGTTCCCGCCGGTCGAGGGATCGGCCACCGCAGCCTCAGCCAGCTCGTCGATCCTGTCGGTGCCGACGCCGAGGGCGGCGAGCTTGTCCGGGATGCCGAGGTCAGCCCGCAGCTTCAGCACGAAATCATAGAAGCCGTCGAAGCCCCCGGCGATGCCGAGATAGGCGGCGGCGGCCGCGATCCTCTCCTCGATCGCCGGGCGGTTGAAGCGCAGCACAGGCGGCATGACGACCGCATTCGTGGTGCCGTGATGGGTGTGGTAGACCGCGCCGACCGGGTGGGAGAGCGAATGGATGGCGCCCAGCCCCTTCTGGAAGGCGACGGCGCCCATCGCCGCAGCGGCCATCATCTGCGTGCGCGCCTCGATATCCCCGCCATCGACATAGGCGCGCGGCAGATAGGTCTTCACCAGCCGCATGCCTTCGAGCGCGATACCTTGGCTCATCGGATGGAAGAACGGCGAGGAATAGGCCTCCAGGCAATGCGCGAAGGCGTCCATGCCGGTGCCGGCGGTGATCGCCTTGGGCATGCCGACCGTCAGCTCGGGATCGCAGATCGTCACGCCCGGCAGGAATTTCGGGTGGAAGATGATCTTCTTGGTATGGGTCTGCGAATTGGTGATGACCGAGGCGCGCCCGACCTCGGAGCCGGTTCCCGCCGTGGTCGGCACCGCGACGATCGGCGCGATGCCCTCGACCGAGGCGCGCGTCCACCAGTCGCCGACATCCTCGAAATCCCAGACCGACCGGGTCTGGCCGGCCATGAAGGCCACGCATTTGCCGAGATCGAGGCCGGAGCCGCCGCCAAAGGCGACGACGCCGTCATGCCCGCCCGCCTTGAAGGCGCGGACGCCGTCATCGAGATTGCGGTCGTTCGGGTTGGGGTCGACATCGGCGAAGATTGCCCGGCCGAGCCCGCCGGCTTCCAGGATGTCGAGCGCGTTGGCGGTGATCGCCATGCTCGCGAGTCCGCGATCGGTGACCAGCAGCGGCCGCTTCATGCCGAGCGCCTTGCAGTGATCGGCCAGTTCCCTGATCCGCCCGGCGCCCAGCTTGACGGCGGTCGGATAGCTCCAATTCGCGGTGATCGGCATCAGCCAGCTCTCTTCAGATGGTAGGATTTCGGGCGGGTGAGGTTATGGAAGCCGATGACCGAGAGCGAGCCGCCGCGCCCGGTCTCCTTGACGCCGGTCCAGCACAGGGCCGGGTCGAGATAATCGGCGCGATTCATGAAGACGGTGCCGGTTTCGAGCTCTTGTCCCAATCGGGCTGCGCGCTCGGCATCGCCGGTCCAGAGCGAGACGGTGAGGCCGTATTTGGAATCGTTCATCAGCGCGAGGGCCTCGGCATCGCTGCGCACCTTCATGATGCCGACAGCCGGACCGAAGGTCTCCTCACGCATGATCGTCATGGAATGGTCGACATCGACCAGAACCTGCGGCGCGAGATAGGCGCCGCCATCGTCCTGCGGGAAGAGTTTCGGATCGACCAGCGCGCGTGCCCCTTTCGCGGTGGCCTCCGCGATCTGCTCGCGAACCACCTGCGCGAAGCGCTTGTGGGCCATTGGCCCGAGCGAGGTCTCAGAATCGAGCGGGTTGCCGAGGCGGTAGTTCGAGACCCAGGCGACCGATTTCTCGACGAAGGCGTCGTAGAGGCTCTCGTGGACGTAGATGCGCTCGATGCCGCAGCAGCACTGCCCGGAATTGAAGGTCGCGCCGTCCATCAGCGTGTCGACCGCCTTGTCGAGGTCGGCGTCCTCCGTGACATAGCCGGGGTCCTTGCCGCCGAGCTCCAGCCCGATGCCGGTGAAGGTGCCGGCAGCCGCACGCTCGATCGCCTGCCCGCCCGCGACCGAACCGGTGAAGTTGATGAAGTCGAACTGCTTCTCGGCGATCAGGCGCGACGAGGTCTCATGATCGAGGAAGATATTGGCGAAGACCTCTTCCGGCACGCCGGCCTCGTGAAAGGCGCGCGCCAATCGCTCGCCGGTCAGCAGCGTCTGGCTGGCATGCTTGAGGATGACCGCATTGCCGGCGATCAGCGCAGGCGCGACTGAATTGATCGCGGTCATATAGGGGTAGGTCCACGGCGCGATCACGAAGACGACGCCATGTGGCTCGCGCGCGATGAAGCGCTTGAAGGCGGCACTGTCCTCGATCACGAGCGGCGCCAGCGCCTCGTTCGCGATCGAGGCCATGTAGTTCGAGCGCTCGTTGAAGCCCTTGAACTCGCCGCCATACTTGATCGGCCGACCCATCTGCCAGGCAAGCTCGGTCACGACCTCCTGACCCATCTCGTTGAGCCGCGCGACGCCCTTGAGCACCAGCGCGATGCGCTCGTCGAGCGGGCGCCGCGCCCAGGCCTTCTGCGCCTTGCGGGCGCGGGCGACCACGGCCTTGGCACCGTCGAGGCTCAAGGCCGGCCGCTCGGCATAGACCGAGCCGTCCACCGGCGACACGCATCGGATCATCGTCATCGTCAATATCCGTCTGGCTGAAATTCGCTGATGAAGGGAGGTCGGGTCAGGCGCGTTCGAAGCCGCGCTTTACTTCCCAATCGGTGATCCGGCGGTCGTATTCCTCCTGCTCCCATTCGGCGGCGCGGACATAATGGTCGATCACCTCGTCGCCGAAGGCCTTGCGCAGCATCTGCGAGCCCTTCAGCGCGACGGTCGCGTCGCGCAGGGTCTTGGGGATTTCGCGGATGTCCCGGCCGCCATAGGCGTCGCCGACGAAGGCCTCCTCCAGCTCCATCTTCTTCTCGATGCCGTCGATGCCGGCGGCGAGCAGCGCCGCCATGGCGAGATAGGGGTTGAGGTCCGAGCCGCCGACCCGGCATTCGATGCGGATGCCCTTGGTGCCGGCGCCGCAGAGCCGGTAGCCGGCCGTGCGGTTGTCGGCGCTCCAGATCGCCTTGGTCGGCGCGAAGGTGCCGGCGACGAAGCGCTTGTAGGAGTTGATATAGGGCGCGAGGAAACCCGTGATGTCGGAGGCATGCGCGAGGAGCCCCGCCACATAGTTCCGCATCAGCGGCGACATGCCGTATTTCGCTTGAGCATCGAGGAAATGCGGGGTCTTGCCGTCGGCGCTCCAGAGCGACTGGTGGATATGCGAGGAGGAGCCTGCATGCGCATTGCTCCACTTGGCGAGGAAGGTGATCGACTTGCCCTGCGCCCAGGCGATCTCCTTGCAGGCATTCTTGATGATCGCGTGCCGGTCCGCCATCGTCAGCGCGTCGGCATAGCGCACATTGATCTCCTCCTGCCCGGCCGAAGCCTCGCCCTTGGAGTTCTCGACCGGGATGCCGGCGCCCTGCAGACCGTTGCGGATCGCCCGCATCACCGCCTCTTCCTTGGTCGTCTGGAAGATGTGGTAGTCCTCGTTGTAGCTGCTCGCGGTCTTGAGATCGCGATAGCCGCTGGCGCAGGCGTTTTCGTAGGTCTGGTCGAACAGGAAGAATTCGAGCTCGGTCGCCATATAGGCCTTGAGCCCCATCGCCTCGAGCCGCTTGACCTGCTTCTTCAGCACGGCACGCGGCGAATGCGCGATCTCGTGCCCGTGATGGTCGAGCACATCGCACAGCACCAGCGCGGTCCCTTCGAGCCACGGCACGTGGCACAGCGTCGAAAGGTCCGGCTTCATCGTATAGTCGCCATATCCGGCGGCCCAGCTCGTCGCCGCATAGCCGGCTACGGTTTCCATCTCCATGTCCGTGGCGAGCAGGTAGTTGCAGCTATGCGTCTCGTGATGCCCGCTCTCGACGAAGAAGGCGGCATGGAAGCGCTTGCCCATCAGGCGCCCCTGCATGTCGACGAGACAGGCCAGGACGGTATCGATGCGGCCGGCAGCGACATCCTCTTTCAGAGCATCGAACGTGTAGGCTTGCGTCATGCCGATCATCCATCCCCCGATGCACGATCTTCACACGGGAAGGCGTCCGGCGGAATAGCCGGCTCGCATGTTTTCGCGCGCTGAGCGCGGCTGCATTCTGCCGCCGGATGCAGAGTTCGGGTCAGCTCTTCTGAAGCCTGCCGTCGCATCCCGTTTCCAGGTTTTCCCTCCTGTTTTCGCCGGGAGGCCGCGCGCCGGAATGAATGGCAGGACCGGACGCGCTTGATACACGGTGATCCGTGAGATGGCCGCTGTGCCCCTTGGCGGCTGCGGCGTCCCGGCCACGCCCAGTGGCTCTCGCGAGAACCTGGAAAGGCAGATTCAGCGCAAGGGCGCCGTATCCTTCGCCCGAGACGCGGCGTGCTCTCTACGGGGTCAGGCTCGCGATCCCTGCGTCCGGACCGCGTCTGTCGGGTTCCGGTGCGCGCACCCGTCTCTTGGTCTGCTGCTCGCCTCACGGCTCTCAGTCGCGCTTCCGCCTGGCCCGAAAGCGATCGAGGAGACCGAGGCACCATAGCGCGAAGCGCGCCATCGGCTTTTGCAGGATCGGCACGTCGGCGGCGAGAAGCAGCAGCCCGAGCGGCAGCATCCAGGCGCCCAGCAGGGGCAGGAACGAGAAAACCCCTCCGGCGATCAGGCAGATGCCGGAGGGGATGCGGACCAGCCGGGATGCGGGATGGCGCAGCCATCGCAGGCCCGTGGCGAGCCTGGGAGGCAATTCACTCTCGATGCGCTTGAAGGCCCGGCGCAGTTCCTGCCTGGGGGAGAGCGTTTGCATGATCCCGCTTGTCATCTCGCTGGGCTAGCGGACGACGAAACCTTGCCGGCGCCCTCTCGACGTCCGGCAGGTGCAGTCGTCCCCGAGCGTCGCGGGCCGCGCCAGGGCACATTGTCGAGCTGCCGTCCGGCAATGGCGTCCGGGGCCGTTCGTCCGCTCCGCCCTGCGATAGAGCCTGGGCGGTGACGGGCTCGGTTCGTAGAAGCGCGGATTGGCTGCTCCGAGCGGCGGCCCTGCTCCCGGAATGCCGCCCTGGCTCGAATGCAGCCGCAGATCCGGCACATGATCGGTGATCGACGGCGGTCCCAGCCCTTGCCGCGGACCGCCGGGATACAAGGGGGCGTTGCCGGGCGTCGCGTCGAACTGGGCGCTGGCGGGCAGTGCAGCCAGCACAGCCAGCAGGGTCGCCGTTGCTGCGAGGAGGGTGCGCATCATGCTGAGCCTGTTTTCCCGGAATGATCGACTCGTCTGGTCGTCCAAAGCGATGAGCATAAGGCCGGTCTCGTGACCGTGCCGCTTTTTCAGGTGGCCGTGCTGCTCGGTCAGGTTGACCTCCAGGGTTGGGCGGACGATCCCCCTGTTGAGATGTCCCGCGATGGCGCTGCCATCGCGGCGGCCGAGAACGGCATGGACATGGACTCCCGGTGTGCCATCGGGCTCGACGGCGATGTCTCCGGTGAGCGAGGCGACCTCTACCTGCTCGTCGATCGGGATCGGTTCATAGGTTTTCGTCGCCCAGTCGAAGAAACTGAGCTCGGCGCGTTCGAAAGCGCCGATCGCCTTGAAGCTTGCGGCCGTCGGACGCTTGTCGCGGGCGAAGATCTTCACTGCGGCCAGAGCTTCGTCGCCGGCGTCCGGGATGATGGCGAAAGTCTTCTGTCCGTCGGCTTCATGGATCAGCTTGTCTCGCATTCTCCAACCATCTTGCTCGGGTCAGCTTGGAACGCGAGGAGCAGGGTCGTGTTCCGGACTTCGGCGCTCCGGGTTGGAGGGTGCGACTGAGCATCCGCGCCGGCATTGCGGTCGTCCATCGCCGGCACCGCGACCGTCGAGGCCGGCCTGCGCGGGAGGTGGCCTTCGGCGCGTATAAGTCCGCCGAATAGAGGCCGGAAATATATCATAGTGCGCGGGCGCTCCGTTCCCGAGCCTGCCCGCTAAGATCGAGGCGGCGCCGAAAAAGGCGCTCGGTTGTCGAACGCACCTGTTTTCGGGGCCTGCGGTTGCGCCAACCGGCAAAAACGGGGAACCAGGATGACCGCTCATTTTCCGGCCGGACGATTCCTTTCGGTGGCAGCCGCCGCCGTTGCATTCGCGCTTGCTGCCGCAACGCCCGCCTCCGCCCAGCAGGGCAGCATCGCGCTGCCGGCAGCGCTGAAATCGGCCGGGCATATCGTCGTCGGCATCGAAACTACCTACCCGCCGATGGCTTTCAAGGATCCAAAGACCAACGAGCGGGCCGGCTTCAATGTCGAGCTTGTCAACGCAATCGCCAAGGAACTTGGCGTCACCGTCAAATGGGAGGAGATGAGCTTCGAGCAGCTCATGACCTCGCTGACGACTGGCCGCATCGATATGATCGGCACTGCGATCAGCGATCTGCCGTCCCGTCGCGACAAGCTCACCTTCGTCGACTATCTCGCGACCGGCGCGCAGCCCTTCGCCCTTGCGGCCAAGGCCGGCGAATTGAAGAGCAATCTCGACCTCTGCGGCAGGACGGTCGGCGCGCCGCGCACCACCAGCTATATGCCGGTGACGGCAGCCTGGAGCGAGAAGAACTGCGCTGGCGCCGGCAAGCCCGCGATCACCGTGAACGGCACCGCTGGCGCGACCGCGACCCGGCTCGAACTCAAGCAGGGCCGGCTCGACGCCGCCGTGCTCGGCCCGGAATATGTCGCCTATCTCATGGCGGACGAGCCGAACACCTACGACTTCGTCGGCGAGCCCCTGAACAAGACGCTGTTCGGCTTTGCCTTCGAGAAGAAGAACGCCGAATTGCGTGACGCCGTCGCCAAGGCGACCGCGGCGGCGATGAAGAATGGCGGCTATCAGCAGGCGCTGAAGAAATTCGGCCTCGAACGGCAGAGCCTCTCCGAGCCCACGATCGACGCCGGCCAGTGATGCCGGCGCGGGCGATCGGCGGCGACAGGTCGATGAAGGCTGCTGTGCTCACGCAATTCGGCGGGCCGGAGGCGCTGGTCTGGGACGATGTCCCGGCTCCGCGCGCCGGGCCGGGCGAGATCGTCCTGCGCGTCCATGCTGCGGCGTTGAACTATGCCGATCTCCTTCAGCGCCGCGGGACCTATGGCATCGAGCACAGCCTGCCGCGCATCATCGGCTATGAATGCTCAGGGATCGTCGCGGAGATCGGCGCCGGCGTGAGCGGCTGGAGCGTCGGTGATCCCGCCTGCGCCCTGGTCTCGAGCGGGGCCTATGCCGGCCTCGTTGCGGCGCCTGCGGCGCAGGTCCTGCCGGTTCCGGCCGGTATCGATCTGATTGAAGCCGCCGCCTTGCCCGAGGCGGCCTGCACCGTCTGGTCGAATGTGCTTGATCTCGGCGCCCTCAAATCCGGCGAGACCCTGCTCGTCCATGGCGGCGCCGGCGGCATCGGCTCCTTCGCCATCCAGGCCGTCAAGGCGATCGGCGCCCGCGTCTTCGCCACGGCCGGCAGCGCCGACAAGCTGCAGCGCTGCCGCGATTTCGGCGCCGACCGCGCGATCTCCTATGCCGACGAGGATTTCGTCGCCGTGATCGAGGTCGAGACCGGCGGGCACGGCGTCGATGTCATCCTCGACAACATGGGGGCCGCCTATCTCGGCCGGAACGTTGCGGCACTGGCCTTCGATGGTCGGATCGCGATGATCGGCTTGCAGGGCGGGCGGGATGCTGCGATCAATCTCGGTGCGATGATGCGCAAGCGCGCCGCTTTGTTCACGACTTCGCTGCGTGACCGGCTGCCTGCGGCGAAGGCGCGGATCGTTGCCGGCGTTCTCGATGATCTCTGGCCGCATGTTGCCGCCGGCCGCATCCGCCCGGTCATCGACCGCAGCTTTCCGCTGGCGGAGGCCGCCGCCGCCCATCGCTACATGGAAAGCGGCCGCCATGTCGGAAAGATCCTGCTGATTGCGCCGGAGACCGGCCGAGCCGGCAAGCCTTTCGCCTGAACACCGCCTTCCACCGAAGACCTCAAGCCATCGGGGCCAGATGACCGCAGAAACCGAAAACCTCATCATCGTTCCGCGCCGGCATTTCGGGCGGATCATCGGCGCGGCCGTGGTCTGCATCGCACTTGCCGCGATCGTACGGGCCTTCGCCGTCGGCCAGATTGAGTGGGATTACGTCGCCGAATTCCTGACCGTGCCGGCGATCCTCACCGGCCTTGTGAACACGATCGTCATGGCGATCCTGGCAATGGTGCTCGGCATCACGCTCGGCGTCATCTTCGCGGTGATGCGGCTCTCGGCCAATCCCGTGCTGTCGAGCACGGCGATCGGCTATATCTGGTTCTTCCGGGCCGTGCCGGCGCTGCTGCAATTGCTGCTCTGGTTCAACCTCGCGCTGGTCTTTCCGACCATCGGCATTCCCGGCCTGGCCTCGTTCAAGACCGTCGACGTGATGACGCCCTTCGTCGCGGCTTTGCTCGGCCTCGGCATCCAGCAGGGCGCCTTCACCGCGGAAGTGGTCCGCGCCGGCCTGCTCTCGGTCGATAACGGCCAGTACGAGGCCGCGCAGACGCTGGGCATGACGCGGCTCCAGCTCCTGCGGAGGATCATCATGCCGCAGGCCATGCGCGTGATCGTGCCGCCGATCGGCAACGAGTTCATCGGCATGGTGAAGCTCACCTCGCTCGCCAGCGTCATCCAGTTCGCCGAGATCCTGCACAGCGCGCAGAACATCTACTACGCGAACTCGCGGGTCATCGAGCTGCTGATCGTCGCGGCTATCTGGTACCTGGTCGTGGTCACCGTGCTCAGCCTGATCCAGGGCCGGATCGAGGCCTATTACGCCCGCGGCGTCGCCGCGCCGGCGCAGCGCTGAGGAGCGGCACGATGACCGACACCCTCTCTCAGGTCCGTACGACCGATCCGGATCATCTCGCCGCCGGCGCCCCGCTCGTCCTCGCCCAGAAGGTGGAGAAGCATTTCGGCCCGCTCAAGGTGCTGAAGGGCATCGACATCGCCGTCCCCAAGGGCGAGGTGCTCTGCATCATCGGCCCGTCCGGATCGGGCAAGAGCACGTTCCTGCGCTGCATCAACCAGCTCGAACGCATCGATGGCGGCGCGCTCTGGGTCTCCGGCGAGCGCGTCGGCTATCATCGCGAAGGCAATAGGCTCTACGAGCTCGACGACAAGGCCATCGCCCGCCAGCGCCGCTCGATCGGCATGGTGTTCCAGCGTTTCAACCTGTTCCCGCATCTGACCGCCCTGCAGAACATCATCGAGGGGCCGGTTCAGGTGCTTCGCGAGCCGGCCGCGGATGCGACGGCGCGGGCGCTGTCTCTGCTGGAGCGCGTCGGTCTCGCCGACAAGCGCGATGCCTATCCCTCACAGCTCTCCGGCGGCCAGCAGCAGCGCGTCGCCATCGCCCGTTCGCTCGCCATGCGGCCCGAACTGTTACTCTTCGACGAGCCGACCTCGGCGCTGGACCCGGAACTGGTTTCTGAGGTGCTGAAGGTGATGCGCGATCTCGCCGAGACCGGCATGACCATGATCTGCGTCACCCATGAGCTCGGTTTCGCCAGGGATGTCGGCCGTCGTGTCGCCTTCATGGACCAGGGTCAGATCGTTGAGATCGGCGACCCGCGCATCGTGCTGTCCGATCCCAGGGAGGCGCGCACCCGCGCCTTCATCAACGCCGTCCGTCACTGATCAAAGAAGGGGTACACCATGTCGAAGACATCCATCCTGCTCGGCCTGACCGCCATCGCGCTCTGCGCCACCGCCGGCTTCGCCCAGGCCCAGAGCCTGCCGGCGCGCATCCTGGAGAAGAAGACGCTCTCCGTCGCCAACGTGCCGAACTATCCGCCGCTGGAATTCAAGGACCCCAAGACCGGCACGCTGACCGGTCTCGACATCGATCTCGGCAATGCGATCGCCCAGAAGCTCGGCATCGCCATCAAGTGGGAGGAGATCAGCTTCGAGGGCATGGTCCCGGCGCTGACCACCGGGCGCGTCGACATGATCCTGTCCGGCATGAGCGATCTGCCGAGCCGGCGCGAAACCCTCGATTTCGTCGATTATCTCGCCTCGGGCGCCCAGTTCTACACCAATGCCGACCGCAAGGACGAGTTCAAGGACCTCGCCGCGCTTTGCGGCAAGAAGGTCGGCGCAAGCCGCCGCACCTCCTTCCCGAAGGAGATGGAAACCTGGAGCAAGGCG
>WPCJ01139016.1_pt1 | contig 15616 bp, 13 predicted proteins | sample 5399831 | NCBI WGS metagenome assembly WPCJ01 (sample SAMN12869470, study PRJNA574797) | sludge metagenome | isolation source: wastewater treatment of pH10 | place: China:Beijing | collected 2019-05-20 | reverse complement strand
CCGCGCAGCCGCTCCTCGGGGAAGGCGGTCTCGTCGAAGCGGTCGACGATCGCCTCGGCCGCCGCGGCATCGTGGATGTCATGGCCGGAATCGAGCATGGCGCGCGCCACCATGCGGTAGAGCAGCCCGGTATCGAGATAGGGCAGGCCGTAATGCGCGGCGAGCCGGCGCGCGAGCGTGCCCTTGCCGGATGCGGCCGGCCCGTCCACGGCGATGACGAGACGGCCGGACCGGGCCGCGCTCATCCGATCTGGCCTCCGAGCCCGTTCATCAGGGAGGCGAAGCTCGGGAAGCTCGTCGCGATCATCAGCCCGTCATCGACCACGACCGGCTGCTGCGTCGCCAGCCCCATGACGAGGAAACTCATCGCGATGCGATGGTCGAGATGGGTTGCGATCGGCCCGCCGCCACGCACCGGTCCACCGCCCGAACCCTCGACGACCAGATCGTCACCCTCGATCCAGCAGGTTACGCCGGCTGCCTTCAGCCCGGCCTCGACCGCCGCGAGACGGTCGGATTCCTTGACGCGCAATTCCTGCAGGCCGCGCATCCGCGTTGTGCCATGGGCGAAGGACGCAGCCACCGCCAGCACCGGATATTCGTCGATCATCGCCGGCGCCCGCTCCGGCGGAACCGTCACGCCCTTCAGGCTGGAGGCGCGCACACGCAGGTCGCAGACCGTCTCGCCGCCCTCGTTGGCCTCGCGCTCGACCGTGATGTCGGCGCCCATCTCGCGCAGCGTGGTCAGGAGGCCCGAGCGCAGCGGATTGGTCATCACGCTCTCGATCAGGATGTCCGAGCCCGGCACGATCAGCCCCGCCACCATCGGGAAGGCGGCCGAGGACGGGTCCGCCGGCACGACGATCGGCGCCGCCTTCAGTTCCGGCTGGCCTTTCAGCACGATGCGACGGCCATGTTCGCCTTCGGGCGTCACGGTGATCTCTGCGCCGAAATGGGCGAGCATCTTTTCGGTATGGTCGCGCGTCGCTTCAGTCTCGATCACCGTTGTCTCGCCGGGCGCGGCGAGCGCGGCCAGCAATACGGCCGACTTGATCTGCGCCGAGGCGACCGGCGGACGATAGACGATCGGGATCGCCTCCTTCGGCCCGCGCAGCGTCAGCGGTACGCGCCCGCCCTCCTCTTGCGAGACGACGACCGTGCCCATCTGCTCGAGCGGGTCGAGAATGCGGCGCATCGGCCGCTTGCGCAGCGAGGCGTCGCCGTCGAAGGTCGTGGTGATCGGGTGAGAGCCGCAGACACCCATCATCAGGCGCGAGCCGGTGCCGGCATTGCCGAAATCCAGCACGCCGGCGGGTTCACGCAGGCCGCCGACGCCGACACCCTGGACGCGCCAGGTGCCCGGTCCGTCATGGTGGACGATGGCGCCGAGTGCGCGAGCTGCTGCGGCGGTGCGCATCACGTCCTCGCCTTCGAGCAGCCCGGAGACCTTGGTCTCGCCGATCGCCAGCAGGCCGAAGATCATCGCCCGGTGCGAGATCGACTTGTCGCCGGGCACGCGGACACGGCCTTTGAGCGGGCCTCCGGCGCGAGCGGTGACGGGAACGGGGTCATGGTCGTGGGACAAGAGGCTGGTCTCTGCGGGCTGGCCGAAAGGAATGCACGCAGGGCCGTAGCATGCCCGCGCGCGACACGCCAAGACGAGCACGTGGCGGCGCGCCGAAACGCCGCTCCGGGGCCTGTCTTCGGTGCCTTGTGCAAATCAACATTTGACAGCGCCGCTTACCCCGACTAACGGACGCGCCTGCTTTTAAAAACTCGATGATTGAAGGTCCGACGCAGTGGCGAAACCGGAACTCGGAACGAAGCGCGTTTGCCCGGTCACGGGCCGCAAATTTTATGACCTGGACAAGGACCCGATTGTCTCGCCCTATACGGGGCAGGCTTATCCGCGGGCGATGTTCGAGCCGCAGGCCAAGGCCGTCGCGCCCAAGCCCGATGCCGACGAGGAAGACGAGGCCGAGGCCGCTGACAGCGCCGTCGAGCTCGTTTCGCTCGACGAGGCGGATGCCGAGGCTTCCGAGAAGGAGCCCGTCGTCACCAGCGAGGACGATATCGAGGTCGAGGACGTCGGCGACGACGACGAGGACGACACCTTCCTGGAGGAGGATGAGGAAGGCGACGACGACGTCTCCGACCTGATCGATGGCGATATCGAAGGCGACGAGGACAACTGATCCTCAGGCCTGAAAAAAGATGACGACAAAGCGACATTAGGCGCTTGTGTCTTCCGCCCGGGCCGCCTATAGAGCGCTTCGTCGCCGACAGGGCGGCCCGGACGGAACCGCCGAGGCGGTATCAGAATCCGGTTGGTGATCGGTCCCCAAGCCGATCATCGCGAGTGGGGCCATAGCTCAGTTGGGAGAGCGCTTGAATGGCATTCAAGAGGTCGGCGGTTCGATTCCGCCTGGCTCCACCAAATTTCCCCCGCAGGCACTTATCCGGCCGAGCCTCAGGGTCGACATTGCGACGCAGCCCGACATGGCGCGCGGCTCCGGGACGAGCCGGGATGTGTTTGCACGATCGTTCGCCGCACCTCACGTGATTTGCACAAGCCCGGCAGGTATCGCGAATGATTTCGGCCGCGGGCCGGAGCCAGGCGAGCGGCCCTCATGATCGCATCGTGCGCGCCGGCCTCTCCCTTTGCTCTGCCAGCCGGCGCGAATCATTCGGCAACTTGCCTTGAGGCAAGAGAAGCGCATCAGCGTGATGACAAGTCGCACGCCCCGTGGAAGGAAGCAGGAATGGCCAAGCGCACGAAATCCAAAGCTCTCGATACCGAGTTCACCATGTTCGACGTCGTCTACGAAGACGGATCGAGAACCTCCAACCGGCGCGTTCTGACGGCTTTACTCGGCGGGCTGGACGGCGATGAGCCAGCTCGGACAGCCATCATGGAGCAGGACCAGGTCATCTCGGAGAAGTCGGGCAAACCGCCCTTGGCGATTGCGACGATCGCCCGTTCGTCCAAGGCGGTGGCCGAACCGGATCAGCGCAAGGATGCCCGGAAGAAGCGACCGGGGTAGAAGGCCGCCCGGTTTCGGACGCGATCGAGGGGCGCTGAGCCGATATCGGCTTTGCAGGGGATCCTGCGCGAGCCGCGCTATGACCTGGTCAAGGCGCCGACGCCGCCGCAGCGCCTCCCCGGCTTCGAGCGCCCGCTCGGCGGCAACAAGCTGCGCAGCCTCGAATTCTGGCTCGGCGCCGCACTGCGCGAGCATGCCGACATCATTCTTGTCGCGGGCGGGTTGACGTCTGATCTTCTGCCGTCTCACCGCCGCCGCCGCCTCGATGGCGGGGCTCGACTGCGTGATCATCTACAATGCGAGGATAACCCTACGAATCGCGAGCGCTCCTGCCTGAGCCGGCTGTTCGGCGCGGAAACGCGTTTTGTCGGCCCTGTCGTCGAGGAAGACCGCGACGTAGCGATGGGGGCGTCGCCCGCGGAGCTGAAGCGGCAGGGGCGGTCGTCCCATACCGTCGGCGACGCCGTGCTCGGCGCCCGCGGTTACGCGTTGGCCGCTTTCGAATTGCACGAGCCGTCGCAGCGCCTGTCAGAAGCTTGAGCGCGGTCGGTAAGGCTGGGCGAGGTCGCGAGCATTATTGAGGGCAAGCGCGAGCTCGGTGATGTGTAGCGCGAGCGTGCCCGAGAAGCGCGGTGCTTCGCCGCGTTCGATCGCCTCTGCTTGATCCGCCACGCCGCGCATGAAATCGATCTGCGAGGGGTATCCGGGCAGGGCTTTGCTCGATGGCGTTGCGGGATAGGCCAGTTTGCGCCCCGGCGTCGGCTTCCATGGCAGCGCGCGCCCGAGCTTGGCTTCCGCCCGCGTCAGGATGCGCCCGAGCAGCGGCCGGGGTGCACTGGTCTCCTCGACATGGACGACCGAGCGGTTGTCCCAGAGGTCGCGCACCGTCAGCGAACCCCTATTGGCGAATATCTGTAGCGAGCGGTCGCGCGGCGCGGCGAGCCCGTTGGTCAGCCGTGCGACGACGCCGGAGCGGAAATGCAGGCAGCCGACCGAGAAATCCGGCGCCATGACGATCTGCCCGGTGCCCGGCCCCTTGTCGGGGAAGGTCACGGCCGAGAAGGCGGTCAAGCTCTCGACCGGTCCGAACAGCGTCACGAGCCAGGACAGAGCGTAGCCGGCATGCTCCAGCGTGCAGCCGATCTCGATCTCGTGCAGCCCCGGCCAGGGCGCGCCCGAGCGCGAGCGCCAACGAGACCATGTGTCGCGGAAGACCGGGCCGTCCTCCATGGCGGCATAGACCAGCCGGGGCGCACCGATCCGGCCCGAGCGCAAGGCATCCTCGACGAGCCGATATGCGTCGCTGAGGCCGTTGGCGGGGGCGGTCGCAAGCGTCAGGCCACAGCCTTGCGCCTGCGCGACCAGCGCCTCGGCCTGCGCCAGCTCCATTGCCAGCGGCTTTTCGCAATAGACATGCTTGCCGGCGGCGAGGGCGCGGCTGGTGATCTCGTAATGGCTTTCCGGGGTCGTCAGGTTGACGACGATCTGCACGGAGGGGTCAGCCAGAAGGGCGTTGAGATCGGAATAGGCGGTGACGTCGTGGAAGGAGCGAAAGGCTTCCAGCCGCGCGGCATCGCGATCCCAGACGCCGGTAAGCATGAGCGTCGGGTGGTTCGCCAGCGTCGTCATGTAGTAGTCGGCGACGAACCCCGTGCCGACGATAGCGATCTTCATGCCTGAACCCGTTCCGTCGACCGACAAGCCGATGGAACGGCCTCTATCAGGCAAGAATGAAGATCGGCTTTCGCGAAAACGCGACTTAAGCCGCCCCGATCGCATTCGACGGGGTCTGCCGGTCGGTGATTTGCTGGCCGAACAGGCTTCCCGCGAGTTCCACCGCGAGACGGGCGGTCTGGCCGCGATCGTCGAGGAACGGGTTGAGCTCGACGATATCCATCGAGCGCACCAGCCCGGAATCGTGCAGCAGCTCCATCACCAGATGCGCTTCGCGATAGGTCGCGCCGCCCGGAACGGTGGTGCCGACACCCGGCGCCAGCGGGGGGTCGAGGAAATCGACGTCGAAGGAGACATGCAGCACGCCGTTGGCGGCGCGAACTCTCTCGATGACCTGCCGGATCAGCACGCCGACGCCGTGCTCGTCGATGGCGCGCATGTCGGCGATGTCGACGCCGCGCGCCTTCACGGCCGCCTTCTCCAGCGGGTCGATCGAACGGATGCCGAACAGGCTGAGCTGCTCATGCGAGATCGAGGCGCGGGGCTCCGTGCCGAGCAGGTCGTCGAGCCCGGTCTCGCCGCAGAGGAAGGCCGAGGACATGCCGTGCATGTTTCCGGAGGGCGAGATCGCCGGCATGTTGAAATCGGCATGGGCGTCGAGCCAGAGCACGAAGAGCTTTCGGCCCTGCTCCTGCCAGTGGCGGGCGACGCCGTTGACCGAGCCCATCGACAGGCTGTGGTCGCCGCCGAGGAAGATCGGCGTGTCGCCGGAGCGGGCGAGCTCGTAGGCGCGGGCACTGAGCGCGCGCATCCAGGCCGCGATCTCGTTGTAGAAGCGGGCATTGGCCGGGGCGGGGCCATCGACTGGCTTGAGATCCCGCGGCAGGATGTCGCCATGGTCGCTGACGGTATAGCCGAGGCTTTCCAGAACGCCGACGAGGCCCGCGGTGCGCAGGCCGGCCGGGCCCATCAGCGCGCCGCGGCGCGAGGCACCGACCTCGATCGGGCAACCGAGCAGGGCGATGCGACCCTGGGCGGCGGGAGCGTTCGTGCTGGAGGCGGTCATGCTGGCGATCCGTTGGCAGGATTTCGATGGGCGTCACGCGCCGATGCGCCGTCCATGGCGCATCGGCTCCCCCCTGTCGAGTGGCGCGCTTACGTAACCGGTTGATGTCAGCCGAGGCCGAGAACGCCGCGTAGCTTGGAGAGGTCTTCCGCCAGCGTCGTGATCATTGCCGCCAGCGCCTTGCGGTCGGGCTCGCTCAGCTTGTCATAGGTCTCGAAGCCGCCGTCCTTGAGTCTGTACTTGGCCAGCGTCTTGTCGACGGTCTCGAAATTGGCGTCGATCTTGCCGGCCAGCGCCTGGTCCTCCTTGACGACGAGCGGGCGCAGCAGGTCGACGATTGTCTTGGCGCCGTCGACATTGGCCTGGAAGTCCCAGAGGTCGGTATGACTGTAGCGGTCCTCCTCGCCGGAGATCTTGGTCGCGGCGACTTCCTCGATCAGAACCGCAGCGCCGCCGATCATCTTGTCCGGCGGAATCGTCAGGCCCTTGATACGGCCCTGCAATTCGGTGACGTCGGCGAGCAGGCCGTCGGCGAAGGAGGCGAGCCCCTCCGTGCTGTTCTTGGCGAAGAGCCAGTATTCGATGCGATGGAAGCCGGTGAATTCCGGGTCCTCCTCCTTCTTCTCGTGATCGTCGGCGCGCGAGTCGATCTTGCCGTCGAGATCGCTGAAGAGCTCCGCGACCGGCTCGATCTTCTCGTAGGAGACGCGGGTTGGCGCGTAGAGCGCTTTGGCCTTGGCGAGGTCGCCGGCCTTGACCGCATCGGTGAAGGTCTTGGTGTCCTTCACCAGTTGCTCGACGCCCTTGGAGACATAGAGCTTGTACTCGGCGACCGGCGCCACGAGGTCGAGCGGCGAGGCGGCCTGTGCCGGTCCGGCGGCCACGGCGGCGATCAGGCTGGCACCGGCCAGCCCTGCGAAACGCAAGCGCATATCAGTCTCCTGTCTTGCGGGGGAAAGATTTGGTCGAGGCGGGCGCGATCCCGCGCGCGGCGCGGATCAGGCCAGCGCCGAGATAGCTTCCGGCGTCCGGCACACCGGGCAGGGCGAAGAAATAGCCGCCGCCGAAAGGCTTGATGTATTCCTCCAGCGGCTCGCCATCGAGCCGCCTCTGCACGGCGATGAAGCTGCGCTCGAGATCCTGCTGGAAGCAGATGAAGAGCAGCCCCATGTCGAGCTGCCCGGCACGGGTGACACCGTTGGAATAATTGAACGGCCGGCGCAGCATGCGGCTGGCTTCCGTCTCCGGCCGGCGCGGATTGGCGAGCCGGATATGGGCGTCGAGCTTCGTAAGCTTGCCTTCGGGGTCGTCGTCATAAATGGGCTCGTCATACTCGCGCTTGCCGCCGAAGGGGGCACCGCTCGCCTTCTCCCGGCCCATGATCGCTTCCTGCTCGCCGAGCGGCGTGCGGTCCCAGCGCTCGACGAAATTCCGGATGATCCGGACCACCTGATAGCTGCCATTCGCGGCCCAGTCCGGTTCGCCCGAGCTGGACTGTACCCAGACGAGATGGTCCATCAGCGCGGTGTCGGCGGCATCGGGATTTGCGGTGCCGTCGCGGAAGCCGAGCAGGTTGCGGGCGCTCTCCGCCGGCTCGCTCTGTTTCGGCTTGAGCACCGGTACCGTGCCCTCCTGCTTCCAGCGCAGCAGCAGGAGGTCGGGCGCGTTCTTCAGGATGTCGCGCAGCGCATGGATGCTGGTATCGGCGGTATTGGCGCAGAATTGCAGCAGCAGGTCGCCATGGCAGAGCGTACCGTCGAGCGCGTCGTTGCGGAAGCGCTTCATGCGCTGGAGATGCCTGGGCTTGAGCGGCCCGAGCCCAAAGCGCTCGTCGAAGAGTGAGGCGCCAAGCGCGACGGTGACGGTGAGGTTGTCGGGCGCGATGACGGGGCCGAGGATGCCGCTGCCCGGCGGCGGGAAGCCTGGATCGGCAGTCGGCGCCGGCCCGCCCTGCATCAGGAAGGCGATGCGCTCGCTGAGCAGGCGGAAGAGCCGTTCAAGTTCGTCGAGCGAGGTCGCGGTGACGTCGAAGGCCGCGACGAGGCCCGTGGCCGGGCGCGGCGTGACGATGCCGGATTGATGGGTGCCGTGGAAGGGCTGGCGCTGGGCGGTGGTGTCGCTCTCCGGCGCCGCCGCCGGGTTCTGGACAGGCTCGCCTGCGGCCTGGGCCAGCGAGGCTCCGCCGAGAGCCGCCGCACCACCGGTCAGAAGCAAGCGCCGTGAGGGTGTGAAGGGATTGGACGGTTTAGTCATGACTTGCGCTCCGCTTCGGGCAAAGCGAGCGCCTTGCGCATGGTTGCGAGGTCCTCGGCCAGCGCCCGTAGCGAGCCGCCCGGCTTGGCCTCATCCGGCAAAGCCACCAGATCCGCCCGGACACGTCCCGCCAGTTCGGGATCGATGCGCGTGGCCAATGGCAGCAGCAGCTTTGCGATAGCGCGCGCCGCACCGACCTCCTCGGGCGAGGCGGTTTCGTTGTCGGGAGACGACAGGATGTCGATCGCGCCGGCCAGCATCGTGTCCGGCAGGATGGTGCGCTGGGCGAGCGCGGCGCGGAAGGCCTCGGCGGCCGGCTTGATCCCGGATACTGCGTTGGCCGCATCGTCAGCGAGGGCCGCCTGGAGCTTGCCGAAAAGGGCGCCGAGCTCGGTGTCTCCTGCCGTCGCTAGGTGCAGGCCGGACAGCAGCGTCGTGGCCTCACGACGGGCCTTGTCCGCAGCCTGTGAGTCGCCCGTGCTCTGGGCCTGTTCGAGCGCGTCGAGCGCTGCGCCCAGCGCGGTCGAGCGCTCGCTGAGGACGGCGCGGTATTCGGCGGCGGGGCCGATCATATCCATCAGGGTCAGGGTCGGGCGGGGTTGCGTCGTCGAGGCCTGGACGATCAGGCGGCCGCGCGGGGCGCTGAGCAGGCCGCAGGTGATGGCGTACTCGCCGGGATGGAGCTGCGTCGTCAGCCGCCGCGACTGGCCGGGCGCGATGTTCTCGCGCTCCTCCAGCACCATCACCCCGTCGAGGATCTCCCATTCCAGCACGCGCTCGCCGCGATTGGTCACCACGAAGCTGGCCTTGCCGGCGGGGATCGTCAGCACGGCCGGCTGGCAGGTCCGGTCGGTGATCGCGATGGCGATGTCGGTCGTGCCGGTGTCGGCACCACGCCGCACGCCTGTGCCCGCCGCATAGACGAACGCGCCGATGCCGATGAAGACCAGCAGAGCCGTACCGATACCGGCAAGTTTCAGGCGGGGCGAACGACGGGGTTCGGGGCGCGGTGTGGCTGCTGCTGCCTGCCCCTCGCGGCCGCCAAGGAGAAACAGGGCGAGCATCGGGACGAGGAAGGCGAGATAGGCGATGACCTCACCCAGCACCGCCCGCTCCTGATAACCGAAGAAGCCGGCGAGGATTGCGCCGAGCGCGCTGTCGGCCGGCAGCACCGTGCCGAGATCGTAGACGCTCTGCTGGAGCTGGTTCCAGACACCTGCCTCGTGCAGGGAGCGCACGGCATTCGCGACGAGCCCGGCCGCGACGAACAGGATCAGGATGCCGGTCCAGCGGAAGAAGCTGCGTAGGTTCAGCTTCACGCCGAGCGCGTAGATGGCGTAGCCGATGACGGCCGCCAGTCCGATGCCGAGCCCGGCTCCGACCGCGGGTGCCCAGCCGCTGTTCTGCTGGAAGATCGCGAGCAGGAAGAAGACCGATTCAAGTCCCTCGCGCACCACGGCGAGAAAGGCGAGCCCGACCAGCGCCAGCCCCTGATGGGCGCCGGACAGCGCGGCGTCGACACCGGCCTGCAACTCGCCCTTGATCGAGCGGGCGGCCTTGCGCATCCAGAACACCATCGAGGTCAGCATCGCCGCCGCGATCAGGCCGATCACGGCCTCGAACAGTTCCTGCCCGCGCTGGGGCAATTCCCCGATGAGGATGTCGAGCGCTGCGCCCGCAGCGAGGCTGGACGCACAGGCGAGTGCGACGCCGATCCACAGCGCCGGCAGCCACTCGCGCCGCTCGCTACGGACCAGATAGCTCGCGACGATGCCGACGATCAGCGCGGCTTCGATGCCTTCGCGGAGCATGATGAGAAACGGTACGATCACAGCGAACCCGGCCCGGTTGCGCGTCGCGGTCAGCTATTCGCGGCGCAGACAGCCAGTGACTAGGCAAGAGCGCTTCGCGGGTCAATCAAATCCGGATAGTTTAGAATGATCGTAAACTATTGAGAATACGGCGGATACTTGATCGAATACGAAACAGCCCGCGCATCTTTTGCTGTTGTCGTCTTGCAGTTACCGTCATGTCGCGCTTGTAGCGAGCATCCACGTCCTGAGCGTCGCGTCTCACAACGGAAACGTGAATGGTCGAGACAGGCCCGACCGTGACGGAGATGCCTTGCGTCTTCAGCGACGCTTCAGCAGGATCATCTTCTCCTGTGTCATGTCGCGCATGGTGTAGGGGATGCCGCCGGTGCCGTAGCCCGAGACGCGCCGGCCGGCGAAGGGCATCCAGTCGGTGCGGAAGGTCGTGGGGTCGTTGACCATCACGGCTGAAGCGTCGAGCCGGTTCGCGGCGCGCATCGCGACATCGATGTCCTGCGCGAAGATGCTGGCCTGGAAGGCGACGGGGAGCGAATTCGCCCGCGCGATCGCGTCGTCGAGCTTGCTGTAGCGGTAGATCGCGACGACTGGGCCGAAGACCTCCTCGCTGGAGATGCGGGCTTCCGGATCGGGATCGATCAGAACGGTCGGCTCCAGCGTCGTCTCCGACAGGCGCTTGCCGCCGGTGGCGAGCTTCGCGCCGCCCTTCACGGCCTCGTCGATCCAGGAGGCGACGCGGTCGGCCTCCTTCGGGATGATCAACGGGCCGACCTCGGTGTCCTTCAGCGTCGGATCGCCGGTGCGCAGCTTCCTGACCCGGGCCACGAGCCGCTCGGTGAAGTTGTTGATGATCGCGTCATGGACGAAGATGCGCTGCGTCGACACGCAGACCTGTCCGGCATGGTAGTAACCGCCCTTCACGATCGGCTCGATGATCCCCTCGAGATCGGCGCTCCTGTCGACGATCGCCGGTGCGACGCCGCCATGCTCCAGCGCCGAGCGGGCGCCATGGGCGAGCTTGGAATGCAGGTACCAGCCGACCTTGGCCGAACCGATGAAGCTCAGGAAAGCGATGCGCGGATCGGTCGCGAATTTCTCCGCCAGCGCGGTCTCTGCGGGCACGAATGTCTGGCACCAGGCTTCCGGCAGCCCGGCCTCATGCACCAGCTTGACGAAATCGATGCAGGAGAGCGGCGTCGTGCCGGCTGGCTTGACGATGACCGGACAGCCGACCGCGATCGCCGGCGCGACCTGATGCACGATCAGGTTGAGCGGGTGGTTGAAGGCCGAGATCGCCGCGACGATGCCGATCGGCTCCTTGGTGGTGAAGGCCCATCGATCGGCCGCCGCTGCCGAGAGCCCCATCGGGATCTCGCGCCCGGCGAAGTTCCTGAGTTCCTCGGCGGCATTGTAGACGCCGTCGACCGCCCGGTTCGCCTCGACGATCGCGTCCGGCAGCGGCTTGCCGCCCTCGTGCGCGATCTGCATGGCGAAATGGTCGCGCCTGGCTTCGAGGAGGCCCGCGAGCTTGCGCAGGATCGCGATGCGCTGATGCGGCTTCAGCCAGTTGTCGCGGTCCTTGAAGACGGCTTGCGCCGCCTGCAGCTTGCGTTCGAGCGCAGCCTCGTCATCGGTCCCGATCTCGGTGATCGGGGCGCGGTCATAGGCCTGAACAACCTGGAGCATGGGTCTTTCTCCTCGGAATGGCGCGGGTCATCCCGGACGTAGCGAAGCGAAGATCCGGGATCCATGCCGGAGCGCTGCCGATGCAGGTTCAGGCATGGATCCCGGGTCTCCCTGCGGTCGCCCGGGATGACCCGCGGAGAGCGATGAGGCATGGCTTAAGCCAGATCGACGTCCGGCACCTTGTTCCGGAGTTCCTCGACGAGGACGCGGGTATTCTCGGAATAGTCGATCGGGCAGTCGACGAGATGGACGCCGCCGCCTTTGAAGGCGGCTTCCAGCGTTGGCACCAGCGCCTCGGCCGAGGTCACGCGCGAGCCCTTGGCGCCATAGGCCTTGGCATAGGCGACGAAATCGGGATTGCCGAAGGTCATGCCGTAATCCGGGAACTGGTCGACGGCCTGCTTCCAGCGGATCATGCCATAGGCGCCGTCATTGAGGACGAGAACGACGAGGTTGAGCCCGAGCCGGACCGCCGTCTCCATCTCCTGCGAGTTCATCATGAAGCCGCCATCGCCGCAGACGGCCATGACGCGCCGCTTCGGATGCAGCATCGCCGCCATCATCGCCGAGGGGAGCCCTGCGCCCATCGTCGCCAGCGCATTGTCGAGCAAGAGCGTGTTGGCGACATGGGTGCGGTAGTTCCGCGCAAACCAGATCTTGTACATGCCGTTGTCGAGGCAGACCATGCCGTCCTCCGGCATCACCGCGCGCACGTCATGGACGAGCCGCTGCGGCGTCACCGGGAAGCGGTCCTCCTCGGCGCGGGCATTGATCTTCGCCAGGATCTTCTGGCGCAGTTCCAGCGTCTGCTTCTGCTCGGGCAGCTTGCCCTCCAGCCGGTCGGCCAGCCCCGTCATCGTGACGCCGATATCGCCGATCACCTCCGCATCCGGGTGATAGACCTGCTCGACATTGGCCGACTGGAAGCCGAGATGGATCACCTTCGGCCCGCCGGCATTGCGCATCAGGAAAGGCGGTTTCTCGATCGTGTCGTGGCCGACCGCGATGATCAGGTCTGCGGCGGCGACCGCCTCATGGACATAGTCGCCCTCGGAGAGCGCGGCGGTGCCGAGATAGAGGTTCGAGCCACCGGTGACGGCGCCCTTGCCCATCTGCGTGTTGAAGAAGGGCAGGCCGACGCGGCGCACCGCCGCCGAGAGTGGCTCGACCAGCCGAGGCCGGTTGCCGGCGGCACCGATCATCACCAGAGGGCGTTTTGCGGCGAGGATCATCGCGGCGGCGCGGTCGAGCGGGACTGCGGGCGCAACCGGTCGGTCGAGCGGATGGACCGGGATCAGCGGGATATCCTCGCCCTCCTCGGCCGCCACATCCTCGGGCAGTTCGAGATGGACCGGACCGGGCCGCTCCTCCATCGCGACGCGGAAGGCGTCGCGCACCACGGAGGGGATGCTGCCGGGGCTGACGATCTGGCGCGTCATCTTGGTCAGCGGGCGCATCGATGCGATGACGTCGACGATCTGGAAGCGTGCCTGCTTGGCGCTCATGATCGGCTTCTGCCCGGTGAGCAGGATCATCGGCATCGCGCCGAGATGGGCGTAGGCGGCGCCGGTCGAGAAATTCAGCGCGCCCGGCCCGAGCGTCGCGATGCAGACGCCGGGCCGGCCGGTGAGTCTGCCATGCGTTGCGGCCATGAAGGCCGCGGCCTGCTCGTGCCGGGTCAGAACCAGTTCGATCTTGGATTTGCGCAGGGATTCGACGACGTCGAGATTTTCCTCGCCGGGAACGCCGAAGACGCGAACGACGCCCTCGTTCTCCAGCGCCTCGACCAGAAGATCGGAACCCTTCTTCATCGCCGGTGCCTTTCGTGGAAGCAGCTTCACGGGATCGCAACGCTAGGCTTCCGACGTAGGAAGGCAACAGGAAGCGCGTCAGGGCGCGTGGCGCATGGCTGTCCCGCCGGCCGTGGCTTGAGAAGAGCCGGCCGCATATCGGCTCAGGCTGCCTGCTTCAGGGCGATCTCGAAGGGAGAGAACGTCACGGCGCCGCCCTGCACCGTGGCCAGCATGTTGCGGGGCAGGGCCTGCCAGCATTCGCGCGCGGCATCGACCGGCTCGGACGCGACGACGACACTGTCCGGCCGTTCGCAGACATAGAGGCTCGGTGGCTTGGCGTCGGATGACCAGCGGATCGCGTGGATGCTGTCGCCGTCGGCGAGCGCGGCTGCGCAGCGCAGCGGTTCGCGGATGCCGGCCTGCTCCATCAGCGAGAGGGCATCCGACAGGGCGGTGGCGAGCGCCTGTCCCGGCGCCATGCCTTCTGCCAGATGGGAAAGTGTGAGCAGGAACAGCGCCTCCGAATCGGTCGTGCCGGCGCGAGCGCCGTAGAGCGAATCCGGGATCAGCGCCTCCAGCCGCCGGCGGATCGTGCCGTAGCCACCGATCTGGCCGTTATGCATGAAGAGATAGCGGCCATGGACGAACGGGTGGCAGTTCGCCCGCGTCGTCGCGGTGCCGGTCGCAGCGCGGACATGGGCGAAGAACAGATGCGAGCGCACCTGCCTGGCGATCGAGAGCAGGTTTTCATCCGACCAGGCCGGCCGCACCTCGCGATACTGGCCGGGCTCGGGCCGCTCGCCATACCAGCCGACACCGAAGCCGTCGCCATTGGTGCCGGTCTTGGCTTCCTCGGCATGGAGCGACTGGTGGATCAGCGAATGGCAGGGCGAGGCGACGAAATCCTCGAGAAAGACGGGAACGCCGGAATAGGCGAGGAAGCGGCACATCGGCGCCTCGAATCGAGGGTTGGAAGCGGGTCGGAGAATAATGTTCTCCGAAGATGAATGCGAGCATAACGATCATTCGCCGCATTGGCAGGTGAAGGAGCGTTACCGCCATCGGGTGCCGCAAAAGGAGGCAGCCGCGCTCCGCCTTTCGTCCAATGGATAAGATCCGCACCGTCTTGCGTGGCGCGCATCCCTCCTATACCGATCCTGCCGACAAAGGGGCGAAAACGGCGCAGAATTGCGCCCTCTCGGGAGCGGGCATGTGAAGGGTCTCCTCGCCATCAGCCGCGTTATCGATGCGGTCAACGGCCAGATCGGTAAGAAGATCGCCTGGCTGATCCTCGTCGCGGTGCTTGTGGCGGCGGTCAACGCCATCATCCGCAAGATCTTCAACGTCTCGTCGAATGCCTGGCTCGAGCTGCAATGGATGCTGTTCGGCGCTGTCTTCCTGATGTGCGCGTCATGGACGATGCAGGTGAAGGAGCACATCCGCATCGACATCGTGAACAGCATGCTGCCGAAACGCGTGCGGCAATGGATCGAACTCATCGGCCATGTGCTCTTCCTGATGCCGTTCTGCCTGCTGATTACCTACCATTCCTGGCCGTTCTTCATGCGCTCCTATGCCATCAACGAGCAGTCGCTTTCTGCCGGCGGCCTGCCGCAATGGCCGGCCAAGGGCCTCGTCGTGATCGGCTTCGTGATGCTGACCTTCCAGGGCGTTTCCGAGATCATCAAGCAGATCGCGATCATGCGCGGCGATCTCGAGGATGACGAGGCCGCGCTCGGCCATGCCGCGGCGGCTGAGGCCGAAGCCCAGCGCCTGCTCGACCAGGCCAAGGAACAGGGCCTCGCCTCGTGAGCGGCCCGCAAGACGTCCGGAACCGTCCCATGCACGCTCATCGCCTCCCGCGCGTCGCCGGCCTGCTGCTCGCGCTGACCGTTCTCGCCTTCTTCGGCCTCCATACCGGCGACGCCTTCGCGGCGGGCGGCGGTGTCGGGGACTTCCTGCGCGTCAACATGGCGCCGGTGATGTTCGCCGCGCGCGTGCTCTTCCTGCTGCTCGGCTATCCCGTCGCCTTCGCGCTCGCCGCCAACGGCCTGTTCTTCGCCCTGGTCGGCATCGAGCTCGGCCTGTTCCAGGAGAACTTCCTGCAGGCGCTGCCGGAACGCATCTACGGCACGATGAACAACGACGTGCTGCTGGCGATCCCGTTCTTCACCTTCATGGGGCTGGTGCTCGAGCGCTCGGGCATGGCCGAGGACCTGCTCGATACCGTCGGACAGCTGTTCGGGCGCGTGCGCGGCGGGCTGGCGTTCG
>WPCJ01153763.1_pt1 | contig 15636 bp, 12 predicted proteins | sample 5399831 | NCBI WGS metagenome assembly WPCJ01 (sample SAMN12869470, study PRJNA574797) | sludge metagenome | isolation source: wastewater treatment of pH10 | place: China:Beijing | collected 2019-05-20 | reverse complement strand
AACGAGCAGCCGCGTGGCATCGCCGGCCGTCGCTGCAGATGGCGCGGCCGGTGACGAGGTCATCGAGCGCGTGGTGACGGCCGGAGCTGCACTGCGCGGCGCAGGAGCCGGGGTCGGCGCCGATGTCGTTGGCGCCGATGTGGTCGGCGCAGTGCGCGGAGCAGCTTCCTGGCTCATCGGGCGGAAACCGCCCTCCTCGCGCTGCATCACAATGCTGCCGATCACGCCGGCCTGCAGCATGATGGCGAGACAGCCGATGGCGGTGCCAGCCATCAGCGTGCGTGGCGACAAGCCGCCGAACCAGCTCGTGAGGCGCGAACCAAAGCTCACCGATTTCGAGGTGTCCTTGCGAACCGGCTCGGCATCGATGGCCGCGAACAGTTTCTGCATGGCACGAACGGAGGGCGCACCGAGGCTCTCATTGAGCGCGATGGTCTCCGCGTATTCCTCGCGGATCACCTCATACTGGCGCGCCAGATCGGCATCGCGTGCGAGCGCCTCCTCGACGCGCCGTGCGTCGCGCGCGCTGAGCGTGCCGGCGGCGTGCCAAGGCAGCAATGCCTCGATCTCGCCCGGCTCCTGCTCCGGCATCCTGTTGCTCATCGCCATCATGGCCAGCCTCGTTCAATGCCGGCTGCCTTCAGCAGTTCGGCCAATTTCTTTCGCGCATAGAACAGACGCGTTTTCACGGTGTTCTCTGGAATTCCAACCAGCTCGGCCACTTCCTCCACGGATTTCTCGTGGTAGTAGACGAGATCGACAATTTCCCGGTGCTCCGCCGAAAGTGACGACAAGCAGCGTCGCAGCGCGTCACCTTTATCCTTCTTCTGGACCGTCACCTCCGGATCGTCGGACGTATCCTCGATCGCGTTGGCGGTTTCATCGTCCAGTTCGGCATCCTTGCGCTTCCGTAATGCGGAGAGCGCCTTGAACCGCGTAATGGCCAGCAGCCAGGTCGAGACGGCCGAACGCCCCTCGAACTTGCCGGCCTGACGCCACACGTCCAGGAACACCTCGCTGATAAGGTCCTCCGCAATCTGTTCGTTCCGCACCAGCCGGAGGCCGAAACGGAACACCCGAACGTGATGGCGCCCATAAAGCACCTGCATCGCGAGACGGTCGCCCTGCGCAATCCGGCCGATCAGGGTTTCATCTGACGTCGCCTGGGTCGCGCTCACTGTCCGTCTCGCAGAGTTGGTCGGGGTGAAATCGTAAGAGGTTCGACTGGCAAGGCAAAATCTTCTCAAAATTGAGCGGGATAGGCCACGGACTGCCGGCAGAGCGACGGCGGGACATCACGGCTGGGATCAGCAGACGGATGGGTACCATAATGCTCGGTTATTTCCGAGCATGTCCGCATCATTCACCCAACAAGATTACCAAGTCGACAGCGTGGAACGCAGACATGCCGGTAAAGCCGAAAAATCGGCTGCCGCAGGTTGCACGGGAGCGCAGTCACCCTACCAGGATACGGAAATAATCTCGATGGTTTAGTGACATAGCCTAAAAAGCGGGCATGCCCACACGTCCATAGATACCAAACTTAAAGGCTTTGGAACTTAGTGTTCTACCAGTGAAACCCGACATCCTGGATCGATGACAGCAACCGCCGGTTCCTTTTACGATCCTGCCAACGGCGACTTCGAGGCCGTCGATGGCGAGTCGTTGCCGCTGATGCTCGCGCGCCGACTCAGGCGGCGGCGCCAGACTTTGGTCTTGGCCGGCGCCAGCCACATCATCAACATCGCTTTGCTCACCGTATTCGCCGCTGCCGGAACCATCTCCGGCGCGCTGGTCGCCATCTTCGCCCTGTGTGCGAGCATCAAGGTCGCGGCATTCGTGGCGATTTCCGAAAGCGGCCTGAGCGACCGCTGGAAGGATCACTTCCTTGCCGGCCCGTACACCGCGACGACTTACGGATTGATGCTGGCGTTCATCTACGTCGCCCCTGCCGTCGGCGTCGTGTTTCTGTGCACGTTCTTCATCATCGCCAATGTGATCGCCTTCCGGGCCGGACCGCAGCGCGGCGCCATCGCCTGCGCGGTCATGACTGGCAGCGTCACAGCGCTTTATCAGCTCGCGGATCTGCCGATGGTCTTGCCGTCGAGCACCCCGCTCGAACGCCTTGCGACGCTGCTGACCTTCGCGGCGACGCTGGCGCGCATCATGTTCATCAATATTTTTGCGAGCCGGCTGCGCGATAACCTGTTCCGCCGCAGCGCCGCGCTCGAAACCGCCTACAAGCGCATCGAGGAACTGGCCGAGGTCGACGAGCTCACCGGCGCCCTCAACCGGCGCAGCATCATGCGGTTGCTCGATGACGAGATCGCCCGCTGCCGGCAGAACGGCGGCGCCTGCAGCGTCGCCTTGATCGACCTCGACCTGTTCAAGCAGATCAACGACAAATTCGGCCATCTCACCGGCGATGAGGTGCTTCGCACCTTCGCCATCAGCATTTTCGCCAATATCCGCGGCATCGACAAATTCGGCCGCTTCGGCGGCGAGGAGTTCCTGCTGGTGTTGCCGGAGACGTCGCATGACCACGCCACGCGCATGCTCGACCGGCTGCGCGCGATCATCGAGACGCTCGACTGGAGCGCCTTCTCCGAAGGACTGACGGTGACGATCTCGGCCGGCGTCGCGACGCTGCACGAGAACGAAGCATCGGAATCTCTGCTTGCCCGCGCCGACCTTGCCCTTTACGCAGCAAAGGAGCGCGGCCGAAACCGTATTGCAGCCGCCTGAATATTTTTTGACCACCAAGGGCGACCGAGAACGGGCGCCTGTTTTGAATACTCTAGGATAGAGTCATGGCTTTCAAATCGCCGCTATCGGCCAATCTTCTCGACGATCTCCAGGCTGCGCTCGCGCACGGCAATGTCGCGCGCCGCGTCGACATGTTGCGCAGGGTCACCGATCTGTTCGTCGATCATGCCCCCGACTATTCGGCCGCACAGATCGCAGTGTTCGACGACGTGTTCGAATGCCTGATCGAACATCTGGAATCCCATACCAAGGTTCTCCTTGCCGAACGTCTCGGCCCGGCCGGCAGCGCGCCGCCGCGCATATTGCGCAAACTCGCCTTCGACGACCGCGTCGAGATCGCGGCCCCCGTTCTGTCGCAATCCAGCCAGCTCGACGAACCGACGCTGATCGAGAATGCCCGCACCAAGAGCCAGGGGCACCTGCTCGCCATTTCCACACGCAAGACGTTGAGCGGCGCCCTCACCGACATCCTGGTCGAGCGCGGCGATGACGCCGTGGTCATGAGCACCGTCAACAATCAGGGCGCCTCGTTTTCCGAGCGCGGCTACGACCGGCTGGTGCAGCGCGCCGAAACCAGCGACGGCATCGCCGCATGTGTCGCCGTCCGCCCCTCGATCCCGCGCCATCATCTTCTGAAGCTGATCAGTCGGGCCTCGGCATCGGTGCGCGCGCGGATGGCATCAGCCAATCCGAAGCTCGCCGGCGAAATCTCCTCGGCTGTCCAGACGGTCACGCGCCAGGCCCGTTCGGCGTCCGCCACCATGACCGAGGAAGCGGTAATCTCGCACGAGCTGGTGCGGCTGCTCTACAAGGACGGCCGCCTCGACGAGAACGAGGTGATGAAATTCGCCATCAATGAGAAATTCGACGAGACCAATGCGGCGATCGCATGCCTTGCGCATGTGCCGGTGTCGGTGGTCGAGTCGATGATGATCGAGGCGAGCAACGAAGGCATTCTCATCATGTCGAAGGTCGCCAATTTCTCATGGCCGACCGTCAAGGCGATCATCGACATGCGACAGAAGCTGGCAAACCAGCCGCTGTCGGAAAACGCTTCCGATCGCGACACCTATGAACGGCTGCGGCCTTCCACCGCACAGCAGGTGCTGCGCTTCCATCGCATGCAGCAGGTGACGGCGGATACGTCCGTCGCCTGATCGTCTGTCACCCGATCCTCACCACGCGCGCGGGAGTGTGGGCCACACTGGCCCATCGCTGCAACGCCAATTGTGCTGACCTGCCATTCGCCCAGCACGCATCGACTTGTCCGCGCATGCGTTGATAGTGATGCGACGTCGCGGCGATGGACGTCGTGAGCGGGGCGAAGACAGGGCGGTACCCATGCGTGTCTTGATCACAGGCGCCGGCGGCTTCATCGGCGCGACGCTCACTGCAGCGCTGCTGCAAGGCGGCGTTCTGAAAAACGCGAGGGGCGAGAGCGAAGCGATCGACGAGATCATGCTGCTCGACACGCATCTGCCGCCGATATCCGATCCGCGTCTTGCGCGCATGCAGGCCGACATGTCCGATCGCGACACGCGCGCGAAGATTGCCGCATGGAAGCCGCAGAGCGTGTTCCATCTCGCCGCCGTGCTCACCAGCGCCGCCGAGGAAGATCCTGCGGCTGCGCTTGCCGTCAATGTGTCGTCGCTTGCCGATCTGATCGACGCCGTCGGCAGCAAGACGGCGCCGCCGCGCCTGATCTTTCCAAGCTCCATCGCCGTATTCGGGGGATTGCTGCCGGACAATGTCGATGACGATCATCTGCAGAAGCCGCAGACATCCTATGGCACGCACAAGGCAATCGCCGAGCTGATGCTGGCGGATGCGACGCGCCATAGCGTGATCGATGCGCGTGCGCTGCGGCTGCCGATCGTACTGGTGCATCCCGGCCCACCAACGCTGTCGGTGTCGGACCGTATCGCCGGCATGGTGCGCGACAGCGTCGCCGGCAAGCCGACGGTCTGCCCGCTGCGGCCGGATACCAGGGTGCCGGTGGTTTCAGTGGATACGGTGGTGCGCAACCTGATCACTCTGCACGACGCGGACACCGCGGCGCTGCGCGGCAAGCGCGTGCTCAATCAGCCGGCATTGACCATTAGCATGGACGATATCGTCGCGGCGCTGAACATCGTGGCGGAGGTCGCGCCGCGCGTCACCTTCGCGCCCGATCCCGAGCTGAAGAAGATCGTCGACGGCTGGCCCAAGGGCTTCATCTCGACCCGCGCCCCCTCGGTCGGCGTGGTCGCCGACAAGACGTTCGATGAAATCATCATGAGCTATCAGCGACATCAAGAAGAAGCGCCAAAGACGTCGGCAGCGTAGCGTATCCTTTTCGCCTCTGCCTGCCGGCGAGAAATGAAGCGAGCGATGGCGCTCTCATTTTTCCCTGAATGTACGGTGTATCTGATCCGCCATCGGCTTCGTCAGATAGGACAATAGTGTCCGTTCGCCGGTGCGAATGAAGACTTCGACCGGCATTCCCGGCATCAGCCGGGTGCCATTGAACTTCCCGATCTCATCCTGACCAATCGCAATGCGGACAACAAAATAGGTCGGCCCTGCCTTATCCTCACGTGACACGTCGGCGCCGATCCGCGTCACCACGCCGTCGATTTCGGGCGTGGTCCGCTGGTTGAAATTGGTGAAGCGCAGCACCGCATTCTGGCCGAGCTTGACCTGATCGATCTCCTGAGGCGGCACACGCGTCTCGACAATCAGGCTATCGCTGTCCGGAACGATGGTCATCACCGTTTCGCCGGCTGCAATCACGCCGCCTTCGGTGTGGACATTGAGATCGTGGACCACGCCGGTCTGGGGCGCTCGCAGCTCCAGTTTCTCGGCCTGATCGCGGGCGGTGACTTTCTTCTCGAAAGTCTCGGCATATTTGGCGCGGACATCGGCGAGTTCCTTGGCGACGTCACTGCGAAAGTCCTGGTCGATCTGCATGATCTTCAGCTCGGTCTCGGAGATCTTGCCCTTGGCCTGCGCGATCGATGCCGTGAGCTGCCCTTTCTCGCCGAGGAGACGGGCGGAATCGCGCTGCAAGGCGACGAGGCGCGTAATCGAAACCAGTCGCTGTTCCCATAGCTGCTCGACGCCTGCGAGTTCCTTGCTCAGCAGATCGGCTTCCTGCTTCTTCGCAGTGAGCTGATCGTCCAGCCCATTGATCTGCTCCTTCAATTGCGCGACCTGCTCGCGCAATTGAAGACGCTGGCCGTCGGATGCCCCGCGGCGCAAATTGAAGAAGCGTTGTTCAGCCACCATGATCGCATGCGCGGGGAATTCTTCGGGCAGCGATGTCAGGTCTTCGGGAAATCCGATCTCGCCGAGCCCATCGCGCTCGCTCTGCAGGCGCGCACGCCGCGCTTCCAGCTCCCACAGGCTCTTGGTGACCGCCGATAGATTCGCCTGCGCCACGGTCTCATCGAGACGGATGAGAAGATCGCCTGCATTGACCTTTGCGCCTTCAGTGACCAGCAGGTTCTTCACCACCCCGCCAGCGGGATGCTGCACCTTCTTGACGCTGGACTCCACCACCAGCGAACCATTGGAAATGATGGCGCCGGACATGTCCATCGCCGCGCTCATGATGCTCATGCCGCCGACCAACAGAACCGCAGCGCCGCCCACCGCCATCATGTGATGGTGGATCGATCGCGTTGTTCCTGCGGCATCTCTAGTCATGGGCTACCGCGCGCTTTCTGCTGGCGCGCTTCGGCGCAGCCTGTTCGACAGTTTCGGCCGCCGGCCCAGCCTGCTTCGGCACCAGAAGGGGCAAGACGGCGTCGGTCTTGCCGAAAGCCTGCTGGCGCCCTTCGTTCAGCACCAGCATATGATCGACCACCGCCAGCAATGCCGGCCGATGCGCGACCACCACGACGATGCCGCCGCGTTGACGGACGCCGGCAATGGCACGAACAAGCGCTCGCTCGCCTTCGCTATCGAGATTCGAATTGGGCTCGTCGAGCACGACGAGGAAAGGATCGCCGTAAAGCGCCCGCGCGAGCGCGATGCGCTGGCGCTGACCACCGGACAACATCAGACCGCCCTCGCCGACTTCGGTCTCATAGCCATTCGGCAACCGCAGGACGAGATCATGTACTCCCGCTTGTTGCGCGGCAGCCAGCAGACGTTCGGCATCAGGCTCGGCCGTAAAGCGCGAGATATTCTGTGCGACCGTACCGCGAAACAGCGCCACATCCTGCGGCAGATAGCCAATCGATTCGCCGAGCGCGATCGAATTCCATTGCGCCAGTGCCGCGCCGTCGATCCGGATGACGCCGCGCACCGGCGGGACGATGCCAACCAGCGCACGCGCGAGTGTCGACTTGCCGGAGCCGCTTGGGCCGACCACCGCCACGGCATTGCCCGCCTGCAGCACGAAGCTGGCATCATGCAACACGAGGCCTTCGGCGCGCGGCACGGCGAGACTGACGGAATTGACACGTAGCTGGCGCTTGGGCCTCGGCAGATCGACGGGCACGGGTTTCATCGGCAATGCTGCAAGCGCATCGCACAACCGTTCGAAGCTGGCACGTGCAGCGATAAAGCTGCGCCAGTTGGCGATGGCAAGTTCGATCGGGGCCAAGGCGCGGATCGAAAGTATGGTAGCGGCGAGCATCACGCCCGGTGTCGCCTGCTGATTGATCACGAGCCACGCACCGAGCGCAAGCACGCCCGATTGCAGGATCATGCGCAGAAAGCGCGAAGCGCTGCCGAAACCACCGGTGAGATCGGCGGTCAAACGCTGCCCATCGAGAAACGTGTCGGTGCGCTCGCTCCAGAGTTCACCCATGCGCCGCGACATGCCGAGGGCGTGCACGACTTCCGCGTGATTGAACACGGTCTCCGCCACGCTGCGCCGCGCGGAAGCAAGCCCGACCAGCGCCTGGGTTGGATGACGGCTGAAGGTCTCGGACGCCCAGGTGATGACGGCTAGCAAGACGGCGCCGCAGGCCACGGCGAGCCCCATCCACGGATGGAACAATGTACAGACGATAATGTAGAGCGGCGTCCAGGGCAGATCGCAGGCGGCAACAATGCCGCTGCCGGAAATGAAGCCGCGCATCGTATCGAGATCGCGAATGTTCTGCAGTCCATCCGTGCCCGGCTTTGCAAGCGCCTGATGCTGCACGCAATCGAAAACTGAACCGCGAACGGATTGATCGAAGGCCTCGCCCATCCGCGCGAGCAGGCGGCTGCGCAGGACATCGACCGCAGCCTGGATCAGCAGCAGCATGACGGCGATCGTGAGCAAGCCGATGAGCGTGGATAAGCTGCGACTCGGCAGCACGCGGTCATAGACCTGAAGCATGAACAACGGTCCGACGAGCATCAGCAGATTGACGATGAAGCTTGCACCGGCAACGGCAATCAAGGCGATACGGGCTTCGCCAAAGGCAAAACGGATCGGGGCCGGCCACGCCGACGACCGGAAACGCAGGCTACTCATCGACATCCTCGCGGCTGACGCACCGGGTGATGGGGGATGTGCAGGGGACGTCGGGAGAGGCACATCGCCTCTCCCGATTGTTGCGGCTTAGAGAATATGCGCGCCGTGCAGATCGAGAATGCCGTGATCGCCCGTGAGCGGCGCGGCGATGGTGTCGTTGAGGGCGGCGATATCAAGTGGCGCGTGCACTGGAACGGAGGTGCTGTTGCCCGAGGCGATGTCGCCAATAAGCGAGCCACCATCAAGCGCTTGGCCACCGATGAGACCACCCACGAGACCATCGGGACCCAACAGGTTGCCGGTGAGACCATCCGTACCGCTGCCGCCGAGGCTCGGCACATTGATAATGCCACTGCCGGTGAGCACACCGAGATCGAGCAGCTGCGGTCCGTTGGGCCCGACATCGATGACGTTCACGCTGGCACTATGGGTGCCATCGGGCGTGGCGAGAAGATCGAGGCCGAGACCGTTGCTGGTCTCAGGGCCGAGATCAACATCGATCAGATGTCCCGACGATGAGCCCGTGAGATCGCCGACGACACCGGTCAGAAGACCTCCGCCGAGACCGCCCAGCAAGCCACCGCCATCGCCGCTATCGACGTTGAGCAAAGGCAGGTTTTGCAGGCTGGACGTCAGACCGTTCACGAGCTCGGGAATCGGATTGAGCGGATCGTTTCCGTTGAGAAGCGCGCCGACCACGCCCACTGCGGCATCCAGCGTGTCGCCGAGATCACCCCCCACATGGGCGATGACATCGTCCAGCCCACCATTCAGCAAGGTCGATGGCGCATTCACCACATCCGTGACGAGATTGGTGTGGCCGTCATCAATGGCGGGCGGCACGGCGCCGGTGGTGCCAAGACCTACGGTCTCGCCGAGATTGGTGACGGCGTGAAGGATGTACGGCAGGCCGGATTGATAGCTTAAAGCTTCGATCTCGGCATGGACATCCTTGATGAGAACATTGGTCGCATCGAAGACCGGTTGCGCACCGCCGTTATCGCCCGCCAACGCCAGTTGCGACGGGGTCCCGAGATTGAGAACGTCGCCGATGCCGAGCAGATTGGATGTATCGGTCCCCAGCACGCCATCGACGACATCGGTAACGGGATCGAGCACACCGGCCGTGAGCAGCGGGCCGTCACCGGCAGCTGCCGGCGTCGCCGCATTGGCTGTCACATCGGCGGAGGCCGTGTCGTCGCCGAGCAACGCATTGAGAGAAAGCGGAAGTGCGCTGCTTCCGTCGGTGTCATTCAGCAGCGCGGTCGAGCCGGCCAGGACTTCGACCAAACGATTGGTGTCATTGCCATTGAGAAGGGTCGCCATGTCATGTGCTCCACACTTGATCAGGTGGAGTGAGAACAACAACTTTTGACGCTTGTTGCGGGGAGGATACTACCTCCGGCGACATTGGGTAACGCGCGGCTACCGTGTTCAGGCCAAGTTTGTAAAAGTCTTAGCCAGCGGGAACACGCGATGCAGCGCACACTGCGTCAATAGCGAAGCACGCGCGCGCCGAGCGCGGCGCCCAGCCCCGTAACCATCAACGTCGCCAGCGTGTACCAGACCGCGACGAACAGCGGCGAGTCGTCCACGCAATGTGCGGCGTAGATCGTCGCGGCGAGCCCCGACGACATCAGCCCCGCCAATGCGCCGACGAATGCAGGACGCGACGGCGCGCCATGCCGCAGCGCCAGCAAGACGGCGCCGAGGATCGGCAGCGAGAACAGCGAGATCGCCATGGTGCACACGCCCGCGCTCTTGCCCACCATGCGCATCATCATCGGCGTACGCTGCGGCACCATCATTTCCGCGATGATGGCGGCGATCAGGATGAATGGCGACAGCAGCAGCATCCACACCCAGCGGCCGAGCGAAGCCTCCGGCCGCGACAGATGCACGCTGATCACGATGGCCGGAATGGCGAGCGCGAGTGCGATCACGAATTTCAAATCGAAGAACGGATTGCGCATCGCCGCCATGAAATCGGGCCGCAGGCCGATGGTGACGAGCATCATCGCCGCCGCCACCGGCAAGGTGACGAGCAAGGCCATGGCCAGTTGCGAACGCACCGGCTGGGGCCGGTGATCGTTGTCGGCGGCAAGCGCCAGGATCAGCCGATCGGTTTCCACGCTCAATCCTCCCGCAGTTTTGCCGCGAGGCTCGCAAGCCCGCGATGCAAGGCGACGCGCACATTGCCTTCGGTCATCGACAGTTTCTCGGCCGTCTGCCGGATCGATGCATTGTCCACCGCGATCGATTGCAGCACATCGCGCTGGCGCGGCGAGAGATCGCCGAGATGGCTGGCGATATCCACCGACGGCAACGGCTCAGCCGGCGGCTCGCTCGGCAGCGTCTCCGAGAAATCGTCGATATCGACAAAGACTCGGCGACCGCGCTTGCGCAGCGCATCGATCAATTTGTTGCGCGCGATGGCAAACAGCCACGGCGCGAAGGGCGCGTCGGCGTCCCAGGTATGCCGCTTCAGATGCACCGCGAGTAGAATGTCCTGCACGATATCCTCGGCCTGATCAGGCGGCTGTCCGGCGCGCGACAGACCTTGCCGCGCACCCGCACGCAACACCGGCGTGACCGACTTCAGCAGGCGGTGATAGGCCGCGCCGTCGCCGGCATTGGCCGACCGCATCAGACCTGTCCATTCGTCGTCACGTCCGCGCACATGCGCTCCTGAAGGCATTTCGGTGGCCGGATCAGAACGTTACATCCCGCCCGGGAAAGATCACAGAAGCGTGACCCGGCGCGTTGCACGCCGATATCCCTGCCCTGCCATCCCCGCTCATAGCACCATTGCGGCGCGGCGGGCATCCCGGCTCTGCGGGCGAATGGCCCATCAAGGCGGGAAGTGGCGCGAAGATTCCCTTTTTCTGCCGCGGTGTGGTCACGCGCGCAGTTTTCTGTGCCGCCGGTGGGGCGGGTATCTTGGGGAGACTCAGATGAAATTGAACACCACCGGGCATGCCGCATGGATCGTTGCGGCGGGATTGTGGATCTGCGCGGCAGCCCTGCTTCCGGCCACCGGGGCCACGGCGCAGACAGCAGCTCAGGCGCCGGAACAGCCGGCCGCCGTCGGCACGGCCACCGATACCTCGGCAGAGCCCGCCAGACCCGCCCGCAGCCACGCCAAGAAGACCTCCAGCAAATCCCGCAAGGCCGAGCGTGAGGCCAAGGCGAAGAAGGCCGCCGAGGAACAGACCGCCAAGGCAAATGATGCGAAGCCGGCGCAGGACGGCAACATGACCGCGACGGTCGCCAATGCCAATGCGCAGTGGCCCACCGATGCGAAGCCCACCGACACCTACAACATGTCCGCCCAGGCCGGGAATGTGCTGAGCCAGATGGACGCCCAGGCTGCACCTGGCACCGCTGTCGCCACAGACAGTGCGCCAACGGAGCAGGTGGCTGCCGCCGATCAGTTGAACGATCTCGACCGCGCCGCCGAGGAGAAGCCGCCCCTCACCCTCGCCAAGGCCACCATCGACACGCCGCCCGCGGCCGCCACAACGGCCGAAAACAATCGGCCGTGGGAACAGACCTCGATGATCGGCAAGGTCTTCATCGCGCTCGGCGGACTGCTGACCATGGCCTCCGCGGCACGGATGTTTATGGCTTGAACCTCATCCGTTGAGCGGGCAGATTGCGCGCGGCCACCGGCTCCGGCGGCCGCAATCAACAGACCCGCGGGATGAAACATGAGCAGCTTCGAACACATTCTCGTCGAGCGCAAAGGCGCCGTCGGCATCGTGACCCTGAACCGGCCGAAGATGCTCAATGCACTGTCCTTCGGCGTGTTTAGCGAGATCAAGGTCGCGATCGACGATCTCGAAGCCGACGATGCCATCGGTTGCATCGTCGTCACCGGTAGCGAGAAAGCTTTCGCCGCTGGCGCCGACATCAAGGAGATGCAGCCGAAAAGCTTCATCGACATGTTCTCGAAGGACTTCACGCAGATCGGCGGCGACCGCGTCGCCACCTGCACCAAGCCGACCATTGCCGCCGTGTCCGGCTATGCGCTCGGCGGCGGCTGCGAGCTGGCGATGATGTGCGACATCATGATCTGCTCGGACACCGCGAAATTCGGCCAGCCCGAAATTACCCTCGGCACCATTCCCGGCATCGGCGGCACCCAGCGCCTCACCCGCGCCATCGGCAAATCCAAGGCGATGGACCTCTGCCTCACCGGCCGCATGATGGATGCGGCGGAAGCCGAGCGCTCCGGCCTCGTCAGCCGCGTCGTGCCCGCCGACAAGCTGATGGAAGAGGCGCTCGCCATGGCCGAGAAGATCGCCGGCATGTCGCGCCCGGTGGCATCGATGGCCAAGAGCGCCGTCAACCGTTCGCTGGAAACCTCGCTCGCCGAAGGCCTCAAGGTCGAGCGCGACCTGTTCCACGCGACCTTCGCGCTGGACGATCGCAGCGAAGGCATGGCCGCCTTCATCGAGAAGCGCAAGCCGGTGAACAAGAACCGGTAGAGGCTCAGATGCGTAGCCCGGATGGAGCGCAGCGTAATCCGGGGATGTCGATATAGTTGAAGCTGATGTCCCCGGATTGCGCTTCGCTCCATCCGGGCTACAGGCCGCGCTTCAGCGCTCCTGATACCAGCCAGCGATAGGCCCGCTCCTGCATCGTCGCGGGCTTGTCGAGTTTCAGCCGCGCGAGACAGGCTTCGTCATTCGCATCCGGCGACGCTGTCATCCCCTCCCACAACAGCCCGGCCAGCTTCGACGGCGCCTTCACGGCTGAACTGAGTATCTGCAACGCCGGGATCAGGCGTTGCTCGACATCGGTGAAATCGCTGCCGAAGGGAAACATCGGCAGCAGGCCGGCATCGCGCGCGGGCTTCAAGGCTGCAGCAATCCGCTCCGGTGTGTTGTCGCGATGGGCGGCTGCGATCTCGAAATGCTTCGGCAGTTTGCCGGCATCCTTTGCCTGCCGCATCAGTTCCGACTGGAAGCGCGAGTCGGCGACGGACAGCATCGCAGCGATCGTGTCCGCATCGGATTTGCCGCGCAGATCGGCGACGCCATACTCGGTCACAAAGACATCGCGCAGATGGCGCGGGATGGTCTGATGGCCGTAGGACCAGCGGATATTCGATGACGGCGCTTTCCCCGCGCGCACAGCTTCGAGAGTGAGGATCGACCGCGCACCATCGAGCGCAAAAGCCTGGGCGACAAAATTATACTGCCCGCCAACACCGCTGATCACCTGCCCGTCCTCGAGACCGTCGGAGATCGCAGCACCCATCAGGGTCGCCATCATGGTGTTGTTGACGAAATGCGCGTCCACGCGCGCGCGGCGCTTGGCGTCCTCATCACCATAGAGCTCGTTCGTGAAGGACACCGGCATCATCCGGATCTTCGCCAGTTGCTCCGGCGGCATGTCGCGCAGTTTCGCGTAGAACGCTTTCGGCCCGAGGAAGAATGCCGCGTGCAAAATCGTGCCGTCGACGTCGCGCTTCAGGATGCCTGCCTCGATCAGACCGAGAAACGCTTCGAACAGCATCTCGCTGACGCCATAGAGGCCGCGCGCGAATGGCGCGCTCTGCACATGCACCGCGGGCGACAGCCGCGCCATCACATCCTTGAATGCTGCATTGTCGCGATGACGGACGATCAGGCCCTGCGCCAGCGCATCGCCGATCTGGCCGATGCCGATCTGCAGTGTGCCGCCGTCTCGGATCAGGCCGGCGGCATGCAGGCCGATGGCATACTTGGTATCGCTCACCGGCTCGGAGGGTGGCGCGAAGAGCGGGAATTCGGTGTCCGGACTCTCCAGCACCGCATGAAACTCGTCGCCGGCAAGATCGCCCTGCCCCGGCATATAAGGCAGCTCCGAATTCACCTGGCCGATCAGCCGGAACGATGCGCGGCCCTCGGCGCGGGCGCGCATCATGTCGAGGGTCGTATCGGTGTTGCAGCTCAGGCTGTAGCGGGCGGCCCCGTCGACGATGCGCTTGGCGACGAGCTGCGTGATCACGTTGAGCCCGCGCGCCAAAAGATAGGACGCGGCGTGAGTGTAGTTCGCGGAGATGTAGTGCTGCTGCGCGTCAGGGACCCGCAACCATTTGCCGGCGAGAAAGAAGAACTCGTTGATCCGGATATTCGGCGGCAGCTCGCGCTTGCGGATGGCGCCTGCATAATCGAGATCGGGATAGCCGCCGAACAGGCGATCGATCACCGGGCCGATGAAACGCTTTTCCAGCTCGTTCGACGGCCGCGGCTTTTCCAGCGTCAGCGCCGTGAAAAATGTCAAATCGATGCTGCGATCGGAGACCGCGCGCCGATAGAGCGCATTGACGATGTGATTGGCCTTGCCGAGACCGAGCGGCAATCCGACCATCAGCGTGGTGCCGACATCGCGAATGATGTCTTCGGCGATGGCATCGGGGTCGGAGAAGATCTTCGGCATGACGCTTCCGATTGAACGGCGTTGACCGGATATGGGTACCGTGCGCGAGTAAGCGCGAATGTGCCCATGATGCAACAGGCACGCGCGAAGTGAGCGGGCTCGTTGTCGCATTCCATCGTCCGGCCGACACCGCTAGGATATTGATCAATCAAGAAGATCAGGGCCTTGAAATGCCCTGTGGGGAACGCGCGAAAGCCCGGAGGTTCTTCGTCGGAAGGTTTGCCACTGTTGGCAACGCCCTCTAAACATACCAGTGGATGTCAGCGGGGGCGGATATCCGAAGATCGCTTTGGGACAAAATGACCAGTCATCGCGTGAGAATGGGCCGCGTCGCACGGAACGTGCTTCGGACGGGAACGGCCTTGGGATTGCTGAGCTGCAGCGTCTTCGCAGTTGCGGACGCTCGCGCTGAAACCGTCTCCGATGCACTCGTCAAGGCTTACCAGACCAATCCTCAACTCAACAGCGAGCGCGCGCGCCAGCGTGCCACCGACGAAAACGTGCCGCAGGCGATGGCTGGCTATCGGCCGCAGGTGGCTGCCACGCTCGCCGTCGGCCTGCAGGCAGTGCGCAACCTGCTGCCCGACAATACGATCCAGGGCGCGACGCTGAAGCCGTGGACCATCGGCGTCACCGTCACCCAGACGCTCTATAACGGCAACAAGACAGCCAACAGCGTTCGCGTCGCCGAATTTCAGGTACAGTCCGGCCGCGAGGCACTGCGCAATGTCGGCCAGGGCGTGCTGCTCGATGCCGTCACCGTCTACATGAACGTGCTCGCCAACCAGTCGCTGGTGGAAGCGCAGCGCTCCAACGTCACGGCGCTGCGCGAGACGCTCGACATCGCCAAGAAGCGCCTCAATGCCGGCGACGTGACGCCGACCGATACCGCACAGGCCGAAGCCCGCCTCGCCCGCGGCCAGGCCGATCTCAATGCCGCGGAAGTCGCGCTGTCGATCAGCCAGGCCACCTATGCGCAGATCGTC
>WPCJ01036743.1_pt1 | contig 15638 bp, 13 predicted proteins | sample 5399831 | NCBI WGS metagenome assembly WPCJ01 (sample SAMN12869470, study PRJNA574797) | sludge metagenome | isolation source: wastewater treatment of pH10 | place: China:Beijing | collected 2019-05-20 | reverse complement strand
CTTCTCGGCGAGCTCGGCGACCAGCCTCTGCGTGCCGCTCGCCTCCTGGCTCGCCGCGCTCGCCATCATCGAGACCCGCCTGACCTCGTCGTTGATCTGCCCGATGACGAACTCCATCCGCAGGGCGGCTTCCGTCGTGCGGTTCGCCTCCTCGCCGGCGCCGGTCACGGACGCCGCCGCGATCTCCGAGCTCCTGGAGACCTGGTTGACCCGCACTGCGGCATCCTGAAGCGTCGTGCGCAGCGTCTCGCTCGCCCGTCCGATCTCGCCGAGCAGCAGACCGAGCCGCGCCTCGAACTCGTCGGCGATGCGCGCCAGCTCCCGGCTGCGGAGCTGCTGGTGCTGGCGGGCCTGTCCGGCTTCCGTCTCTCGCGTCACCAGGGTCGCACGGACCTCGCTGAGCTGCTGGACCGTGCGGGCGAGCTCTCCGATTTCGTCGGAGCGGCCGCAATGCGGTACGGCGATGACCCTGTCGGAACTCGTCGTCTCGCGGATCGAGATCATCAGCTCACGCAAGGGGCGCGTCAGATGGCGGCTGAGCAGCAGGAGCGCGGCGAGCCCGCCCGCCAGGGGCAGTAGGAGCGCCATGACGATAGTGCGCAATCGCACCAGCTCCGCCCGCTCGCCGGCGCGGATTCCGGCTTCGCTTGCCGTCGCCGCCAGGGCGTCGCGCATCGCCGAGGTCGTGGCAATGATCTGGCTGACATTGAGGCGCGCCTCCTCCGCGCCGGCCTCCAGCACCGCCGCCTTGGCGGAAACGCGCTGGCCGATATCGACGATACCGCGCTGGAAGGCGATGAAAGTGTTGATGCGCGCGTCGAGCGTCGGATTCGCCTCGATCATGGGCTTCGGCAACGCCGAGATGAAATGCGCGCGCGCGGCATCGACGAGTTCGATGGCGGCATCGAGCTTCTCCAGCGACGTCGCGATTTCGGCAGCCGAGGCGTCGGCATCGAGGCGGCCGAGCAGAGAGGCGTTCGCAACCCGGCTGGCGAGCAGCGAGGCGCTGCTGGCGAGCGTGATGCCGGAAAAGGCCTCTCGGTCGATGCGACGGACATCGTCAAGTCCACCTAGCACGCTGACGAGGCCGAGCGCAGCCGCGATGCTCAGCAGCGCAAAGAGCATCATGATCTTTGCCGTCAGTCCCGGTCGCCGTCTCATCATCCCCACCTGTAGTGCGCCCTCTCTTTCGCCGATGCGAACGAATGACGGGTTAACGGGAGATCGAAAAAGCGGATTGGAGCAGGAAGAAAAAATATATAATTCAAATATTTAGCCGGGGAACAGATCACATCCGGCGTCGATGTCCCCTGAGCGGGCGACTTCCTTCGGCGCCGGCATTCGCGGCCGGCAGAGCCGCCGGATAGGGGTGGAAAACCCGTGATCCGGTTCGACCGCGCAGCGATCCGACCGGCACGCGCTCTGGTCAATATTCCGGCGAATCTCTAGCGTCCGTTCCATGAGGCCGCGCGCGATCCGAATTCTCCTGCTTTGTCTCGGTGTCGCGTTTGCCGCCTATGCGGCCTTCGTGCTCTCGCCCTGGCCGTCGGCGCTGCTGACCCGCGCGGGCTTTGCCTATGGCGCCTCGAAGACCGGCGCGGCTCTCGCGAAGCATGTCCCGGCCGGGATCCGGGAACAGCGCGACATCGCCTATGGAGACGCCGCCGACGAGCGGCTCGACATCTATCTGCCGCCCGAGGGGGCACGGCCGGGACGCCCCGTCCTGGTCTGGATCCATGGCGGCGGCTTCGTCGGCGGGGACCGGCAGGACGTGGCCCCTTATCTCAGGATCGTCGCCGGCAAGGGCTACCCGACCGTAGCCATCGGCTACAGCCTCGCACCGGCGGCGCGCTATCCCACGCCGGTGCTGCAGGCGAACAAGGCACTCGGCTTCCTGCAGCGCGAAGCCGCCCGGCTGGGCGTCGATGCGAGCACCCTGGTGCTCGCAGGCGATTCGGCCGGCGCCCATATCGCGGCCCAGCTCGCGGCCGGCCTGACCGGGAAGGACTACGCCGCGACGCTTGGCCTCCGGCCCGCGGTCGAGCCCTCCCTCCTCAAGGGCGTCGTCCTGTTCTGCGGCGTCTTCGACCCCACCGCCCTCGACTTCGCCGGCCCCTTCGGCAGTTTCCTGCGCTCGATTCTCTTCGCCTATTTCGGAACGTCGGACCCGCTCGACAGCGATCGCATCACCGAGGCGGCGGTTCCGCGCTATGTCACCGAGGCCTTTCCGCCGAGCTTCATCTCGGCCGGTAATGGCGACCCGCTGGCGCCGCAATCGGTGATGATGGCCCAGGCGTTGCGCGACCGTGGCGTCAAGGTCGACACGCTGTTCTTCCCGGCCGAAACCGAGCCGAAACTGCCGCATGAATACCAGTTCGACCTCGACCGCCCGGAGGGGCGGCAGGCGCTCGACCGGCTGACGACCTTCCTTCAGGGTCTCGGGCCCTGATATCCGATCGGCCAGCCGCGCTCAGATCATCAGCCTGAGCAAGGGCCGTCCCGGCTTCTGCCGCGCCACCTCGACGAAACCCGCGCGGCGGAAAACGCTTTCCGGCCCGACATAGAGCCCTTCCGCGCTGCGCTTGGCCTGATTCTCCATCGCCGCGGCTTCAATCAAGCGCGCGCCGCTCGCCCGCGCGAAATCGATCGCACCGTCAAGCAGCGCACCCGTGACGCCCTTGCCGCGAAATCCCTTGCGGACGAAGAAGCACGAGGCGGCCCAGTTCCGCTCATCCTCCGCCGGCGCGTCCGGCAGTGGCGTCGAGGCGCGCCGCGGATTGTTCCATTCGGGGATATCCGCCCTCGGCCCGATCTGAAGCCAGCCGACGGCTTTGTCCCCGGCGTAAGCCAGCACACCCGGCGGTGGACCTTGCTTCACCCGTTCCTCGAACAGCCGGCGCGCGCCTTCCCCGAGCAGCGGCACGCGCAAGCGTTGCGGCATGCGGAAATGATTGCACCAGCAGCCGTAGCAAGGCCCCTGCGGCCCGAAGAGATCCTCCAGATCGCTCCAGCGCTCCGGCGTCAGCGGCAAGACGGCAAAACTGGCCTGGCTCATCGCAAAACTCCCGCTCGGCAACGATACGGCGTGACTGGACAGAAACTCGATATCGGCAGATCACTAGCGACAAAATCGGAGGCCCGCGCCATGTCGCTCGAAGTCTATGCCGCCTATCTCCTCGCCTGCATCGTCATCATCATCGTTCCCGGTCCCACGGTCACGCTGATCATCGCCAACAGCCTGAAGCACGGTACCCGCGCCGGTCTCCTCAATGTGGCAGGAACGCAGGCCGGGCTCGCGATCATGGTCGTGGTCGCCGGCATCGGACTGAGCTCGGTCGCCGCGGCGCTGGGCCATTGGTTCGAATGGCTGCGTCTGGCCGGCGCCGCCTATCTGATCTGGCTGGGATGGAAGATGTTCCGCTCGGCCGGTGCCGACATGGAAGGGACAGTCCCGGCGAAGCCGCCGCGTGGCGGCTTCTTCCTGCAAGGTGCGCTCGTCGCCCTGAGCAACCCGAAGACGCTGCTGTTCTTCGGCGCCTTCTTTCCGCAATTCCTCGACCCCACGCGCGACCATGCCACCCAGATCGCCATCATGGGCGCCACCGCGCTGGCTTTTGCGGCACTGAGCGACGGCACCTACGCCCTGCTCTCCGGCCGCGCCGGCCATCTGCTCTCGCAAAGGCGCGTCCGGCTGATGTCGAAGTTCAGCGGCAGTCTGCTGATCGGCGGCGGCCTCTGGCTCGCTTCGACGCGGGCGAACTGAGCGACAGACGCCCTTACCAGGCGATTGTTTCGCCCATGTAGTCGCGGAAGCTGTTGGTCTCGGCCATGCCGGAGGCGTCGATGGTGCGGATCAGGCCGGCGGCGCTCTCGGCCGGCGTGATGTCGGCGCCGCCGCCGCCCATATCGGTCTGGACCCAGCCGGGATGGAACAGCAGCACGCTGACATTGCGTTCGCGCACGCAGTTGCCGAACACCACCATCGCCATGTTCACGGCAGCCTTGGACGAACGGTAGATCAATGCATTGCCGGGATTGGCGGCGATCGACCCCATGCGGCTCGATATCGTCGCGATCTTGCGCCCCTGCCCGGCCTCGAGATTCGGCAGGAACGCCTGCGCCACCCTGACCGGCGCGTAGACATTGACCTCGAAAACCTCGCGCCAGGCATCGAAATCGACATCGAGGCCGCTCTGCCGGTCGCGCGGCCCGTAAAGGCCGGCATTGTTGAGCAGCACATCGATCGCCCGGCCGGCGAGCGCATGCTTGGCTGCGGCCACGCTGGCATCGGACATCACATCGAGCGCCAGCGGCGTGAGTTGGCCCGCATGCGCGGAGGCGAGTTCCGCCAGCGCCTTCGCCTGTGGATCGCGCGCCGCGGCAATGACATGGTCGCCCCGGCGCAGGAGCTGGGTCGTGATGGCAAGCCCGATGCCGCGATTGGCACCGGTGATCATCCAGGTCTGTGGCATGTGCGTTCTCCGAAAGGTGGACTGGAGGTATGGCTTTGCCGCTCCTATTTCCAGATCGATCGTCCGATCCCGAACCGCTGGACAAAGGCCGTCGCCATGACCGAGCAGCAGATCCGCTTCAACGACGGCGCCGCCTATGAAGAGATGATGGGCAAGTGGAGCCGTCTTGCCGGGGATATCTTCCTTGACTGGCTCGCCGCGCCCGAAGGCCTACGCTGGGCCGATATCGGCTGCGGAAACGGCGCCTCCACGCAATTGCTCTTCGATCGCTGCGCACCGGCAGCCTTGAGCGGCATCGATCCGTCGCCGGGGCAACTGGACTATGCCCGCAAGCGCCCCGTCGCTGGCCTCGCCGAATTCACGCTGGGCGACGCCATGGACCTGCCCTATCCGGACCGGAGCTTCGATGCGGCCGTGATGGCGCTGGTGATCTTCTTCGTGCCCGATCCGGCCAAGGGCGTGGCGGAGATGGTGCGCGTCACGCGGCCCGGCGGCCTCGTCGCAGCCTATGCCTGGGACATGCCAGGCGGTGGCTTTCCGCTCGACCCCGTGCTGACAGAACTCAAGGCGCTCGGGATGACGCCGCCGCGCCCGCCGAGCGCCGACGTCTCACGGATCGAGAGCCTGGCCGAACTCTGGACACAGGCCGGGCTCAGCGATGTCGAGACGCGCGAGATCAGCGTGCGCCGCCATTTCGCCGATTTCGACGCGTTCTGGCATGCGAGCACGCTCGGCTCGACCGTCGCCCCGGCCATTGCCGCCCTGCCCGCGCAGACGGTGGCTCTGCTCAAGGACAAGGTCCGCGCGCGCATCACCATCGCAGGCGATGGCGGCGCGTCCTATGTCGCGCGGGCCAACGCCGTGAAGGGCCGGGCGCCGGCGCAGCACTGAGGCGCCCGACGACCCAAGGTTGTCACAGCTTCAGCCCTTCGCCTTGCCGTAGCCGCCCGCCGTCGGCGTGATCACCGTCACCGCCTCGCCGGCCTGGAGCAGGGTCTGGTCGGAAGGCTTCAGCTCCTCGATCGCGCCCGAGAGCCGGCGCACCAGCGTCCTGCCGAGCTCGCCCGGCTCGCCACCCTTCACGCCGAAGGGGCGGACCTTGCGATGCGAGGCGAGGATGGCGCAGTCCATCGTCTTGAGGAAGCGGATGGTGCGGCTGGTGCCGTCCCCCGCCGTCCATTCGCCCTTGCCGCCGGAGCCGAGGCGGATGTGGAAATCCTCCAGCACGACCGGGAAACGCGTCTCCAGGATCTCCGGATCGGTCAGGCGCGAATTCGTCATGTGGACGTGCACGCCGGAGGTGCCGTTGAAGCCGGGACCGGCCGGCGAACCCGAGCAGATCGTCTCGTAATATTGATACTGATCGTTGCCGAAGGTCAGGTTGTTCATCGTGCCCTGCGAGGCCGACATGGCTTCGAGCGCGCCGAACAGCGTGTTCGTCACCGCCTGCGAGACCTCGACATTGCCCGCCACCACCGCAGCCGGATAGCGCGGCGCCAGCATCGACCCCTCCGGCACCACGATCTTGATCGGACGCAGGCAGCCCGCATTCATCGGAATCGCATCATCGACCATGACGCGGAAGACATAGAGCACGGCGGCCCGCGTCACCGGCGCCGGGGCGTTGAAATTGTCCGGCCGCTGCTCGGAGGTGCCGGTGAAATCGACCGTCGCCTCGCGCTTCTCGCGGTCGATGGTGATCTTCACCTTGATCGCGCAGCCCTGGTCCATCGGATAGGTGAACTCGGAATCATGCAGCTTCGTAAGAAGCCGCGCCACGCTCTCGGCCGCGTTGTCCTGGACATGGCCCATATAGGCCTGCACCACGTCGAGGCCGAAGGAGCCGATCATCTTCCTCAGCTCCGCCACGCCCTTCTCATTGGCGGCGATCTGTGCCTTCAGGTCGTTGACGTTCTGCACGACGTTGCGCACCGGATAGCGCGCGCCGGTCAGGAGCTTGACGAGGTCTTCCTCGCAGAAGCGGCCTTGATCGACGATCTTGAAGTTGTCGATATAGACGCCCTCTTCCTCGATATTGGTCGCCAGCGGCGACATCGAGCCCGGCGCCGTGCCGCCGACATCGGCATGGTGGCCACGGCTCGCCACCCAGAACAGGATGTTCTTGTCCTGCGCATCGAAGACCGGCGTGCAGACCGTGATATCCGGCAGATGCGTGCCGCCATTATAGGGTGCGTTCAGGCAGTAGACATCGCCCGGCTTGATCACCGGGTTGTTGGCGATGACGGTCTCGACCGAGCGGTCCATCGAACCCAGATGCACCGGCATGTGCGGCGCGTTGGCGACGAGCGCGCCGGTTTGGTCGAAGACCGCGCAGGAGAAGTCGAGCCGCTCCTTGATGTTCACGGAATAGGCGGTGTTCTGCAGCGTCACGCCCATCTGCTCGGCGATCGACATGAACAGGTTGTTGAAGATCTCGAGCATCACCGGATCGGCCTTGGTGCCGATCGCCGCCTGCTGGATCAGCGCCTTGACGCGAACCAGCACGAGATGGTCCTTGGCGGTGAGCTTGGCGCTCCAGCCCTCCTCGACCACGACGGTCTGGTTCGGCTCGATGATGATCGCAGGTCCCGCGACGCTCTGGCCGGGCTTCATCCCCTCGCGCCGCACGATCGCCGCGTCGTGCCATGCGCCCTTGGCAAAGAAGCGCGTGCGCTCGGCCACCGCCGGCTCGCCCGATTGTTCGCCGGCCGAGGCTTCCTCGAACTTCGCACCGCCGCCGACAGCCTCGACCTCGACCGCCTCGACGACCAGCGCCTTGGTCTCGTCCATGAAGCCGAAGCGCGCCTTATGCGCGGTCTGGAACGCCTCCTGCATCACAGCGTGCGTGCCGGCGGGGACTGCGATGGCCGTGTCGGTGCCGGCATAGCGGATATGGGCGCGAACATGAATCGCGATATCGCCCTCCGCCACGCCCTGGCCGGCGACTTCCGAGCGGGTCTCGGCCGCGAGCTTCTCCGCCACGGCGTCGATAGCGGCCTTGGCCTCGCCGTCGAGCGCGACATCGAGCGCGGCCGTCCGCGTCGAGCGGATCTCGGCGAGCCCCATGCCATAGGCCGAAAGCAGACCGGAGAACGGATGCAACAGCACCGTCTTGATGCCGAGCGCGTCTGCCACGAGGCAGGCATGCTGGCCGCCGGCGCCGCCGAAGGAGTTCAGCGCATAGCGGGTGATGTCATAGCCACGTTGGACGGAGATCTTCTTGATCGCCTCGGCCATGTTGGCGACCGCGATCTGGATGAAACCGTCCGCGACCTCCTCGGCCGAGCGGCCATCGCCGACTTCCGCAGCCAGCACCGCGAACTTGTTGCGGACGATCGCGACATCGAGCGGCTCGTTCTGCTTCGGCCCAAAGATCGCCGGGAAATAGGATGGGATCAGCTTGCCGACCATGACGTTCGCGTCGGTCACCGCGAGCGGCCCGCCACGGCGATAGGCGGCCGGGCCGGGATTGGCACCCGCCGAATCCGGACCGACGCGGAAGCGCGCGCCGTCATAATGCAGGATCGAGCCGCCGCCGGCCGCAACCGTATGGATCAGCATCATCGGCGCGCGCATGCGCACGCCGGCGACCTCCGTCTCGAAGGCTCGCTCATATTCGCCGTCGACATGGGCAACGTCGGTCGAGGTGCCGCCCATGTCGAAGCCGATCACCCTGTCGAAGCCGGCCGAGCGGCCGGTCTCGGCGAGGCCGACGACGCCGCCGGCCGGGCCTGAGAGGATCGCGTCCTTGCCCTGGAACAATTCGGCGGCGGTGAGGCCGCCCGAGGACATCATGAACATCAACCGCGCGCCGGTGCGGGCGACGTCGAGCTCCTCCGACACCTGTTGCACATAGCGGCCGAGGATCGGCGAGAGATAGGCGTCGACCACGGCGGTGTCGCCGCGCCCGACCAGCTTGATCAGCGGCGAGACCTCGTGGCTGACGGAAACCTGCGGGAAACCGATTGCGCGGGCGATGCGAGCCGCTGCCTGCTCATGCGCGCTGTAGCGGTAGCCATGCATGAACACGATGGCGACGGCGCGGAAGCCCGCATCGAACTGCGCCTGCAAGGCCGCGCGGACCGCCGCCTCGTCGAGCACGCGCTCGACCGTGCCGTCGGCGAGCACGCGTTCCTCGACCTCCAGCACGTCTTCATAAAGCTGCTCGGGCTTGACGATCTGCTTGGCGAAGATGTCGGGCCGGGCCTGGTAGCCGATGCGCAGCGCGTCGCGAAAGCCCTTGGTGGTGACCAGCAGCGTGCGGTCGCCCTTGCGCTCCAGCAGCGCGTTGGTGGCAACGGTGGTGCCCATGCGCACCTCGCCGACGGCTCCGGCCGGGATGGGCTCGCCGGCCTTCAGGCCGAGCAGGTCACGGATGCCCTGCACCGCGGCATCGCGATAGGCGCCGGGATTCTCCGAGAGCAGCTTCCTGGCATGGAGATTGCCAGCAGGATCGCGCCCGATCACGTCGGTGAAGGTGCCGCCGCGATCGATCCAGAAGTCCCAGCGTGCCGTCATCGGAAAGCTCTCCCCCGCGCCTCTTGCCGGCGGGTGATCAACGCCGACATTTCATCGATAAATCGTCGATGTTGTGTTGACAAGCCGATTTCGCCGGCTACGATCCCAATTGTGGCTGGAAGAAGGCTGAGGGGCCTCTCCAGCGAAAGGTGGAGGATGCGACGATGCGAACGGTCCTGACAATCAGGGGCGTGTGCCCCGCTTTGCGGGGAGCGGCGCCGCGATGACCCGCCGAACGCTCGACCTCCTCTACCTCGCCGCCGGTTATCTCGCGGGATTGTTCCTCGTCGGCATCTTCGTGCTGATGATGCTCTTGTCGCTCGGCCGCGAGGTCAATCTCAACGTGCCTTCGGGCGACGACTTCACCGCCTGGTCCCTGGTCGCGATGGCCTTCCTCGGCCTCGCCCACACCTTCAGGAAGGGCGAGATGATCCGCGTCGGGCTGTTGCTCGAGCGTCTGCACGGCCGGCCACGTCGGATCGCGGAGCTGGTTTCGCTGACGATCGCGGCCGCCTTCATCGCCTATTTCACCTGGCAGGCCGGCAAGCTCGCCTATGATTCCTGGCAGTTCTTCGACATGTCCACCGGCGTGGTTTCCGTGCCGCTCTGGATCCCGCAGAGCGGCATGGTCCTCGGACTCGCGATCCTGCTGATCGCCATCGCCGAGGAATGGGTCACCGTGGCGCGCGGCGGCAAGCCGACCTACGAGCCCGAGCCGCCGAAGACGACAGAAGAGCTGATCGAGCGTGTCGCGCAGGGCGGGGGCGTCTGAGCGATGAGCCTTCCCATCCTCTCCATCGTCCTGCTCGGCTTCCTCGTCGTCATCCTCGCCAGCGGTGTCTGGATCGCGGTCGGTCTCGGCCTTGTCGGCCTGCTCGCCATGATCCTCGTCACCGACGTCCCGATCGGACAGGTGATGGCTACCACGGTCTGGAGCGCCTCGGCCTCCTGGACGCTGGCGGCGCTGCCCTTGTTCATCTGGATGGGCGAGATCCTGTTCCGGACACGCCTCTCCGCCCAGATGTTCCAGGGCTTGTCGCCCTGGCTGCAATGGCTGCCGGGCCGCCTCGTGCACACCAATATCGTCGGCTGCGGCATCTTCGCCGCCGTCTCCGGCTCCTCGGCGGCGACCTGCGCCACGATCGGCAAGATCGCCCTGCCGGAGCTGAAGAAGCGCGGCTATGACGAGGGCATCAGCATCGGCACGCTGGCGGGCTCCGGCACGCTCGGCCTGCTCATTCCGCCGTCCATCCCGATGGTGGTCTATGCCGTCACGGCCAACGTCTCCGTGCTGCAGGTCTTCCTCGGCGGCTTCCTGCCCGGCCTGCTCGTGATGGCGCTCTATATGGGCTACGTCATCATCTGGTCGCTGCTGAACCCGAAGAAGATACCCCCGCGCGACCCGCCGATGGCGTTCATGGCGAAGATCCGGCAATCGGCCAAGCTCGCGCCCTGCCTGCTGCTCATCGCCGCCGTCTTCCTGTCGCTGGTCCTCGGCTTCGCGACGGCGACGGAATGCGCCGCCTGGGGTGTGACGGGCGCGCTGTTCCTCGCTTGGTGGAGCGGCACGCTGACCTGGTCGACCTTCTTCGAAAGCGTGATGAGCGCGACGCGGCTGACCTGCATGATCATGCTGATCCTGGCCGGCGCGGCGTTCTGCACGGCGGCGATGGCCTATACCGGCATCCCGGCGGCGCTCGCAGACTGGGTCAAGGGCCAGTCGCTTTCCCCGCACATGCTCGTGCTGGCGCTGACCTGCATGTACATCATCCTGGGCTGCCTCATCGACGGCATCTCGATGATCGTGCTGACGGCGGTGATCGTGCTGCCGATGGTGAAGGAAGCCGGCTTCGACCTCGTCTGGTTCGGTGTCTACCTCGTCATCCATGTCGAGATGGCGCAGATCACCCCGCCGGTCGGCTTCAACCTGTTCGTGCTGCAGAACATGAGCGGCAAGGACACGATGACGATTGCGAAGGCGGCCTTTCCGTTCTTCCTTCTGCTGAACGTCGCCGTCATCATCATCACCACCTTCCCGGACATCGTGCTCTACCTGCCGAACCTCGCTTTCCCGGATCGGTGAGCGTCACAATCACAATCAACCAGAGAGAGGGAATGTCAGCATGATCAATCGCAGAACCTTGACGGCAGCAGCCTTCGCGCTCGGCGTCAGCGCGCTCGCCATGGCCGCCCCCGCCGCGGCGCAGACCAAGTGGAACCTGCCCAACGCCTATCCGACCGACAACCCGCACACGGAGAACCTCGCCCTCTTCGCCAAGGACGTGGAGACGGCGACGGGCGGAAAGCTCCAGATCACGGTCCATGCCAATGCCGCGCTGTTCAAGGCGCCCGAGATCAAGCGCGCCGTCGCCAGCGGGCAGACCCAGATGGGCGAGATCCTGATGTCGATCCACGAGAACGAGGATCCGGTCTTCGGCATCGACGTCGTGCCCTTCCTGGCCACGAGCTTCGAGCAGTCGAAGAAGCTCTATGCCGCCTCCAAGGGAGCGATCGAGAAGAAGCTCGACGCGCAGGGCATCAAGCTGCTCTTCATGGTCCCCTGGGCGCCGCAGGGCGTCTACGCCAAGAAGGACATCAACACGGTCGAGGACATGAAGGGGCTGAAGTGGCGCGCCTACAATGTCGGCACCGCCCGCCTCGGCGAGTTGCTCGGCATGCAGTCGGTCACCATTCAGGCTGCCGAGCTGCCGCAGGCGCTGGCCACCGGCGTGGTCAACTCCTTCATGTCGTCGGGCGGCACCGGTTACGATTCCAAGGTCTGGGAATCGCTCGACCACTTCTACGACGTGCAGGCCTGGATCCCGAAGGACGCCACCTTCGTCAACAAGGCCGCCTTCAACGCGCTCGACAAGCCGACGCAGGATGCGATCCTCAAGGCCGCCGCCACCGCTGAGGAGCGCGGCTGGAAGATGTGGCAGGACAAGGCCGGCTGGTACATCGACCAGCTCAAGGCCAAGGGCATGAAGGTGCAGGCGCCCTCGCCGGAGCTGGCGAGCGGCTTCAAGAAGGCGGGCGAGACGCTGACCGCCGACTGGCTGAAGAAGGCCGGTGCCGACGGCCAGGCGATCATCGACGCCTACAAGAAGATGTGAGGCGAGCGGCTCCGCCACGCTTCTATCAAGAGCGCGGTCATCCCGGGCGACCGAAGGGAGACCCGGGATCCATGCCGGAACGGTTCAGGCATGGATCCCGGATCGGCGCCGCTTCGCGGCTTGTCCGGATGACCCAGCGACTTCACTCAGGACGAGTGCGATGACCTCTCCCTTTTCCGACGATCTCGGCCCCATCGTCTCCTCCGGCCATCTCGCATCCGGAGCGCTGCCGGCGCTCTCGGAATTCGAGTTCGCGCTCAGCATGACCGTGCATGCCTTCCAGCGCTGGATCGTGCGCGGCATGGCGGCGGCCGGCATGCCCGACCTGTCGCCGCTCGACGTGCTCGTGCTGCACAACGTCAACCACCGCGGCAAGCCGAAGCGGCTCGCCGATATCTGCCTCGTCCTCAATATCGAGGACACGCATCTGGTGAACTATTCGCTGAAGAAGCTCGAGCGGCTGAAGCTCCTCAAGGGTGGCCGCAAGGGCAAGGAAAAGACCGTCGAGGTCACGCCGGCCGGCGAGGAAGCCTGCCGGCGCTACGCCCAGATCCGCGAGCAGCTCCTGGTCAAGTCCGTCCGCGCCACCGGAGCTGACCCGGCCCGACTCTCCGAGATCGCCGCAATGATGCGCTCGCTCTCCGGCCAGTACGACCAGGCCGCACGGGCAGCGGCGAGCCTCTAGGAACCCGCTCCGCCTGCCGCCTCCGGGAGCGACAAGAGGATACCGGACAGCGCAGGGCTGCCATGCCGGTCGTCGCTCGACATATCCGCCGGCAATCCTGCTATAGCCGGCTGTCCCGATATCGGCTTGCGGAGAGGATGACGTGCGCGGCCCAGGCAAAATGCGACTGCTCCGGCGCTCGCGCGCCCTGGTCGTCACGCCGCGCTACTGGCGGCAGCGGCTGGTCTTCTGGCTCGGGGCGCTCGCCATCGGCCTCGTCAGCGCGGGTTTCGCGCGACTGGCCGACGAGGCCCAGCAGCTCTTTTCGGAGATAGCCGGCCGGCAGGACGGGCTGCGCCTCCTGCCCCTGCTGGTGACGCCCCTGGGCTTCGGCCTGTGCGCCTTCATTGCCGCGCGCTTCGTCCAGGGCTCTCAGGGCAGCGGCATTCCCCAGGCCATCGCCGCGCGCCACCTGCGCGACGACGCCGAGCGCTCCCGCTTCCTGTCGCTGCGCATCGCGACCGGCAAGATCGTCATGACCATCATCGGCCTGCTCTGCGGCGCCTCGATCGGCCGCGAGGGGCCGACGGTGCAGGTCGGTGCCTCCATTATGCTGCAGGTGGCCCGCTGGGGCGGCATGGTGCAGGCGCGCGGCCTCATCCTGGCCGGCTCTGCCGCCGGCATCGCCGCGGCATTCAACACGCCGCTCGCCGGCATCGTCTTCGCCATCGAGGAGATGAGCCGGACCTACCAGGCCCGCACCAACGGCATCGTGCTCTCGGCGGTCATCATCGCCGGCCTCGCCTCGCTGGCCATCGTCGGGAACTACACCTATTTCGGCTTCACCAACGCGACGGCCGAACTCAGGCGCGACGGGCTGCTGGTGCTCTGCTGCGGCGTCCTCGGCGGCGCTTTCGGGGCCTGTTTCAGCAGCCTCATGGTCGCGCTGACGCGGCGTATCCGACGTTGGCGGGCCGCAACTCCGCTCCGGCGCACCTTGATCGTTGCGGTCGCCGCCGGCTGCCTCGTCGCCGTCATCGGCGTCGCCTCGGACGGAACGACCTTCGGCACGGGTTACGCCCAGGCGCGCAGCGCCATCGAAGGCACGCCGCTACCGGCCTCCTTCTGCCTGGCGAAATTCCTGGCGAGTCTGGCCTCGTCCGTCTCCGGCATTCCGGGCGGGCTGTTCGCGCCGTCCCTGTCGGTCGGCGCCGGGCTCGGCAGCACGCTGGGCGCCCTTCTCGGCTCTCCGATCGGTCTTGCCGCCGTCCTGGGCATGGCCGGATATTTCTCGGGCGTGGTTCAGGCGCCAATGACGGCTTTCGTCATCATCCTCGAGATGACCGGCAACCACGACAATGTCATCGCGCTGATGGCGGCATCCGTGCTCGGCTACGGGACCGCGCGGCTGATCACGCGGGAGCCGCTCTATCACGCGCTGTCGCGCCTCTTCATCGCGGATGTCCTGCGCCAGCGGCGAGTCCAGGCGACGCCATCGACGGCGTGATCCCCGGCTTGCGGGAAGGCCCGGCGAGTGCCGGGCCTTCTTCGTACGGGCAGCGGCGCCCGGTCAGATCGACGCGTCCTTCTGCCGCTCGGCATATTCGGCCTGGAGCCGCTCATGCACGGACCAGAAGCCGCGCGGCCTGGCGCCGGTGAGCTGATCCTCGAGCAGGCCCAGATGCAGATGCCAGCCGCTCGAGACCATCGCCATCCGGTCCTTCGTCGCCAGCCGGCGATGCGTCAGCACGAGGCGGACCTTGTCGCCAGCCTGCGACAGCGCGAATTCGACATCCGAATCCGGATCGCCCATGCCGGTCCAGTTGAAGGCGAAGCGATACGGCGGCTCCCAGGCCGTGACCGTGCCGGTCATCAGCTTGCCCTCATCGTTCATCTTGCGGGCACTTTCCGGCGGCGGCTCGTCGGTGATCCGCGAATGCTTGAAGAACAGCGCGACCTCGCCGCCGACATGCGGCTCGACATCGCCGCCGCAGAACCATGTCGCCCGCTTGTCGCCTTCGGTGACATAGGCCCAGACCCGTTCGATCGGCCCCGGCAGCAATCGCTCGAAACGCACCGCGCCGCTTTCCAGAACAACACCATACGCGCTCATGGCTACTCTCCCTCGCCCGCATCGGGCTTTGCCAGTTCTTTCTCCAGCAGATCGAGATGCGCGCCCCAGAAGCCGCGCACCTTGCGCACCCAGGCCTCGAAGGCGTCGAGTCCGGCCGGATCGAGGCTGTAGATCCGCCTCTGCCCGGCCACCTCGACCCGCACGAGCCCGGCTTCCTTCAGCACCTTGAGGTGCTGCGAGACAGCCGGCGCGCTCATCTGGAATCGCGCCACGATCTCACCCGCGGCCAGCGGCCTCTCCCCCAGCATCTCTACGATCTGGCGGCGCGTCGGTTCGGCGAGGGCGGCAAAACGATCCATGGACAGATAATTCGTCACTTACTTAATTAAGTCAATAATTAAATTATGGCCTGCATGGCGCCATGCTGTCTGCCGGGGTTGCCAGTGCGTGGCGCCTGGGCCAGTGGAAGCGCGCCCGAGGAACCCTGCCCATCATGATCCCCCGCAACGCATCCCTGACCGGCATCGCTGTGATGCTGTTCGGAATCCTGCTGTTCTCCCTCAACGACGTGATGGGGAAATGGCTGGTTTCGACCTACACGCCCGGCCAGCTCATGCTGCTTCGCAGCGCCGCCGCGCTGCTCGTGCTCGCGCCCTTCATCCTCAGGCAGGGCATCCGCCGCACCTTGCGGCCCGAGCGCCCGCGCCTGCAGCTTCTGCGCATGGCGATCGGCGCGACAGAATCGACGCTCTTCTATGTCTGCGTCGCCCATCTGCCGCTGGCCGATACGATGACGC
>WPCJ01188105.1_pt1 | contig 15660 bp, 12 predicted proteins | sample 5399831 | NCBI WGS metagenome assembly WPCJ01 (sample SAMN12869470, study PRJNA574797) | sludge metagenome | isolation source: wastewater treatment of pH10 | place: China:Beijing | collected 2019-05-20 | reverse complement strand
TCTCGAGGCCGTCGCCGAACGCTCGGCCGCCGCCATCGCCGCGCTCTACGAGGCTGCACCGCGCGGGGTCGTCGTCGCGCACGGCGCGATGCTCCGCGCCGGCATCGGACGGCTTACAGGCGTCGACGTTCCGCGGATCCTGAACGGCGAGATCTGGCTGCTCCGCCGCGAGCCGACCGGATACGCCGCGACGCTGCTGGAGGCCCCTGCAGCGAGCCCGCTACTGCAGAGCTGAGGTCAGGCGCGCGAGGCCGTCGAGCAGCTGCGACCGCACCGGCTGCTTCGCCCACTCCTCGGGAAGCAGCTCGCGCGAGTTCGCGCGGTAGTAGTCCGTGACCTCGTCGAGGTCGCGCACGAAACTCGCCCCGCGCACGACCATCGAGATCTCCATGTTCAGGCCGAACGAGCGCGGATCCATGTTCGACGAGCCCACGACGGCGACGTCGTCGTCGATCGTGAAGTGCTTCGAGTGCAAGATGAAGGGCGGCCGATACATCCAGATTCGCACCCCGGCGTTCAGCAGTTCCTCGTAGTACGAACGCTGCGCGTGGTAGACCAGCGCCTGGTCGCCGATCTCTGAGACGAAGAGTTCGACCTCGACGCCGCGCGCAGTCGCCGCTCGGAGCGCGTTCATGATCGACCCGTCGGGCACGAAGTACGGGCTCGTGATGCTGATTCGGCGGCGGGCGGTGTAAAGCAGCGACACGAACACCTGCAGGTTGTTCTCGGACGCGTACCCTGGGCCGCTCGGCACGATCTGGCAGTCGAGGTCGCCCGGGAACTCGGTCTCGAACGATTCGATGTCGAGCTGCTCGAGGTACGTGTCGGTCTCGAGATACCAGTCTGCCTGGAAGACGGCCTCGAGGCCGAGCACGATCGGCCCTTCCACGCGCACCATGATGTCGCGCCAGTGCAGGCCACGGCGAATGTTGCCACGCTTGTTGTAGCTCGAATCGACGAGGTTCTGCGACCCCGTGAACCCGACCTTGCCGTCGACGACGACGAGCTTGCGGTGGTTACGCAGGTCGGGGCGCTGGTATTCGCCGCGCCACGGACGCACGGGCAGCATGTACGTCCACTCGGCGCCCATGTCATCGAGGCTCTGCGCGGTTCGTCTCCGGCCGGGATTGCGCACCGCCGAGATGTGGTCGAGCATCACGCGAACCTTCACTCCACGCTCGACCGCGCGCCGCATCGCGGCAAACACCACGTCGGTCGTGTCGTCGTGCACGAGAATGTAGAACTGCACGTGCACGTAGTCTGTGGCGTCATCGATCGCGTCGGCGATCTGGCGGAACGACAGCTCGTAGTCGATCGTCATCGCCGCCACGTTGCCGCGGAGCATGGGCTGCGCGCCGAGCGTCTGGCCGAGCCTGACCGCGCTCTCAAGGCCGGGCGACATCGCGTCGATATCCGAGATCAGGCCCTGGTTCTCGCGCTCCGCGAGGCTCGAGACGAGCTTGTTAATCGCGTCCTGCTTCGCCTCGCGGTGCTTCGGGAGCCGGTTGCTGCCGATGATAAGAAACACGATGAGGCCCGGCACCGGCAGCAGGAAGATCGCGAGCAGCCAGGCCATGCCCGAGGTTGGGCGGCGGTTGCGCGGCACCACAAACAGCGCGACAACGCGGATCGCCATGTCGATGGTGAGCGCCACGGCAGCGCCAATCGCGGGCCAGTTCCAGCTGGAAAAGAACTCCATGTCGGCCCTTTCCCTGGAACTACAGCAGCGACGCGGAGACCCGCGCCTGCATTAACTGTAGCGAAAAAGCGGGCGCTACTCCTCGCGGGCGGGAAGACCGGCCTTCTGGCGTTCCTCGTTCTCGATCTCGCGGTAGATGCGTCGCTCGGTGCGGTCTGCCCGGAGAATGAGCCTCATAACCATCCAGAAGAAGAGCCCGATGAGCACGGTCGGCGTGAGCGACCAGACTGCATTCATCCACCAGTTATCCATAGTTGCCAACTTTACCCCCAGCGCCCCTGGGATTACCTGGGCGCTCCACGATCATTCCCTGTTAGTTGCGTGCCGCGCGCGCAGCCTCGGCACGCGGAGGGCCCCGCGCGAACGGGGGCCCTCCGCGGCCAATGCTCGGTCGCTACTTGACGAGCGGGAAGAGGATCGTCTCGCGGATTCCCAGGCCGGTGAGCGCCATGAGCAGGCGGTCCATGCCCATGCCCATGCCGCCGGTCGGGGGCATCGCATGCTCGAGCGCGCGAAGGAACTCCTCGTCGACCTTCATCGCCTCGACGTCGCCGCGGGCCCCCTCCGCCGCCTGCTGCACGAACCGCTCGCGCTGCACGACGGGGTCGATGAGCTCCGAGTATCCCGTGGCGAGCTCGAAGCCGCGGATGTACAGGTCCCACTTCTCGACGACGCCAGGGATCGAGCGGTGGTGTCGGGTGAGCGGGCTCGTCTCGACAGGGAAGTCCATGACGAACGTCGGGGTGGTGAGCGAGTCGATCACGAAGTGCTCCCACAGCTCTTCAACGAGCTTGCCGTGGTTTGCGAGCGGCACCTCGACGCCCTCGGCGTCGGCGAGCGCCTGCAGCTCGGCGACAGTCGTCTCCGGCGTGATCTGCGTGCCGGCTGCCTCCGAGAGCGAGTCGTACATCGAGATACGGTTCCACTCGCCGCCGAGGTCGAAGAGCGTGCCGTCCGCCCACTTCACGACGTGCGTGCCCTCGCGCTCGGTGCCGACGTTCGCGGCGAGCGCGGCGTTCTGCACAAGCTCCTGCGTGAGGTCGGCGATGCCGTTGTAGTCGGTGTAGGCCTGGTATGACTCGAGCATCGCGAACTCGGGACTGTGGGTCGAGTCTGCGCCCTCGTTGCGGAAGTTGCGGTTGATCTCGAAGACCCGCTCGAGCCCACCGACGGCAGCGCGCTTGAGGAACAGCTCGGGCGCGATGCGCAGGTAGAGCTCCATGTCGAACGCGTTCGAGTGCGTCACGAACGGGCGGGCTGAGGCGCCGCCGTGCATGGTCTGCAGCATCGGGGTCTCGACCTCGATGAAGTCATGCTTCGCGAAGGTATCGCGCAAGCTCGCCATGGTGCGCGCACGTGTGAGCACGTTGACGCGGGCCTGCTCGCGAGCGATGAGGTCGAGGTAGCGCTGGCGCACCCGCGTCTCCTCGTTCAGCTCGGCGTGCAGGTTCGGCAGCGGGGCAATCGCCTTCGCCGCGACCTGCCACTGCGTCACCATCACCGAGAGCTCGCCGCGACGGCTCGAGATCACCTCGCCCTGCACGAACAGGTGGTCACCGAGGTCGGTGAGCTCCTTGTACTCGGCGAGCGACGCCTCGCCGACCTCCGCGAGCGACAGCATCGCCTGGATGCGGGTACCATCGCCGGCCTGGATCGAGGCGAAGCAGAGCTTGCCGGTGTTGCGCTGGAAGACGATACGGCCGGCGATGCCGACGGTCTCGCCCGAGGCCGAATCGGGGGTCTCCTCGAGGTGCCCCCACTTCGCCCGCACTGCCGGGATCGTCGTCGTGACGGGCACCGCAACCGGGTACGCGCCGCCGGCAAGGTCACCCGCGGCGTTCAGCCGCTCCCGCTTCTCGAGACGGATGCGCTTCTGCTCGAAGATTTCCTCTTCGCTCTGAACTTCTTCAGTGGCGGGGTTCGGCGCAGTCTGCTCGCTCATTTGGCGGGTTCCTCCGTAGTGTAGACGTAGACATCTATCCTACGCGAGGCGCAGAGTGTTCCCACATTTGGAGCCCGCGGATGGGCGATACTGATGGGTGGTGGGAGCGCCCACCACGGCTCAAGGAGGCTGTATGCCCGGCTCATCGCGGATCACCCGCAGGGGCGTCCTCGCGGCGGCAGCGGCCGGCGCCGTCACGACGTCGATCGTCGCGCTCGGGGGCTGGCGGGTCGCGCGGCGACCGGTCATCTCCCCCGAACCGGGATCGGGATCGGCTCTGCACCCCGGGGCGACCACTGCCCGTGCGCCCCTCGCCATCCCCGCACTCGACGAGGGCACTGTCGACGACGACGGCGTGCGCGCCTTCGAGCTCGTTGCCCAGGCCGGGGAGAGTTCGTTCGTCGCCGGCGTGCGGACTCCCACGTGGGGGTACAACGGCGCGTTCGGCGGGCCGACGCTCCGCGCGGCGCAGGGCGAGCGCGTCCGCGTTGTCGTGCGCAGCGAGCTCGCCGAGGTGACGACGACGCACTGGCACGGCATGAAGCTTCCGGCGATCGCCGACGGCGGCCCGCACCAGCCCATCGCGCCAGGCGACAGTTGGACGGCGGAGTGGACCGTTGAGCAGCCCGCGGCGACACTCTGGTACCACCCGCACAACCACGGGACGACGGAGGCCCACGTCTACCGCGGACTCGCCGGGCTGTTCATTGTCGACGACGCCGCGTCTCCCGTGGATGCTCCGCTGCCGCGAGAGTACGGTGTTGACGACATCCCCGTCGTGGTGACCGACCGCAGCTTCTCGGCCGACGGCACGTTCGACGAGCGCAGGCGCGACGCGGCGGGCATGCTGGGCGACACGCTCCTCGTCAACGGCACCGTGTCGCCCCGCTTCGCCGCGACGCGGGAGCTCACTCGGCTGCGCATCCTCAACGGGTCCACGGCGCGCAGCTACCGCTTCGAGCTCGATGCCGGCCCACTGCTGCTCGTCGGCACCGACTCGGGGCTGCTGCCGGAGCCCGTGGAAGTCCCGGGGGTCACGCTGACGCCCGGGGAACGGGCGGAGGTGGTCGTCGCGCTTGCACCCGGCGCGTCCGCCATGCTGCGCTCGGTGCCCCACACGCTCGGGCTGCTGGACACGACGGAGCGTGCAAGCGGCACCGGCGACACCTTCGAGGTCCTCGAACTCACCCGCGACGCCGCGACGGCCCGCCCCGCTGCTGCGACGCTCGCGGACCTGACAGGCTGGATCGCGGCGGGCGGCGCGCTCGCCGCGCCCCTCACGGACCCACCGGATCCTGACCGGCGGCGCACCATCACGCTGCAGGACAACAAGATCAACCACCGGCGCATGAACATGGCGCGCATTGACGAGGTCGTCACCGTCGGAGACCGCGAGCGCTGGCTCATCACCAACGAGCACTTCCTCCCCCACAACCTGCACATCCACAACGCCCGGTTCAGGGTGCACTCGATTGACGGCCGCGCGCCCACCGCCGAGCTGCGCGGGTGGAAAGACACCGTGTACGCGCCGCCAAGCCGGACCGTCGTCATCGACGTCGAGTTCGGCACGTCGACAGACCCGCACCTGCCCTACATGTTCCACTGCCACCTGCTCCAACACGAGGATCAGGGCATGATGGCGCAGTTCGTCGTTGTGCGGCCGGGCGAGGCGGCCGGGCCGCTCGACACCCCAGCAATCCGCGATGGAGGTTCACATGACGGACACTGATCGAGCTCCTGGGGGCGGCGCGGTAGCGGCGCTCACACGCTGGACGCTGATCCTGCACGCGGCGCTGCTCGCCGCGCAGCCCTTCCTCGCGGGGGCGATGCTCGACGCGATGAGCCCGAGCCCGCAGACGATGCACCGGATGGTTGCCATGACTGTCGTCGCGGTCGCAATCGTCCAGGTGCTTCTCACCCTCGCGGCCTGGAAGGGCAGGGCGGGGTGGCCGCGCGACGCCTTTCACCTGTCGTTGCTGTTGCTCGGGCTTGAGCTCGTGCAGTTCACGCTCGGCCATCTCAGCCTCGGCATGGCCTTGCACATCCCGCTCGGGATCGCGTCGCTCGCCGCCGGTATCTATCTCGCCGTACGATTCGCGAGACGCCCCCTCCCCGTCGAGGGCTAGACCGCCTCGATCTCGAGTTCTTCTTCCTCCTCGCGGCGGCGCTTCGCGGCGAACAGCATGACGCCGATGAGCAGCAGCGCGAGCGCGATGCAGATGAGCGCAAGCATCCCGGTGCCACCGGTGACGGAGATCTCAGGAGTCGAGGTTTCACCCGTGAGGTTCACGCCAACGTCAAAGCTCAGCTCGGTCGACGGCGCGCCAGACGAGTTCGACGTCTCCACGGCCGCGTCCATCGCGAAACCGAACGTGACGGGAACCGTCGCGCCCTGCTGGACGGCAACCTCCGCGACGGAGACCCTGTCGCCGGCCTTCAGGGCCTCGAAGGTTTCCTCGCCGGTGACGCCCGCGATGTCCCAGAACAGGGTCACGTCTTTCGCGAGGTCGGGGTTCAACGCGCCCTCAGGGATGAGCTCGGTCACGTCGAGGGTGACAGCGGCGACGCCCTCGCCGGGACCCGCGTTGATGACGTTCAGGGTGCGGGTGACGCGGTCGCCGGGCGATGCCTTGCGGTCACCGATGAACGTAGTCTCGGCGCGAGCGTACTCGGCGCCGGTCCAGTCCAGGTGCACGGCCGGGCCGTCCCACTCGGCCTGCACCGTCGCCGCGGGAAGCGCGGTCGCGCCCTGCACAGTCGTGCCCGTGCCGAGGCGCTCTGGCGCCTGCGGGGTTCCGCCCGGAGCGACAGAGTTCGCCCGGCCGCCGAACATCGGCATCGAGTCGGCCATCGCAAGCGCGACGCCGGCCCCGAGCAGCAGGAGAACGGTGAGGATGCCGGCAATGAACTTGCCGCGTGCGCTCATCCCATGGCCTGCGTCGACGGTGAGCACCGTACTGGCAGCGCGCGTCGCGTGGTCGTCTGTGGAGATACGCAAGGTCATCCCTCGTTTCGGTGGTTGGGCGTACTGTCTGAATGCTTGGCGTCTGAGGCGATCTCGTCAGTCTCGGCGGACTTCAGGAGCGCTTCGGCTTCGGTGACGGCGTCTCTGCCGCCCATCGCGAACGCGAGTTCACGCTCCCGGAGTTCGATCTCGCGCTCCCTGATCGCGAGCTCGCGCTCGCGGAGATCCTGCTCGCGTGGCTCGGCGACCGGCGCCTGATAGGTCACGGTCGGAGCCGGTGCGGCCGCTCCCGCCCCGGATGGGCCTGCACCCTGCGGGCGGGGCACCGAGACGACGGTGGTGCGGGGCTTACGGAAGCTGCTGAGCGCTCCCCAGCCGATGAGTACCGCCGCGGCGATGCCTGCAACGATCATCGGGTTTTGCGAGACCCACTGTCGGATCCAGCCGAGGCCAGGGACGCCGTACATGAACACGCCGCGGACCTGCGCCGGGGAGACCGGCTCGTCGACGGAGGAGTTCGCGTCGCCCTGGGTGATGAGGCGGCATGAGGTGCCGTCCTCGAACGTGCCGATGGTCTTGCCGATCACGCGGTGCGTGATGAGCGTCGGGTCGTTCGGCTCGGGGAAATACGTGACGATCTGCCCGACAGAGACATCGTTGCAGACCTCGGCCTCGTCCGCGCCCTTGACGACAACAACGTCACCCGGCGAGAACGTCGGCTCCATCGACCCAGACAGCACCGTGAGCGAGTCACCGCCGAGCACGCGCGGCACAACGAGCAGCGCGGCGAGGGCGGCGATCACGACGATCGCGAAAGCGGACCCGATCGCACGGGCAGCAATCTGCCACGGCGAGTCGTACCAACCGCGGGTCGTCTTCCTCGCCGTGGTGCGGGTCTTCGTGCGGACCGGCTGCCTCCGCGCCTTGGACGTCGTCTTGGTGCTCATCGGATCCTCCTCTCGGATCGTCTCAGGTGGCCCGTCGGGCCTGAAAGTTGAGGGGTGGGGCCCCGCAGGCCCTGCCAGTGGCCTGGCCTGCGGGGGTCCCGGTGTTCGCGTGGGCGCGAACGGTGATGCGCTTAGTTGAACTGTGCGCCGGTGTCGCGGACCTGGTTCAGCGAAACGGTCAGCTCGCCGAGCGTGTCAACGAGGGTAACGTCGGTGCGGTCCTCAACGGTGACGTCGGTTGCCTGGTAGCGGAAGTCGCCATCCTGGTCCTCGTAGAACGATGCGTAGATCACAACGTTGAGGTCAACCGAGGTGGTCGGCATGCCGAAGACTGCCGACTGTGCAGCTGCGCCGCCAACAGCGGTCGCGGTGTCGCCGAGGATGCCGTTGGTTGCGTCCTCTGCACCTGCTGCCTGGCCCGCGGCCGGAGCCGAGAGGTAGAGCAGCGGTGCGTCAGCGGTCTTGGGCAGCGCGGTCTCGGTGACGAGGAGCGCGTCGCCGTAGTAGATCTCGTAGCTGTAGTTAATGCCCGAGACGTTCTCCTGGAGCGCGTCGAGACCGTCGATGCCGACGCGAGCAACAAGGTTGTCGCCCTCGAGGGTTGCGGTTGCCTCGAACGATGCTGCGAGCTTGTCGCCCGGGGCGATGCGCCACTCAGCAACGTCAACGATCTCGTGGCCGGGCTGCGAGCCATCGGTCGCGCCAACGGTCTCGGTAGCGTCCTTACGGTCGTTCGAGACATCCCAGAACGACGTGTCAGCGGACTGCACGAGGTTCAGGTCACCGGCGGTGATGTCGCCGCCCGAGAACGTGTCCGATGCGGACCAGAGGGCGAAGGTCGAGCCGCCGATGAGCAGCGCTGCAGTGCCAGCAGCTACCCACATGAAGCCCTTGCGGCGCTTGTTGGGCTCGCTGACAACGATGACCTGGTCGTGGTTCGTGTTCGACATGATGGTTTTTCTCCTAGTTGGTTGAGCGCGGGGGGAAGCAAGACCTCGGTCGGCGCTCAGCGCCAAGGCCACGTTTTTATGGGGGGGGGAACTAGTCGCGAGGCGAAACCGTGGGATTCACGTTCGTGACGATCGGGTCAAGCGAGATGACAATGTCAGGCTCGTTTGACGGGTCTGGGTAGATGTCGGCGTCCCACGCGGCGGAGGCTTTCGCCTTCGTCGTGTCTTCTGCCGTCGCCTCGGCGACCACCAGGTTGCGGTAGACGCCGAGAAGTTCAAGTGCCGGCGGGAAGCCGATCTGGGAGTGCCAGCGGGCGATCGCGCCGTTGGCGCTGCCGTCCTCCGCGACGCCGGTCACGCGCACGTCGTTGACGTACGTGCCGTCAGCGACGGAGTTCCAGCTGATCGCTGCGCACCATTCCTGGCTGGCCTCCGTGCCGTCAAGCGCGGTGCCGGGAGCCTGGAGTTCCACGTCGGTGTTGCCGAAGACGTAGATGTTCTTCGGGTCCTCGCCCTCCGGTGTCTCGGGCGTTGCCGGGACCGCAGAGCAGTCGCCGCCGTCGCCAGCGCGGAACACCTTCAGGGTCGAGCGCTCGAGCACAGTGCCTGGCTGGGCGATGCCGGACGACACGTCGTGCGCCTCGTCGTCTCGCACCTGCTCGGTGACCGCGACATCGTAGTTCAGGCCTGCGATGCCGAGCGCGTTGCCGCTGGCGGTGAACCGCCAGACAACCGGGTCAGCGTCGATCGTGGTCTGCTCGAGTACCTCGATGACGGTCTTGCCTGGGAGGGTGACTGTCACCGGGGCGCCGCCATCCGAGTAGCTAGGCTCCGTGATGGTCTCACTCGCCGCACCGAAACGAACCGCGCCGAGCGTGACGTCGGGAACCGTTGCCCCGACCCGTGCGCTCCAGAGCGCTGCGGCCGCGAGGCCACCTGCCAGGAGTACGACCACCGCGCCGGCGGTGACTGCAGTACGGGTGCTGCGCTTCATGGATCAGCCCTCCCCGTCCGTGTAGCCATCGCCTGAGCGGATCTGCTCGAGCGTTACGTTGATTCCGTCAACCGACCACTTGTCGAGGTCGTTGAGCGGCTCTTGATCGGTCCAGCGGTAGTCGCCGAGCACCTTAATCGTGACGACCACGGTCCAGTTCGCGGTCACTCCGGCGTTGTCGCCGGTCAGACCTGCGACGCTCACCGGCTCACCGAGCTCGGCTTCCTCGGAGGCGGCCTCCGAGGCGTCGTTCTCGACGAGGTAGGTCGCCGCGATGATGCCGTTCTCGATGTCCTGCTCCGCGCCCGACCCCATCTCAACGTTCATCTGAGCGTTGAGGTTGTCGCCCTGCAGCACCGTGGTGAGCGGGACGCGGATCTCGACGATGTCGCCCGGCATGGAGTTGAAGCCAGCCGTGCCACCGGCGAGCGTGCCCGCCGCGGGAACAGCCACCTCGGGGGTGATCTGCGCCCAGGTGCCCTCGCCGTAGCTCAGGTTCAGGTCGCCGGCCGCAATCTTGCCGCCGGTGTAGCTGTCCTGCGCGTTCCAGAGGGCGTATGCCGCCCCGCCGGTTGCGAGCAGACCAACCGCCGCGATCGATGCACCAGCAATGAGCTGGGTTCGGTAACTCATCCGTCTGACCCGTTTTCGGGCCGCGCCGAAGGCGCTACCGAGTTTCACCTGGAACCACCGACCGTGGTGTCCTCGGGCATGAGGCTGCCACACGCGGAGAGCAGGGTGCTCTTGCCGACGCCGAGCGACGGGACCGACCCGATCAGACCGCCGTCACCCAGACGGGTGTCGGTGTCCGTGACCATGATGTCGGTGAGCTCAGTTGCCCAGTCGTCAGCCGAGATGTTCGACACCTCGTAGACGAAGCACACAGCCTGGCCATCGGTCAGTCGTGCACCGGCAAGCGCTTCCGTGCCCGTCGCCATGATCTGCGCCGGCGAGGACGCGTCACCCACGTCCGTGAACGCACGCTTGGTGATCTTCACCGACGGATCCGTGGAGAACAGCTTCACGAGGAGGTCGTTCACAACGAGGCCATCGAAGTTCGAGTCGTCAGAGGTCACGGTGTGGCTGAACCGTACCGGCGTGTTCGCGGGGACGTCGCCTTCGGCGGCCGTCACCTTGATCTTGCCCGAGCTCGTCGCACCCGCGGCGATGACCGCGTTCACGTTCGACAGCTCAACACTGTTGTCCGTTGCAGCCTGGTCAGGCGTCGCAACAAAGTTCAGGTCCGATGACGGCTTCGGAGCGCCCGAGGCAATCGTGAGCTGGTATTGCTTACCAGTGGGCTCACCGGTCACGAGCGTGAACGATCCTGGCTTCGCCTGCACCGGGTTGATGAACGTGATGTCCGGGTCGGTGCTCCCGGCCGCGGCGCGGTTCGTGAGGCCACCCGTACTCGTCACCTTCTCGGCGGCGATCCCAGCGGTCACCTTCGAGGAGTCATCGACCCTGGCGATCACCGTGAACTCGCGGTTCGCGGTGCCCGAGACGGGCTTCACCGATACCGAACGGGGATTCAGGCGGCCCGCTTCGACGGTCTCGGCGACCGCAGCAGCGGTCACGTCCACCACACCAGCGGTGACGCTTGCGGGGTCCAGCGGCAGCGACGACTTCACCGTGTAGTGGAGATCGCGCGCCATCGTCGAATCGTTCTGAGTTGCGGACTGGTCAATCGTCAGCTCGGGGCGGCAGTTGCCGCTGAAGCCAACCATTCGCGAGTACTGCGAGGACTGACCCGTCGTCGCGCCGACAGTCTGCATCCGGACGTAGCCCTGGCCGGCGCCAGTGTTTGCATCGACAATCGTCGCCTCATCGAACTCGCCGACAACCGTCGACGGGAACTTCTGAGGTCCGACCGGGAGGTCGAGCAGGAGCTTCGCGCTCGAGCCGGTGATTCCCTCGACGCGGCCGAGGTAGACCTCGGCGGTCCGGTCGGCGGTCCAGTACAGGTCGAGGTTCACGGTGTTCTCCGGGAACGGCCCGTCCTGGGGGGCGCTGACGTCGAGCGTCGCAACGCAGGCGGGGACGTCGGCAGCAAGCGGGGACTCGACCTGGATCGCGCCAGCCGGCGCGTCGTCAGTCAGCACGGCCGCTGCGGCGCTGGGATACCAGGTTGTCACGCGACCGTTCGCGTTCGTCTGGTTGTCGATGAGGGTCGAAATTCCGTCCCGGGTTTCCTCCGTGATGCCTGGCCGCGGCTGGCTCCCGCTGCGGGCGCCGAACGTGTTCTTCTCGACGGTCACGTCGCCGGTGTTCTGCAGATACACGGATGACGCGGTGTAGCCGTTGAAGTAGTTGTTCGCGATCTTCAGGTCGCCGGCGCTACCACTGGTCGTGTTGCCAAGCCAGGTAATGGCATAGCCCTGTCCGCCAGCGGCCCGAACGAACTGGTTGCCCGAGATCGTGTTCTCGCCACCGATCTTGCCGAATGGCAACGCGATGAACGCCTGGTAGTAGGCGGTGCCGAGGCCCTGGACGTTGATGAACTCGTTGTCAGTGATGTTGATGTTCGAGGCCTGGACCGAGTACCCGCTGAGGTACCCAGTTGTGAACGGGAACGCCACCTGGTTCGTGAGGTTCGAGACGAACGAGTTCTTGAAGGTGAAGCCATCGAGCACGACGTTCTGGCTGCGCGGATTGAACTGCATCAGGCTTGTGCGGCAGCCGGAGCCGTCGCCACTGTTACAGGAGCCGCCAACGGTGTAGGTGACCCGCACGTTGTCGATCACGATGTTCTCGATCGGCGTGGTGTTCTGCGCATTGAAGTAGAACAGTCCGGTACCCGTGCCGGAGTCGTAGAAGCCCTGCACCCGGTAGTTCTTGAGCGTGATGTTCTTTGAGCCCTCGCGGTAGACGATGAAGCGCTCGGGTCCGTAGTGCGCCTGGGTGACCGACGATCCGCCGTCGATCGTCACTCCATCGGCTTTGGGCCCCATCACGAAGGAGGTCTCGCCCGAGAGCACCTGCGTGACGTTCTTGAACTCGATGTCGGGCCCGTTCACGTGGAACAGCGCGCCGCCTGCATCGCGCGTTGCCTCGACCGTCACGACGTTTTTCAGGTCGATCGTGACCGGAGCGGTAACGAGGAAGTGTGCGCCAACGTCCTGGCTGGAAATGGCCCCACTCTGCATGTACTGGAAGCTCGTGGCCACCGGGTCAATGTTGCCGGTGAAGCCGGCTGCCGGGGTGATGAGGATCGCGCCCGGCGCGAGGTTCAGCGCGTTCGACTCTTCGAGCGCCGCGCGCAGCGTGCAGGTGCCCGCGGCGGTTTCGCAGATGCCGTCGCCGGGGGTCTTGTCCTTGGCATTCGCGGTCACGTCGGCCGAGTTCAGCTCGAACGTGTGCGTCACGGCCTGGGCCGATGAAACCGGCAGGAAGGGGCTCGCGATCAGCGCGACCGCGAGAGCGGCAGCGGCGAACGCACCTCCACGCCGCCGATGTAGACGCCCGGCCGCGTGGCGTGACGCTGCAGCCGCTCCGCCTGTACTCGCTCGATGTCGCATGTCGAGGGGTTCCCTTCTTGTCGCTGTTCTGCCCTTACGAGAACAGCCTGACCGAAGGAATCGGGGGTGAGTACTACGGGTGACACCCCTGTTGAGCCGCTGAGTATCTTCCGAGGCACAACTGAGTACGAAAACATGCGTACCCAGTCGCTTGTCTAGGTAGGAGATTGCATTTATCCCCCACAGACAACGCAGCGAAAATGCGTAGTTGCAGGCGCGGCGCCACTGGGTTCCGGGCGAACCTGAGTAGCGCCTCCCCAGACCCCCAGTGTGCCAGCGAAGCTAGGCGACGAGCCCCTCGTCGCTCGAGTGACGCGTGAGCTCCTCTTCGAGCGCCGCGCGCATGGTACCGCCGATGACGCGGTCCGCTCCGGTCATGCCGAGGGCTTCAAGCGCCTCGATCGCGTTCGCCGCTACGGCACGCGCGGTGTCGCCCGCGGCGGTCACCGCCGCGGCGTATGCCGCTCGGTCGGATTCGGCGACGAGCACGGGCTCGGCGCCCATCTCGACCACGAGCGCCTGCCCGATGGGTTGCACGACGGTCGGCGCCGTGACGGCGACGGTGGCGCCCGACAGCCGCGTGAGATCCAGGCTCGTTCCAGTAAAGACGATGCCTGGGTGCAGGGCGATCGGGATCACCCCCGGCGCGTCCGCGAACACCGCGGTGCCGTGCTCCGGCGCCGTGTGGATCACCAGCTGGCCCGGCTGCCACGCGCCAAGCTTCGCGAGCCCAGACACGAGGCCTGGAATCTCACTGCCCGGGATCGCGAGCAACACCATTTCGGCGCGGCGCACGACCTCCTGCACCTCGAGGAGCGGAACGCCCGGCAGCATCGCCTCTGCGCGCTCTCTGCTCTCATCGCTGACCGCACTAATACCAACGATCGCATGGCCGGCGCCGGCGAGCGCGCGCCCCAGCACGGGGCCCACCTTGCCGGCGCCGACGATGCCGATGCCGAGTCGGCTAGCCTGCAGGCCGCTCATCGCTCTCGCTCCGCCTCGTCGTCGGGTGGCCGTCGGATTCCGCGCGCTGCACGGCGAGCACCGCGGCGGAGAGGTGCTCAAAGACCGCGCGCGCGTCGTCAAGCGCGATACCGCGCACGGAGACTCGCACCGGCCCAAGCACGGTGTGCGCCTGCAGCGAGGCGAGCTTCAGCACGTAGTGCCACATCGGGCGGCTGAGCTGCACGGACTGCGCGCGCACGATCGGCATGATCGCGAACGACCGCGTGAGCGCGCCCCGCCTGATACGGAGCGTCGAGTCGGTGAGAGCGGCCGGATCGGTTGGCACGTCGATCCGCACTCCCGCACGGCGCTTGCCGAACCAGAGCAGCCAGCCCGAGCGCGGCCCGGCCCCGACGTAGTCGTCGCCGGCACCGGTAAGCCCCTCGGTAATGCCCGTCGCCGCGCCGGGGACGAGCGTCTCGATGACCCGGACCACGTCGTCGTGCCTGCCAACGGGCAGCACGACGTTCTGGGTGACGCTCTGCCCCGCCTCGGACACCGAGTGACCCGCGAGCGTCACGCGGACGCGCCACCACCCGAACGGCCGCCAGAACAGCGGCTGGCGGGCCTCGATCGCGTGAATCCTGCCGAACGGGATGGAGTCGGTGACCGTCGAAGTGAGCCCTGAGCCGACCCGCACCGACTCGCGCCCCCGCGAGAGGGTGAAGTTGAAGCCCTTATTGAACTGGGCGAACATCATGCCGACAGTGACCAGGATGAGCGGGATGACGGTGAGCAGCGACACACCGCCAGCCGCGAGGAATCCGCTATTGCCCGTGACCGCGCCAATCGCGGAGCTGATGAGCCCCCAGAAGATCGCGACGAGCAGCAGGAGGAGCGTGATGACGGCTTCCCAGCTCAGCAGGATCGAGCCGAGCAGCCGCCCCAGCGGCACGCGCACGAGCGCCTGCGCCTCGGCGGCCTCCGGATCCACGTCGAAGTCAGCAAAGTCCTGGACGCGCTCCGTGAGCGAGTCCGCGGGCTGCGCGTACCGTGTGCCGTCGTACGAGACCGCGGCGGCGGGCGCGACGACGCCGGGCGCCCCGTCGACACTCGTTCCCGAGCGGCGGGCCGATGCGAGCTGCAGAATCCGCTCGCGCACTGCCTTCGCGTCCCGGTGCCCGAGATAGGCAAGCTCGACCTTCCCGCCCTGGCCGCCGGTGAGCACCTCGATCTTCGTGAGTCCGAGCAGTCGCGCGAGCAGCGGGCGCTGCAGGTTGACGCTCTGCACGCGATCGAGCGGCGCCCGCCGGTGCTGTCTGAACAGCACGCCGGAGCGCGACTCGACCGCCTCGCCGGAGACGCGATACGTATGGAACCGCCACGCGACCCAGGAGACGCCGATGATGACCACGAGCAGCAGCACGACGCCACCGAGCACGATCAGGAGAGTCTGGCCGTTCGACAGCATGCCGAGGATCGCAGTGAACTCGTCGTCCTCGACGGGTTCGTGCGTCGACGCTGCGACGAACATCCGCACGAACAGATCACGGAAGTTCGCGATGAAGACGCCGATGAGCACGAGCAGCACGAGGCCGCCGCGCAGCAGCGGAGAGACCGGGTGCAGCCGGCGCCACCCCTCCGCGTCGGCCGTGCCCGGCATCGCCTCGGCCCCGGCGGGCTCCACGGACCCCGCGATC
>WPCJ01151752.1_pt1 | contig 15675 bp, 15 predicted proteins | sample 5399831 | NCBI WGS metagenome assembly WPCJ01 (sample SAMN12869470, study PRJNA574797) | sludge metagenome | isolation source: wastewater treatment of pH10 | place: China:Beijing | collected 2019-05-20 | reverse complement strand
GCTCAGCCCGCCCCGGAATGCGTGCGGGCGCAGACCGGGCGCCTCGCGCACCAGGCGCCGGCGGCTGACGTGCCGATGCCAGGGAACCCCGGGCGGGCGCCCCCCGCTTCGAGCGAAGAGGTCGTAGAGCAGCATGCCGGCACCGACGTAGGCGCGCTCGATCACCGGGGTCGTCACCGGGTAGAGGAAGCGCACGGGACGCACGAGGTGCGGCGCGATGCGCTGCAGCAGCAGGCCGCGTTCGACGAGCGCCTCGCGCACGAGCGAGAAGTTCATCTGCTCGAGGTAGCGGATGCCGCCGTGCACGAGCTTCGAGGATCGGCTCGAGGTGCCGAAGCCCCAGTCGCGGGACTCCACCAGACCGGTCGACAGCCCCCTGGTCACCGCGTCGAGCGCCGCGCCCGTGCCGGTGATCCCGCCCCCGATGACGAGGACGTCGAGCTCGTGCTCGGGGTCGCGAAGCGTGCGAATCGCGGCCTCGCGCTCAGCCGGGCCCAGCTTCGTGGTGGTCATGCCGTTCCTTTCGCTCGATGCGCTTCGGCGGCGGAGGCCGAGGTCGCGGAGCCGCTCGATGCCCGCGCGCTACCGCTCGGCGTAGACGACGCCGACGCGCTGGAACTCCTTGAGCTCGCTGTAGCCGGTGGTCGCCATGGCGCGGCGCAGTGCACCCATGAGATTGGCGCTGCCGTCGGCCACATGCGCGGGCCCTGCGATGATCTCGTCGAGCGGGGCGACGCCGCCGACGCGCACGCGTTTGCCGCGCGGAAGCTCGTCGTGGTAAGCCTCCTGACCCCAGTGCCAGCCCTGGCCCGGGGCGTCGGTGGCGCGCGCGAGGGCCGCACCGAGCATGACGGCGTCGGCGCCGCAGGCGATCGCCTTGATCAGATCGCCCGACGTGCCGAGGCCGCCGTCTGCGATCACGTGCACGTAGCGTCCGCCCGACTCGTCGAGGTAGTCGCTGCGGGCGCCCGCCACATCGGCGATGGCACTCGCCATGGGGGCGCGGATGCCGAGGGTGGCCCGGGTGGTGGACGAGGCGCCTCCGCCGAAGCCGACGAGCACGCCCGCCGCGCCGGTGCGCATGAGGTGAAGCGCCGACTGGTAGGTCGCGGCGCCGCCCACGATGACGGGCACGTCGAGCTCGTAGATGAACTGCTTGAGGTTCAGGGGCTCCCGGCCCGCGACCGAGACGTGCTCGGCCGAGACCGTGTTGCCGCGGATCACGAACAGGTCGACGCCCGCGCCGATCACCGTCTCGCTGAACTGCGCGGTGCGGTGCGGCGAGAGTGCGCCCGCCACGGTGACGCCTGCCTCGCGGATCTCGCCGAGGCGATCGCGGATCAGCTCGGGCTTGATCGGTTCGGAGTAGAGCTCGCGCATGCGCTTGACCGTCTCGGCGTCGTCGCCGAGGGCGGCGAGCTCGTCGAGCACCGGCTGCGGATCCTCGTAGCGCGTCCAGAGCCCCTCGAGATCGAGCACGCCGAGACCGCCCAGGCGGCCGAGCGCGATCGCCGTCGCGGGCGACATCACGGAGTCCATCGGAGCGCCGAGCACCGGCAGTTCGAACTGGAACGCATCGATCGACCAGGCCGTCGAGACGAGCTCCGGATCGCGGGTGCGCCGGGTCGGCACGATGCCGATCTCGTCGAAGGTGTACACGCGCCTGGCGCGCTTGCCGCGGCCGATCTCGATCTCGTTGCTCACCCGGCCAGTCTAGCCGTCCCCGCTGAACGGCGGGTGCGGCGCCGGGGTCAGCGCTTGTAGTTCGGCGCCTCGACGACCATCTGCACGTCGTGCGGATGCGACTCTTTGAGACCCGCCGCGGTGATGCGCACGAACTGGCCTCGCTCCTTGAGCTCGGCGACCGTGTTCGCGCCGACGTACATCATCGACTGGCGCAGGCCGCCGGTGAGCTGGTGGGCCACCGAGCGCAGCGGCCCGCGATAGGCGATCTGGCCTTCGATGCCCTCGGGGATCAGCTTCTCGTCACTCGAGGCGTCGGCCTGGAAGTAGCGATCCTTGGAGTACGAGGTGCGCTCGCCACGCGTCTGCAGGGCGCCGAGCGAGCCCATGCCGCGGTAGTGCTTGTACTGCTTGCCGCCCATGAAGACGAGGTCTCCGGGGCTCTCGTCGGTGCCCGCGAAGAGCGAGCCGATCATGACCGAGGAGGCGCCTGCGACGAGCGCCTTCGCGATGTCGCCGGAGTACTGGAGACCGCCGTCGGCGATCACGGGGACGCCCGCCGGAGTCGCGGCTCTCGCCGCCTCGTAGACCGCAGTGACCTGCGGCACGCCGACACCGGCGATGACGCGGGTCGTGCAGATCGAGCCGGGGCCCACGCCGACCTTGACGGCGTCGACGCCGGCATCGACGAGCGCCTTCGCTCCCGCATGGGTCGCGACGTTGCCGCCGATCACGTCGACACCGGCGAAGGCCGGGTCGCCCTTGATCTTCTTGATGATGTCGAGCACGCCCTTGCTGTCGCCGTTCGCCGTGTCGACGACGAGCACGTCGACGCCGGCCTCGACAAGCGCGCCCGCGCGATCCCAGGCATCGCCGAAGAAGCCCACGGCCGCACCGACGCGCAGGCGGCCCGCCTCGTCCTTGGCGGCGTTCGGGTACTCCTCCTCCTTGTCGAAGTCCTTGACCGTGATGAGGCCCGTGAGCTTGCCGCGCTCGTCCACGAGCGGCAGCTTCTCGATGCGGTGCTGCTTGAACAGTTCGGCGGCGGCCTCGCGCGTGATGCCGGGATGGCCGGTGATCAGCGGCATCGGCTTCATCGCGTCGGCCACCCGGGTGGTGGTGCGCTCGGAGGCGGGGATGAAGCGCATGTCGCGGTTGGTGATGATGCCGACGAGCACGCCCTCGGCATCGACGACGGGCAGGCCCGAGACCCGGTACTCGCCGCATATGGCGTCGACCTCGGCGACGGTCGCGTCGATCGTGGTGGTCACCGGATTCGTGATCATGCCGGCCTCGCTGCGCTTGACGCGGTCGGCCATGTCCGCCTGGTCGCCGATCGAGAGGTTGCGGTGCAGAATGCCGATGCCTCCGTTGCGCGCCATCGCGATCGCCATGCGGGTCTCGGTGACGGTGTCCATCGCCGCCGAGATCAGCGGGATGCCGAGGCGGATGCGGCGGGTGAACTGCGTCGAGGTGTCGGCCTCGCTCGGGATCACATCGGTGTGCGCCGGCAGCAGCAGCACGTCGTCATAGGTCAATCCGGTGAAGGCAAACGGGTCACGCTGTTCCATGGATCAATCCTAGCGCCGGGCTCAGGGCCCCGGTTGCGCCGGCAGTTCCTCGGCGACCGTCCGGCGGCCCTCGGAGCGAACCGCCCGGAGCATGTCCACGACGAGCAGCATCACGGCGACCCATACGGCGAGGAAGCCGACCCACCGGACGAGAGACATCGGCTCGTGGAAGAGGAAGTAGCCGGTGATGAAGTTCATGATCGGGGTGATGAACTGCAGGAAGCCCATATGGCTCAGCTTGAGGCGGCGATTGCCTGCGGCGAACAGCATGAGCGGGATCGCGGTGATCACACCGCTCAGGAGCAGCGGAATCGTCACGGCCGGCCCGTGGCCGAAGGCGTCGAGCGGCCCGAACAGCAGGGCGAGCACGATCAGCTGCGCGACCGCGAGCAGGCTGCCGAAGACCGTCTCTATGGTCAATCCGCTCAGCGCGTCGATGTCCTCGCTCGCCTGCTTCCGCACGGCCCCGTAGAGACCGAACGTGAGGGCCAGCCCGAGGGCGATGGTGGGGAACTGCCCGTAGGCGATGGCGCTCACGAGCACGCCGAGCGTCGCGACGGCCACCGCCACCCACTGCAATGCGCGCAGTCGTTCCTTGCGCACGACGACACCGATCAGAATGGTCACGAGCGGGGTGATGAAGTAGCCGAGCGCGGTCTCGATGATGTGGCCCGTGACGATGCCGACCACGAAGAACTGCCAGTTCGCGTAGAGCAGTACGGAGCTGATGGCGAACCAGCTCAGCAGCCTCGGCGAGCGCATCACCGCGGTCAGCCGGCCCCATCCCCCGATCGCGGTGGTCGCGATCACGCAGAACCCGAGGGCGGTGATCACGCGCCAAGGAACCACCTCGAACGGGTTGACGGCCGCGAGCAGGCTGAAGAACAGCGGAAAGGCGCCCCAGGCGAGGTACGCACCGATGCCGTAGAGGTATCCGATCCGCTGCTGCATCGCTCCAGCTTAGGTCGTCGCAGGCGCTTCGGGTATCCACTGGGCGGAGCGCGAACGCAGACCGATGGCCGCCGGGCCGGCGGAGAGCTGCTCCTCGTGGCCCGGAGCGATGATCTTGAGCTGCTGCCCGGCGAAGTCGACGACGTACACCACGTCGGAACCGCGGTACACGCGAGTGATCAGCTGCACCGGATACGGCGTGGCGTCGTCGGCATCCCGAGAGATCAGCACGTCCTCCTGGCGCACCATCACGCGTCCCTCGCCGTCGGGTGCGTCGCCGCGCACCGGGATCTCGAAGCCGCCCTCGGCGGTAACCGCGCTGGCACCGCTCCGGCGCGCCGGGAGCAGATTCGCGGCCCCGATGAAGTCGGCGGCGAACGCGGTTCTGGGGGTCGAGTAGATCTCGTCGGGGCTGCCGACCTGCTCGATGACACCGCCGTTCATGAGCACGATCCGGTCGGAGAGGCTGAGCGCCTCCTCCTGATCGTGGGTGACGAACACGGTGGTCACGCCGAGCGACCGATGCAGCTCCTTGAGCTCGATCTGCATGTCCTCGCGCAGGCGGGCGTCGAGGTTGGAGAGCGGCTCGTCGAGGAGCAGGAGGGTCGGAGTGTTCGCGATCGCCCTGGCGAGCGCGACGCGCTGCTGCTGGCCGCCGGAGAGCTGCGTGGGCAGACGGTCGGCCAGGTGCGCCATCTGCACGCGCTCGAGTGCGTGCGTCGCGATCTCGAGCTGCTCCTTCTTCGGCTGCTTGCCCTCCATGCGGAGACCGAAGCGCACGTTCTCGCGCACGCTCATGTGCGGGAACAGGGCGTAGCTCTGGAACATCATGCCGAGACGACGCTTCTCGGGCGGGAGGTTCGTCACGTCGCGATCCCCGATGAGCACCCGGCCGGAGCTCACCGTCTCGAGTCCGGCGATGCAGCGCAGCAGCGTGGTCTTGCCGCAGCCCGAAGGGCCGAGCAGCGAGACGAACTCGCCGGATTCGACCTGGAGGTCGAGGCCCTTGAGCACCTGTGTGGTCTTGAAGTTCTTGGTGATGCGTTCGATCGTCAGGGTGCTCACGAGACAAACATCCTTCCCAGGCCGATGAGTTTTTCGAGTATGAGGATCAGTACGACGGTGAGCAGCACCATCATGGTCGAGACCGCCGCGACGGTCGGGGACGTGCTGTATTCGAGTTGCCCGTAGATGGCGATCGGCAGCGTCTCGAGCTGGGGCGTGCGCAGGAAGAGCGCGATCACGGCGTCGTCGAACGAGATGTTGAAGGCGAAGAACGCCCCCGCCGCGATGCCGGGGCGCGCCACGGGCAGCACCACCAGGCGGTAGCGATCCCAGGCGCTCGCCCCGAGCGTGCGGGCCGCCTCCTCGATGAAGGGATCCCGCCTGGCCATGACGCCGGTAACGGTGCGCATGACGTACGGGATCGTGATGACCGTGTGGATCACGATCAGCACCCAGATGTTCGGCGCGCCGATGGTCATCGAGGCGACCGACAGCGCGCCGATCGCGAGGATGATCGTCGGCAGCGTCAGCGGCGACATGAGGAAGGCCTGGATCGCGCCGGCTCCGGGGATGTTGAAGCGCGTCAGCGCCAGTGCCGCCGCGGTGCCGAGCACCGCCGAGCAGACCGCCGTGACGACGCCGACGAGCAGGCTCAGGCGGAAGGGCGCGAGGTAGGTGTCGCTCGTGAGCGCCTCCGTGTACCACTCGAAGGAGAAGCCCTGCGGCGGGAAGGAGAGGAAGCGCGTGCTGTTGATCGAGGCGCCGGCTACGACGACGAGCGGCATGAGCATGTAGACGGTCACGGCGATGACGAGCAGCACCGCCCCGATCTTGGCGAGGAGTGGGATGGATTTGACCATGGTTCAGCCCTTCGTTCGCCCGAGTCGGGCAGTGGCGATCAGCACCAGCATGACTCCGGCGAAGAGCATGACCGCTTGCGCTGCCGCGAACGGCCAGTCGAGATTGGTGGTCGCATCGACGTAGATGGTCTGGGCGAACACGGGGATCTGCGCGCCGCCGATGAAGCGCGGCGTGATGAAGGAGCTCACCGAGAGCACGAAGACGAGCGAGGCCCCGGCGACGATGCCCGGAAGCGTGAGCGGCAGCACGACCTTCCAGAGCGAGCGCCAGTACCCGGCGCCGAGCGTGCGCGCCGCCTCCTCGAGCTGCGGATTGATGCTCGAGATGACGCCGAGGATCGACAGCACGGCGAACGGGAGCAGCACCTGCACCATCGCGATGCTCACGCCGATCTCGGTGCCGAGGAAGCCCTGCGTGCCTTTCACGAGAAGCTCGGCGCCCGGCACGTTCATCATGAGGCCGTTCGGCCCCATCAGCACGACCCAGCCGAAGGTGCGCACCACCACGCTCGTCATGAGCGGCAGGATGACGACGATCAGCAGGAACGACCGCAGCCGGGACGATGCGCGCGCCATCAGATACGACAGCGGCAGCGCGATCAGGATGGTCACCGCGGTCTGCACCAGGCCGAGCCTCAGCGAGCGCCAGGCCGCCTGCAGGTTGTACCCGGATTCGAAGAGCCGCTGGAAGTTCTCGAGAGTGAACCCGCCTGCCGGCGACTGGACGCTCATCAGCAGCATGGCCGAGACGGGCGTCACGAATCCGAGCAGCAGCAGCAGCGCCGCCGGCAGGAGCAGGAGCAACGGCTCCTTACGGGTTCTCTCGTTCATTTCAGACCTCAGTTGGTGATGACGTTGTTCCAGGCGTCGACCCAGCCCTGGCGCTTCGGAGCCAGCTCACCGGGAGCATAGATGACGAGCGAGTCGAGCTCGTCGCCGACGAGTACGTCGCCAGCCACGTCTCCGGAGACCTCGGCCTTGACGTTCACCGGCGAGTAGCGCATCTGCTCGGCGAAGACCTGCTGGGCCTTCGGGCTCAGCTCGAAGTCGATGAAGAGCTTCGAGAGTTCCAGGTTGTCGCGTCCGGCCACGGCATTCGCGGTGATCAGCGAAGCGCCGGCTCCTTCCTTCGGCGTGATGAACTCGACCGGGAGGCCCGCGTCCTTCAGCGTGCCCGCGTAGTCCATCGAGTAGGGCGCGAGCCAGGTGTCGCGCTGCGCGAAGGCGCTCTGCAGATCGGGGGAGGTCGGCACGACGATCGCGTCGCCGTTCGACACGAGCGCACCGAGCTGATCGATGGTCGGCTCGGCGTCATCGATGCCGTTGCCCTGCGCGTCGGCGATCCGGAGCATCGAGAGCACGCCGTAGGTGTTCGAGAAGTCGGTCAGCGCCAGGTGGCCCGAGTACTGCTCGTCGAAGACGTCGAGCCATGAGTCGGGTCGCTCCGCCCCGGACTCGGTGTTGAAGACCAGACCGACGGGCGCCAGCTGGATGGCCGGCCCCTCGCCCCGCTCAAGGCCGGCAGTCGCGACCTGCGCGAGGTCGTCGTAGTTGCCGAGATCCTCGGGGGCGATCGCTTCGATGAGCCCGTCGCTCGCGGCGACGAACTCCTGACCGCCCGAGAAGTGGACGACGTCCAGCTGGGGGCTGGCCTTCTGAGCGGTCAGCTGCGCCAGGGCGTCGGCGCTGTACAGCGTCACCATCTCCACCGTTGCACCGGTCTCCTCCTCGAAGGGGTCGACCACCGCCTCGACGAAGGCCTTCTCCCAGTCGCCGCCGAAGGTGGTGACGACGAGCTTCTGACCTGCATAGGGCTTCGCCTCGTCGGTTCCGCCCGACTCCGCCGCCGGCGCGGAGCAGCCCGCGAGCGCGATCGCGCTCAGCGCGGCGACTCCGCCGAGCATGATTCTCTTGAATTTCACTGTGTTCTCCTTTGAATGTGTGATGTTACTCGTGCGAGATATGGGGTTGTCGAGTGCCGGGGCTATTCCGCGAGCCGACCGATGGTCAGCTGCTTCGCTCCGTCGATGCGGATCGCAGCCGACTCCTCGGCGAACTCGGCGAGACCCTCCGTGATCGTCGCCCAGATGTTGACGGGCGTCCATCCGAGCGGGCCGAGCGTGCGCGCGCCGCGGCCGTAGAAGATGCCGATCTCCCACCACTCGAACGGGAGGCCGCCCATCTGCATGGGGCGCTGCCAGTACCACTGCAGGTCGCCGGGAGCCGGGATGACCTGCTGGTTCTCGAGCGGCACGGCGGCCGGATCGAAGTTCTGCGCCTCTTCGGGAAGGCCGACCATCACCTCGGGTCCCGCGTACATGGCGTGCAGGCATTGCATCGTGACGGGCTTCTCGAGGGCCTGCCACATCACCTTGCAGGTCTCGGGGGCGTCGGTCTCGAGCAGGGTCGCGATCGCCCGCGTACCGTTCTCGTATTCGAGGAAGATCTTCTTGCTCATGCTGTCTTGTTCCTTTCCGCCCTGTCGGGCGATTTCTCTCTGGATCGGTGTCAGGCGCGCTGCTCGGCGAGAGACAGTCGCACCTGCGCGAGGTAGTCGTCGAAGAGCGCCTGCTCTTCGATTCGCTCATCGGGGCGGGTCATCTTCTCGGGGTGCCATTGCACGGCGAGCAGCGGCCAGTCGTCGCTCGGCTCGATCGCCTCGATGACGCCGTCAGAGGCGAATGCGCTGGCGATGAGGCCGTCTCCGAGTCGATCGACCGCCTGGTGGTGGATGGTGTTGACGACGCGCTCCCCCGCCCCGTAGACCCGCTCGACTCGGCTGCCCGCCGTGAAGCGCACGGCATGGCGCCCGTCGAGCTGCTCCGCGCCGTCGACGACACGGGCGTGCGCGGGCGTGACCGGCAGGTCGACGATCAGCGATCCCCCGAAGGCGACGTTCGTCACCTGCAGACCTCGGCAGATCGCCAGTGTCGGCATGCGCCTCGCCCTGGCGAGCCGCACCAGCTCGATCTCGAAGCGATCGCGGTCGGCCGAATAGGCCTTGCCCGGCTCGGGTCGCTCCCCATAGCGGCTCGGGTCGACGTCCTCTCCCCCCGAGAGCACGAGACCGTCGATGCGATCGAGGATCGCGCCGGGTTCGCCGGAGGGCGGGAGCAGCACCGGCAGCCCGCCGGCCAGAGCGATCGTATCGGCGTACTCGATCCCGAGGGTGTGCGTGGGGCGCCCCTCCCCGAGCTGGGTGGCGATGGGCCGTATCCAGCTGGTGATTCCGATAACCGGCGCGCCCATCAGAGCTGGATCCAAGTCGTCTTGAGGTCGGTGAACTTCTCGATCGCATGGAGGCTCTTGTCGCGGCCGAATCCGGATCCCTTGACTCCGCCGAACGGGATGGTCATATCGCCTTCCTCGAAGCAGTTGATCCACACGACGCCCGAGCGGAGTGCGCGGCTCAATCGGTGCGCCCGGCCCAGGTCGTTCGTCCACAGCACCGAGGCGAGGCCGAACTGGGTGCCGTTCGCGATCTCGATCGCCTCCTCCTCCGAGCCGTACGGGATCACCGCGAGCACCGGGCCGAAGACCTCGTGCTGGGCGAGTTCGTCGTCGGGGCCGACCACGGCGACGACCGGCGCGAAGTAGGCGCCCTCACCGGCGATCTGATCCGGAACCTCCCCCGAGATCACCCTCGAGCCGTGCGTTCTCGCCCGGTCGACGAAGCCCTGCACCCGTTCGAGGTGGGATCTGCTGACCAGCGAGCCCATCGGCGCGGCGAGGTCGAGAGGATCCGCCGGATGCATCTCCGCGGTCACCTGCGCCGCGATCTCGAGCGCCCGTTCGAGCATGTGCTCGGGCACGAGCAGACGGGAGGCGGCCGTGCACATCTGGCCCTGGTTGTAGTAGCAGCCCTCCACTGAGGCGCGCACGGCGCGCTCGAAGTCCGCGTCTTCGAGCACCACGCTCGCGGTCTTGCCTCCGAGTTCGAGCCAGACCCTTTTACCGTTCGAGCGGCCCGAGTACTCGAGCAGCTTTCGTCCGACGGTCGTGGAACCGGTGAAGGTGAGCACATCGACGTCCTGGTGCTCGGCCAGGGCTCGGCCGGCGACGCGCCCGTAGCCCGGAACCACGTTGAGCACGCCTGCGGGGATGCCCGCTTCGAAGGCGAGCTCGCCGAGACGCAGGGCGGAGGCGCTCGTGTGCTCGTCCGGCTTCAGCACGACGCTGTTGCCCGCGACGAGTGCGGGGCCGAGTTTCCAGGCGGTCATCGTGAGCGGGAAGTTCCAGGGGACGATCGCCGCGACGACGCCGGCGGGCTCGCGCGTGACGAGGGCCAGGGTATCGGGCGGGGTCACGGGGCTCTCGTCGAGGAGCTTGTCGGCCGATTCGCCGTACCAGCGCAGGCAGTTCACGACGGCGCGCATCTCGACCTGGAGCGCCTCCCGGACGGGCTTGCCCATCTCGAGGGAGATCATCAGAGCGAGCTCCTCGGCGTGCTCGTGCACGCGCTCGGCGAACCCGATCAGCAGTCGCCCGCGCTCGCGCGGCGCGAGGCCCGACCAGACCCCCGATTCGAAGGCGGCGCGGGCCGAGCGGACCGCCACATCGACGTCCTCCTCCGAGGCCGTCCTGACGACCGCGAGTTCAGCGCCGTCGCGCGGGCTAATGAGCGGCAGCGGTTCGCCACGGCCTTCGGCCGCCCTTCCGCCGATGAACGGACGGGTCGGGAACTCCACCTGACCGCGGAGTTCCTCCCAGTGAACTCGAGTGGCGTCGAACACCAAAGCCTCCTTGCTGGTTTCCGTCCGTGACGAGTGCCCGGATCAACTCAGTACGCCAAACCTAACACAATTTTGAGATATATCAGCCATGAATAAGTTCTCAATGTTTAATTTCAGCCATTAAGTTATCGCTTTGTTACCGTGTTCCCTCCGCACACGAAGGGTCGCCGGAATCGGTGCGCCGCATCTGGTCGTTGCCGCGCACCCGAGATCACGCGGAAGGCGCGGAAGATGCGGAGTGAGGATCGGCGCCGTGGATCACAGCAGCCCCGACACGACCGCGGAACCGGAACCGGACGGGAACGGGAACGCCGTCCGGGCTACACCGCCCGGACGCTCAGAGGCCCTGGCCCTGATCCACGAACAGGGAGCCCCGCAGCACCGGGGTGAGCACGACCAGCGAGTCGTGCACCTCCAAGCCTTCGTGCTTGGTCACGCGGTCTCCCGTGAGGAAGTCGTAGAACGCCCCCTCGTCGCTCACCAGCACGTTCACGAGCAGCTGCGAAACCCCGGTGGTCGCGACCGCGAACTTCACCTCGGGCGCCCGGGCGAGATCCTCGCCGATGCGTTCCAGATGCTTCATCGGCGCCCTGAACCACACCAGCGCCTCGAGGCCCAGGCCGAAGACCCGCGGCACGACCTCGGTGCGCGGATGCATGAGGCCTCGCTGGGTGAGCGACTCCATGCGCCGGCGAACGGTCGCGACGCTCACGTCGAGCTCCTTCGCCAGTCTGGAGACGGGCATGCGTCCGTCCTGGAGCAGCAGCTCGATGAGACGATTCTCCTCGGGGGAGATCGCATCGTCGGGATCGACGGGCTGATCGCTCTGGGGAGCCGAACGGTCGAGAGCGATGCGCTGCTCGGGCGTGAGGAACCCCGGCGACCAATCGTGGCCGGAGCTGAAGAACTTCAGCACCGTCGAGGCGTTGAGGAAGGTGATGCCCTCCGTCTGCGGGATATCTCGCTGGAGCAGATGTCGCAATCCCCGCTCGTCCCGCGGCAGGAACATGCAGGCGATGTCGTTGCTCCCCTCGAGCACCGACACCGAGGAGGCGAACGGGTTTCTCGCGAGGGATCGAGCGACCGACCAGAGCGCCCCGTTCTGCGTCGTGATGCGCAGCAGCACGGCCCGGGCGTGCAGCACCCGCATCACGTCGACGTACGTCGAGACCCGGATCAGCCCTCGGTCGAAGAGATTCTGGCCCCGCCTGGCCACGGTGCGCTCGGGCAGCTGCAGCACGCGGGCGACCTCGCCCCAGGAAGCCCGGCCGTTGACCTGCAGCGCAGCGGCGATCTGCCGATCCGTCGCGTCGAAAGCGATCTCATCCAGCTGCTGCATGGGCACCTCTCATCAGGGAGCCACAGTACCAGGTGCGATCCGGGCACGAGAAAGGGGCCGGTGCGAAATGCACCGGCCCCCGATCCTCGAATTCGTCGAATCAGCGCTCGACGACTGCGAGCACGTCGCGAGCGGTGAGCACGAGGTACTCGTCGCCGCCGTACTTCACCTCGGTGCCGCCGAACTTCGAGTAGATGACGATGTCGCCCACCTTGATGTCGAGCGGAATACGGTTGCCGTTGTCGTCGATGCGACCCGGGCCCACTGCGACGACCTCGCCCTCCTGGGGCTTCTCCTTCGCGCTGTCGGGGATGACGAGCCCCGACGCTGTGGTCTGCTCAGCCTCGACCTGCTTAATGATGATGCGATCTTCAAGCGGCTTGATGCTCACCGACACGTTTGACCTCTTTCTGAAGTGGCTACGAATGTGCGATGCCCGCTCGGGCACCCTGGTAGCGAGTCTATGGCGAGACTTGGCACTCTCGCAAGGTGAGTGCCAACTTCGGGGGCGAGGATCGCGGTGGGCGAACGCAGCCCGGCCGATCCTCGCCCCTCGTACTCGGCAGACCACTGTGGAATACTGGCTTTCAGACTGCCCGGCACCATCGTCCGGCAGCCCCAGACGTCGAACAGCAGGAGCGACCATGTCGAACCCCACCGATCCGAACCTCGAACCGCAGTCGAACGAGCCCGCGCCCGAGTTCCAGGCGCCCGCCGCGCCCCAGGCCCCGGTTCCCCCGGCTCCGCCCGCCCCTCCCGCACCTCCGGCCTACGCCGCCCCGCAGCAGTACCAAGCGGTGCCCGCGGCCCCCGCCACCAACACCATGGCCATCGTCTCGCTGATCTCGTCGATCGTCGGCTGGTTCTCCTTCGGCGTGCTCTGCATCCTGGGCGTCATCCTCGGCCACATCAGCCTCAAGCAGATCAAGCAGACCGGCGAAGGCGGTCGCGGCATGGCGCTGACCGGCCTGATCCTCGGCTACATCGGCATCGCCGGCTGGGTGCTCGCCCTGATCATCTTCTTCGTGGTGCTCGGCCTCGTCGGCGCCTCGATCGCCAGCAGCGGCTACAGCTACTGAGCGCGGAACAAGGAGCAGCAATCATGTCGTACCCACCCGCAACCGACCCAAACGGCGCACCGCAGGAGCAGCCGGCGCAGATCCAGGAGCACGCGGCCCAGGGCGGCCAGCCCTACGCCGCACCGCAGGCCCCGGCAGCCGCCTACCAGGCCCAGCCGCAGCAGGCCCCGACCGCGCTGCCCACGACCCTGGCCTACACGAACACCTTCGCGCTCGTGTCGATCGTCACGGCCTTCCTCTCCCCCATCGCCGGCATCGTCTTCGGGCACCTGGCACTCGGGCAGATCAAGCGCAACGGCGATGCCGGGCGAGGGATCGCCCTCACCGGCCTCATCCTCGGCTACGCCTACTTCGCGTTCATCATCCTGTTCGTGATCTTCTACATCAGCATGATCGGCATCATGTTCGCCTCGTTCGGAGCGGCGTTCAGCGATTTCGGCGGATACGGCGACTACGACACGTGGTGAGTCGCCGCGACGGCAGGCCCCGGGGCTCAGCCCCGGGGCCTTCTTCGTCGCCGGTTCCGGAGGGCTGGGAGACCCTCTTCGAGCCCGGCGCCCAGGAGCATCTCGCCCGCATCACGGCCGCGCGGGACGCGGGCGAGACGAGCCTCGTCATCGGAGCCCGGCTGCGGGCCGAGGGCGTGCCCGGCGCCGAAGTCGCGGCGCTGCTCACCCAATCCGATCTGAGGATACGGGCGCGAGCCAAGTTCGGGGAGGCCGCCGATCGCATGCTCTTCACCCAGGCGGGCCTCGAGCAGGCCAGCCGAGCACCGGTCGCAGCGCTGCACGCGGAACGCTTCGCCCGCGCGGGCTGCGACACCGTCGCAGACCTCGGCTGCGGCATCGGAACGGAATCGATGGCGCTGCTCGCCGCCGGCGTGGGCGTGCTCGCCGTCGAGATCGATCCCTTCACGGCCCGCCTCGCCGAGCACAACCTCGGGATCGCGGCGGTGGCGGCTGCAGAGTCCGGCACCGGGCCCGGCACCGGGCCGGCCCCCGCCCGCGTGCTGAACGGAGACGCACTCGATGCCGCGCTCGCAGGTGTCGACGGTGTCTTCCTCGATCCGGCGCGGCGCACCGCCGGGCATCGCGATACGAGGCGGCTCGCCAGCCCGGACGACTACTCCCCCTCGCTCGATTTCGCCTTCGGCCTCGCCTCCCGCCTGCCGACCGGCGTCAAGCTCGGCCCGGGCTTCGAGCGCGAGCTCATCCCCGACCAGGCGGAGGCCCAGTGGGTGTCGGTCGGCGGGCAGCTCGTCGAGACCGGCCTCTGGTTCGGTCGGGCGGCGCGGCCCGGCGTGAAGCGCGCCGCGCTGGTGCTCCAGGGCGATGCGGCCCACGAGCTGACAGCCGAGCACGATGCGCCGGACGTCGAGCCCCGCGAGCTCGGGGCCTATCTCTACGAACCCGACGGCGCGGTGATCCGCGCCCGACTGATCGGACTGCTCGCCGAGCGGCTCGAAGCCGGCATGATCAGCGAGGGCATCGCCTATCTGACGGCCGACCGCCTCGCCGAGACTCCCTTCGCCCAGGCGTTCCGCGTCGTCGAGCAGTTGCCCGCGTCCGAGAAGCAGCTCAAGCGCGCCCTCGCCGAGCGCGGCATCGGGCGCCTCGAGATCAAGAAGCGCGGCGCCGACGTCGATCCCGCCGCGCTGCGCTCCAGGCTCCGGCTCAAGGGCCCGAACTCGGGCACGCTCGTGCTCACGCGTGCCGCGGGCAGGCACGTCGCCCTGCTCGCCGAGCGGGTCTGAGCCGGGCCCGCCCGGCTGTGCTCGATCCGGCCCGTCCCTGCCGGACGCGCCTGGCCGTCGCCCGCCCGAGCCGTGCCGGCCTGCCCGAGCCGTGTCCAGCTACGCCCGCACGCCTCTCCCAGCCATCGCAGCTTGGCAGTAGATGCGAGCTGCATGCACCTGAGACCGCATCTACTGCCAAGCTGCCGGGGAAGTTCGCGTCGCGGGGTGGTTCGGATGACCGGGAGGTTCGGGTCGCGGAGTGGTTCGGATGACCGGGAAGTTTGGGTCGCGGGGTGGTTCGGATGACCGGGAGGTTCGGATCGCGCGGAAGTTCGGGTTACGGGGTGGTTCGGATCGCGGAGGCACCCGAACCGCGGGGTCGTCTGCGCCGCGGGGCGTTCGAGCCGTGACGGCGACCGCTCAGGCCGCCTCGACCGCGACCGCCTCGCCGAGGAAGCGCAGCATCGCGCGCTGATCGGCCGAGAACTGCTCGCCGGTGGCGTGCTGCACCGTGACGATCTCGCCGCCTTCGAGCCGCACGATCGTGCGGCGATGCGCTCCGAAGAAGCCGCTCGAGATCACGGTCACGGGCACCCCGGCGGCGTCGGCGGCGGCCCCCATCGAGGCCGCTATCCGCTCCAGGTCGGCGACCGGGAAGCCCTCCTCCACGATGAAGCCCGCGGACAGCGCCAGGGGCCGGGCCCCGGCCATCGCCAGGT
>WPCJ01127519.1_pt1 | contig 15675 bp, 10 predicted proteins | sample 5399831 | NCBI WGS metagenome assembly WPCJ01 (sample SAMN12869470, study PRJNA574797) | sludge metagenome | isolation source: wastewater treatment of pH10 | place: China:Beijing | collected 2019-05-20 | reverse complement strand
CGCCGTGATAGCCGCGCTCGCGGCCGATCAGCCGGAAGCGCGCGCCCTCGCCGCGCACGCGGTGATCGGCGAGCGCGATCTTCAGCGCCGTATCGGCCGATTCGGAGCCCGAAGTGGTGAAGAAGACATGGTCCATGCCTTCAGGCGCGATGTCGACCAGCCGGTTGGCCAGCTCGAACACGACCGGATGGCCCATCTGGAACGCCGGTGCATAGTCGAGCTCGGCCGCCTGGCGCTGGATCGCCTCGGTGATCTTCGGCCGGCAATGGCCGGCATTGACGCACCACAGCCCCGCCGTGCCGTCCAGCACCTGGCGGCCGTCGGCGGTGGTGTAGTGCATGTCCTTCGCCGCCACCAGCATGCGCGGGGCCTGCTTGAACTGGCGGTTCGCCGTGAACGGCATCCAGAATGGATCAAGGTCGTTGGCGGCCTTGCCGGCGCTTGCAGCGGTCATGCGGTCATCCTCTGTCTTTCGCCAGTAGCGGACGAACCGCGACGAAAGGGAAGACTGTTACTTGTCAGGCGCAACATGCAGATAAAAAAGAATATTTTACCTGCATGCTCGATTTACTGAGCGGCGTGATCGATCAGTAGCGCAGGGTCAGCCGCGCGCCGATGGTGCGCGGCGTTCCGGGTTGGGCGATGTCGGCGCTGGTGAAGAAGTTGCGGGTCAGGTCGTAGTCCTGATCGAACAGGTTTCGCGCCCAGAAGGCCACGGACCAGGCGGCGTCCTCGGGGCCGATGGTGACGCTGGCGTTGGCCAGCCAATAGGCCTCGACATCGTATTTGGCGCCCAGCCAGGACGGGTACTCGTCACGATAGCTGTAGTTGGCCTCGGCCGTGACCGCGAAGCCGCCGACCGTCCAGTCGTAGCTGACCGAGCCGCCGTACGACCAAGCGGGGAAGGGGATCTTTTGGCCTGACTTGTCGATGTAGACGGTGGCGCGGGGAATCTGCTGGCAGGCGCCGATGTCCAGGTCGACGAAGTCGGTGTACTCGCCCTTCTTGTAGCTGAGGTTCTGGCTGATCCGCAGACCGGCGGCGGGGCGGAAGACGCCCTCCAGCTCCGCGCCGTAGATCTCGGAATCGGCGTTGGTGAAGCGGCCGACCGGGCCGTTGGCGCCGCAGACGGCCGACAGCACCTGCTGGCCGTTGTAGTCGTAGTAGTAGGCCGCGCCGTTGATCTGGACCGCGCGCGACGGGTCGGCCTTGAAGCCCAGCTCATAGGCCCAGAGTATTTCCGGATCGAAGGGCTCGATGCCGCTGCTGTCGCCGGTGTTGTAGGTGGTGAAGCCGCCCGACTTGGCGCCCCGGCTGGCCGAGCCGTAGATCAGGACGTTGTCGGCGGGCTTGAACTCCAGCGCCGCCTTGCCGGTCAAAGGCGTCATCTTGGTGTCGACGCTGGTCGGGGGCAGGGCGGTGGCGCCGCCGAAAGCCGAGCCGAAGCCTTCAAGCTCGCGGGTTTCTTCTTCGTAGCGCAGGCCCAGGATGGCTTTCCACCGCTCGGAGAAGGCGTATTCGGCCTGACCGAACAGGCTCCACGACTCGACCTTCTGGTCATAGGTGACCTGGGCGTAGGTGTTGTAGATGTCGATGAAGTCCGAGAAGTAGCGCTCGTTGAGATCCTGTTTGGAATAGTAGAACCCGGCCACCCAGGTCAGGGGGCTGTCGTTGTCTGAGGCCAGGCGCAGTTCCTGCGACAGAACCTTCACGTCGCTGCCGAAGAAGGTGTCGGCCTCGACCGAGGCGCTGGAGTCCCAGTCGCCGTATTCGCTGCGGTCCAGGGTCTCATAGCTGGTGATGCTGGACAGGTTCATGCCCTTGAGCGCCAGATTGGCGTTCAGCGAGGCGCCCCAGGATGAGTTGTCCCGGCCCGGCTTGGCGTTCACATCGCGGCCGATGGCGTCAGCGAAGCGTTGAGACAGACCCCAGCCGGTCTTGGAGCGGTCCTTGTCGGCGGGAATGACCGGGCCGGTCCCTAGGCGGGTGTGCAGGTCGCTGATCAGATACAGGCCCTGGTTCTCGGACTTGTCGACGCCGCCGTGGACGTCGAGCAGGGCCGTGAAGGTCTCATTGGGCGTCCATTCCAGCAGGGCGCGGGCGCCGGTGCGATCGGCGTCGCCCAGGCTTTCGCCCGTGTCGCGGTTGCGCTGCCAGGCGCCGCCCTGTTCGGTCGAGACGGCCAGACGGCCGCGCAGCATGTCGGTCAGCGGGCCGGAGACATAGCCCTCGCCCCGGAACAGGTTGTGGCTGCCCCATTCGGTCATCAGGCCTGCGGTCAGCTCCTCGGTCGGGCGTTTGGTGACGAAGCTGATGGCGCCGCCGGTGGTGTTGCGGCCGTAGAGGGTGCCTTGCGGCCCGCGCAGCACCTCGACCCGGTCGATGTCGAAGATCAGTCCCTGCGTCATGACGGGGACCGGATAGGCGACCTCGTTCACATAGACGCCGACCGTGGGCGAGTTGTTGGAGGCGTAGTCCTGAAAGCCGACGCCGCGCATGCGGAACTGGGCCGCGCCGCCGCCGAAGGCCGGTTCGACCTCCAGGTTGGGCGTGGCGTTCTGAAGCTGGTTGACGTTGGTGACGCCCTGCTGCGTCAGGCTTTCACCGCTGAGGACGCTGAGGGCGATGCCCACGTCCTGGGCCGCCTGTTCACGGCGCTGGGCGGTGACGATGACCTCGTCGACCGTGGTGGCGGCCGGCTCGTCGGGCGCGCGCTGCGCGGCGACGGAGGTGGCGGACAGGGCGAACAAGGCCCCGGCGGAAACGCTGACCATCAGACGATTCATCGTCTTCCTCCCCATGAGGCCGTCGCGGTCTATGGCCGCGTTCAGCCGTCGCGGCCGGGACTGCCCGGTCGCCGAACTATCTCCGTAGTCGACGTCTTGTGCAATGCAGCACATTTGTGCGGCTGCTCTGTCGGCGACGGAAATCTCTCTTCCCTCGGCAATCAGTAGCTGCCTTGGGTCGATTTGGAGCAAGACTGTTTCTTTGGGTGCCTATCTTCCTGTCGCGTAAGGATAAAATAATCCAATGATCGGAATACTGATCATTCGCAACGGCGCCGTTAGAAGGTCGGCGGCGTGCAGGCGCTGATGACCACGCAGGGCGCGTCGCCGATGTTGCGGAAGCGGTGCGGCAGGACGCTGGGAAACAGATAGCCTTCGCCCGCCTTCAGCACCCGCGACTGGCCGTCGACGGTGACTTCCAGACGGCCGGAGATGATCATGCCGCCTTCCTCTCCCTCGTGGGACAGCATGACCCGGCCGCTGTCCGAGCCGGGCTGATAGGTCTCGTGCAGGATCTGCAGGCTGGAATCCTGGCTGGAGCCCAGCTGGCGGTAGGAGACTTCGCCGCGTGAAATGTCGGTCAGTTCGTCGTGGCGATAGAAGTATTTGGTCGGGGTCTCGAACTCCGAGCTGAAGAAGTCACCCAGCGATATGCCCGCCGCGTCCAGCAGCCGTTTCAGCGAGCCGACGGAGGGGCTGGTGCGGCCGCTTTCGACCAAGCTGACGGTGCTGGACGGCACGCCGGCCTTGCGCGCCAGGGCGCGCTGCGACAGGCCCAGGCGATCCCGAAGGGCGCGCAGGCGTGGGCCGATGATGTTCTCTTCTTCCATGTCGCCACGCGCCATCCTGTCAGCTCCGCTTGCGGGTCAGCAGATCATATGCCGCCCGGGCCATGACCTTGGCCGAGTTGGTCATGTCGTCGATGCCGACCCATTCGTCCGGCTGGTGCGCCAGATCCAGCACGCCGGGACCATAGGCGATGCAGTCCTTCAGCTTGCCGATACGGTCGATGTGCTTTTGGTCATAGGTGCCGGGCGAGCAGACGAACTGGGCCTTCTTGCCCAGCACCGTCTCGATGGCGGCGGCGGTCGTGCTGGCGACGGGGCCGTCGCGGTCGGCCATGCTGGGCGCTACCTGGAACAGGTCGCGCATCTCGTAGCGGAAGCCGTGACGCTGGGCCGCCAGCCCGTCGAGGATGGCCTTCACCTCGCCCTTTACGTCCTCCAGCGTCTCCTCGATCAGGAAACGGCGGTCGATGACCATACGGCTGGAATCGGCGACGCAGGGCGCGGGCAGGCCGTCGAAGCCCTCGGCCTGGCCGCCATGGATGGAGTTGATGTTCATGGTCGACTGACGGGCGCCCTCGGGCACCACCGGCATGTCGGAATGGCGGGCGGCCATGGCGGGGTAGAGCTTGCTCTCGAACTCTTCCATCACCGCGCCCATGTGGCGGATGGCGGAATCGCCCAGGAAGGGCATGGAGCCGTGGGCGATGCGGCCCTTGGTCTCGATCTCGGCCCACCAGACGCCGCGGTGACCGATGCAGACCCGGTCGACGTTCAGCGGCTCGGGGATGATGACGTGGTTGACGCGCGGCTCCGAGAACCAGCCGCGCTCGGCCAGATAGGCGACGCCGCCATAGCCGCCGGACTCCTCGTCCACCGTGCCGGAGATCTCCAGCGCGCCGGGCAGGGGCAGGCCGGAATCGATCAGGGCCTCGACCGCGATGATGGAGGCGGCCAGGCCGCCCTTCATGTCGCAGGCGCCCCGGCCGTAGACGCGGCCGTCCTTCACCTCTCCGCCGAAGGGATCGACGGTCCAGCCAGCGCCGACCTCGACCACGTCGATGTGGCTGTTGAAGTGGACGCAAGGCCCCGGTTCAGAGCCGGTCCGGCGGGCGATGACGTTGGTGCGCGGGTAGGAGTCGCTGTCGCCCGGCGAGCCTTCGCCGCGCACATATTCGACGGTGAAGCCGCGCTTCTTCAGCCGCTCGCCGATGTATTCGGCGCAGGGGCGATAGGCCTCGCCCGGCGGGTTGATGGTGGGGAAGCGGATCAGATCCTGGGTCAGGGCGACCAATTCGTCGGTGCGGCCGTCGATCAGGTCCATGACGGTCTGCAGGGTCGGGGCGCTCATCGGTGGAACCTCACTCGGCGGCCAAGGCGGCCAGAACCGCGTCGGTCATCTCAATGGTGGAAACGGCGGCGACGCCGGGGTGGGCGATATCCGGGGTGCGGACGCCGCTGGACACGACGTGCCGAACGGCGCGCTCAAGCCGGTCGGCCAGATCGGCGCGGTCGAACGACCAGCGCAGGCACAGGGCGAAGGACAGGATGGTCGCGATGGGATTGGCGACGCCCTGTCCCGCGATGTCGGGCGCCGAGCCGTGGATCGGCTCATACAGGCCCCGGCTGCGCCCGCCTTGTCCAAGGCCGGATAGGGAGGCCGAGGGCAGCAGGCCCAGCGACCCGGTCAGGGCCGCTGCCGCGTCGGATAGGATGTCGCCGAACAGGTTGTCGGTGACGATGACGTCGAACTGGTCCGGCCGCCGGACCAACTGCATGGCGCAGTTGTCGGCATACATGTGCGACAGCTCCACGTCGGGATAGTCGGCGGCGACCTCGGTCGCGACGGCCCGCCACAGGGCGCCCGTCTCCATGACATTGGCCTTGTCCACCGAGCAGAGGCGACGTTTGCGCGTGCGCGCCAGCTCGAAGGCTGTGCGGCAGACGCGGGCGATCTCGGCCTCGGTATAGGCTTGAGTGTCATAGGCGCGGCGCTGGCCGTCGGGGCCGACCTCATTGGCGCGGGGCAGGCTGAAATAGACCCCCGCCGTCGCCTCGCGCACGATCAGGATGTCGAGGCCCCGGATCAGGTCGGGCTTGAGCGCCGAGGCGTCCAGCAGTTCGTCGAAACAGACGGCGGGCCGCAGGTTGGCGTAGAGGTCCAGCGCCTGACGCAGGCGCAGGATACCCATCTCGGGGCGCTGGGCGCGGGGCAGGTGGTCCCACTTCGGCCCGCCGACCGCGCCGAACAGGACGGCGTCGGAGGCCAAAGCCTGCTCGACCACGTCCTCGGCGATGGGCGCGCCGACGATGTCGATGCTGGCGCCGCCCGCCAATCCCTCGCTCAGTTCAATCCGCAGCCCGGCGTTCCGGGCCCAGTCGACGACGCGCAGGGTCTCGCGGATGATCTCCGGTCCGATGCCGTCGCCGGGCAGGACCAGCAGTTTGAACACACGGTCAGATGCAGCGGCCACCGTCGACCTCCAGCGCCACGCCCGTGATCATCGAGGCGTCGTCCGAACAGAGGAAGGCGGCGGCGGCGCCCATATCCTCGGGCGTCGAGACGCGGCCGATGGGGATGGAGGCCAGGAACTTGGCCCGCACCTCGGGCGTGTCCTCGCCCATGAAGGTCTTCAGCAGGGGGGTGTCGCCCGCCACCGGGTTCAGCGCGTTCACCCGCACCTGGAAGGGCGCCAGTTCGACCGCCATGGCCCGCGTCGCCGTGATGACCCAGCCCTTGGAGGCGTTGTACCAGGTCAGGTTCGGCCGGGGGCTGACCCCGCCGGTCGAGGCGATGTTCAGAATGGCGCCGGACCCTTGCGCCTTCATCGCGGGGACGAAGGCCTTCGACATCAGATAGATGGAGCGCATGTTGACGGCGGCGATGCGGTCGAAGGCTTCGTCCGACAGTTCGTCCAGCGGCTGGGGCGTGTGGCCGACGCCGGCGTTGTTGACCACGATGTCGACGCCGCCCAGCAGGCGCTCAGCGGTTTCGGCCAGGGCGGCCACGTCGGCGGTGCTGGCCACGTCGACCTTCACGCCCAGATCGCCGTCGCCCAGTTCAGCGGCCAGGGCGCGGGCCGCCTCCCCGTTCAAGTCGGCGACGATGACGCGGGCGCCTTCCTCGGCGAAGCGACGCGCGATTCCGGCGCCGAAGCCGGAGGCTCCGCCCGTGACGATCGCTCGCTTGCCCTCCAGCCGCTTCGATCTGTTCCCCTCCAAGACGCTACTCCCTTGCGCTATCCGTGGTGGGCCGCGACGGTCTTCAGGGTGGTGAAGGCGTAGAGCGCCTCGAACCCCTTCTCGCGACCGTGGCCCGACTTGCCGACGCCGCCGAAGGGCAGTTCGACCCCGCCCGCCGCGCCGTAGTTGTTGATGAAGACCTGTCCGGCCCGCAGCCGTTTCGCCAGGCGCATCTGCCGCCCGCCATCGCTAGTCCAGACGCCCGCGACCAGGCCGTAATCGGTGCCGTTGGCTATGGCGACGGCGTCGTCTTCCGTCTCGAATGGAATGACGACGACGGCGGGGCCGAAAATCTCCTGTTGCGCCAGCGGGTGGTCGGGCGCGACGTTTGCGAACAGGGTGGGTGCGACATAGGCGCCGCCGGACGGCAGGTCGGCCAGGGTCGCCTGCGCCACGATCAGGCCGTCGGCGCGGCCCTTTTCGATGAAGCTGTCGACCATGGCCTGCTGCTTCTTGGACACCAGCGGGCCGACATCGCGGTCGTCCATTGCGGGGCCGACGGTCAGGGCGGCGAAGCGTTCGGCCATGCGGCGCACGACCTCGTCATAGACGCCGCGCTGGACCAGGACGCGCGATCCGGCTGAGCAGGTCTGGCCTGCGTTCTGGACGCCCGCGTTGACGAGGAAGGGCAGGGCCTTGTCCAGATCGGCGTCGTCGAAGACCAGCTGGGGCGACTTGCCGCCCAGCTCCAGCGTCACCGGAACGGCGTTGAGCGCCGCCGCCTGCTGGATGGCCACGCCCACCCCGGTCGAGCCGGTGAAGGACAGGTGGTTGATCCCCGGATGCGCCGCCAGCGCCGCGCCCGCTTCGGCGCCCGTGCCGGTCACGACGTTCAAGACGCCTGCGGGCAAGCCGCAATCGGCGGCGATATGGGCGAAGGCGAGAGCGGTCAGCGAGGCCTGTTCGGCGGGCTTCAGCACCACGGCGTTGCCGACGCACAGGGCCGCCACGACGGAGCGGCCGATGATCTGCATCGGATAGTTCCACGGGATGATGTGGCCCGTCACCCCGTGCGGCTCGCGCAGGGTGTAGACGGTGTAGCCGTCCTGGAAAGGAATGGTCTCGCCGTGCAGCTTGTCCGCCGCGCCTGCGTAGAATTCCAGATAGCGGGCCAGGGCGATCACGTCGTTGCGGGCCTGCTTCAGCGGCTTGCCGACGTCCAGCGCCTCAAGCTCGGCCAGCAGGTCGATGCGGGCTTCGACCTCGCGCACCATGCGGGCCAGGATGCGGCCGCGTTCGACGGCGGTGGTGCGGCCCCAGCCTCCGTCGAAGGCGGTACACGCGGCGCGGACGGCGTCGTCCACGTCGGCGGCGGTTCCGGCGGCCAGCCGGCCCATGACCTCGCCCGTCGACGGGTTCTCGATCGGCAGGGTCGCGTTGGGGGCGCCTGCGGGGCGCCAGACGCCGTCGATGAAGAGCTTATCCGTGGGGAAGGGCGCGACCATGTCGTTAGGCTCACTATGAGAGCGATCCCCCTCTGGTTCGCCGTCCAGGATAGTGGGCACGATAACGGATCAGGCGCCAAGCCCTTTATGGTTTTGGCCTAAGTCACTGTTTTTGTGTTCTGAGTGCTCAATAAAATGAGCGTTTGACGCTGGGGCAAGCAGGCGCGGGCGTCTTTTCACGCGGCGGTTGCGGGCTCCAGCAGCAGGGCCATGATCTCGGCGCCCAGCATCATGTCCGAGACGGGGCCGAAACGGCGCATCCGCATCCGGCCCAGCCGGTCGACCAGCACCAGACTGGGCGTGCCCTGAAGATTGAAGGCGGTCATGGTGCGCGGCGCCGTCGTATCGGCCGAGGGCGCGTCGACGGCGACCGGGAAACGACAGCCGTGCTCGGCCAGCCATTTTGTCAGGCCTGCGCGGTCCGACTGCTGGTCGTGATGCTCGAACACGCTGTGGACGCCCAGGACGGCGACCTCGCCGGAGGTGAAGGTCTCGGCCACGCGCCGGGCCTGGGGCAGGGCGTAGTGGGAGCAGCCGGGGCAGAGGCGTTGCAGGAAGGCGATGCAGACGACCTTGCCGCGCAGGTCTTCCAGGCGCACGGGCTCGGGCGTGTTCAGCCAGTCCACGGCGTCGATCGGGGGGGCGAGACGGTGCATGGCGCGGCTCCTGAAAGGCAGGGCGCCCCGATGGAGGCCGGACCTGGAATCGAACCAGGCTGGGCGGATATGCACTCCGCCGCGTAACCGCTCCGCCATCCGGCCATCGGGGCGAGGCGTCTGGATAGCAGGCGGCGCCGGGGGCCGCCTGGGCCAGTTGCGGATTAGCGGGGGCGCCGGTTGCAGCGCCCCCTCTATAGGGATCAGTCGGCGGCGGCCTGTTCGGCTTCCCTGGCCTCGCGGCGGGCGACGCTGAAACGACGGCCGTAGAGCAGATAGGCGCCGACGCCGATCACGTTCCAGATCAGGAACCACAGCTGCGTTTTCTGCGGCAGGCTGGCCAGCAGATACAGGCAGCCGGCGATGGCCACGGGGCCGATGACCCAGGCCAGGGGCGTGCGGAAGCCGCGCGGCAGTTCCGGAGAGCGGCGGCGCAGGATCAGCATGCACAGCGCCACCGAGCTGAAGGCCACCAGCGTCCCGGCGTTGGCCAGCGCGACGATCTCGCCCAGGGGGAAGAACAGGGCGATGGTCCCGACGACGGCGGTGGTGAAGGCGGTGATGCGCAGCGGCGCGCCTTTGGCCGACAGTTGCGACAGGCCGCGCGGCAGCAGGCCGTCGCGCGCCATGACGAAGAAGATGCGGCTCTGGCCGTAGAAGAAGGCCAGGATGACGGTCGGCAGGGTCAGCACGGCCGTCACCGCCAGGAAGTGAGCGACGCCCGGCTGGCCGATCTCGCGCAGGATCAGGGCCAGCGGCTCGGGGCTGTTGGCGAACAGGGTGAAGGGCGCGGCGCCCAGGGCCGCCGTGGCGATGACGGTGTAGATGGCCGCGCAGACCAGCATGGAGCCGATGATGCCGATGGCCAGGTCGCGCTTGGGATTGCGGGTTTCTTCGGCCGCCGTGGCGATGGCGTCGAAGCCGTAGAAGGCCGAGAAGATGATGGCCGCGGCGGCCATGATGCCGCGCTCGACCCCGTCCTCGCCCATGGTGCGGCCGAAGCCGTAGGGATTGAACGGCTCCAGATTGGCGGCGTTGAAGTGGGGCAGGGCGAACCAGACGAACAGCACCAGGGCCGACAGCTTCACGACCACCAGGGCCAGGTTCAGCGTGGCGCTCTTGCGGGCGCCGAGGATCAGCATACCGGCGATGATCAGGATGATGAACAGGGCCGGGACGTTGGCGACGCCGCCCGCGTGCGGTCCCTGCATCAAGGCCATGGGCAGGCCCAGCCAGTCGTGCAGCAAGGGCGCGGCATAGCCGGACCAGCTGACGGCCACAGCGCTGACCACCAGGCTGTACTCCAGGATCAGGCTCCAGCCGATGATCCAGGCGACGACCTCGCCCAGGACGACGTAGTTGTAAGTGTAGGCGCTGCCCGAGGCGGGGATGGTCGAGGCCATTTCGGCATAGGCCAGGGCGGCGCAGGCGCAGACGAAACCTGCGATCAGGAAGGACAGCAGGACGGCCGGGCCGGCCTTGTCCGCGCCGATGCCGATCAGGGTCAGGATGCCGGTGCCGACGATGGCGCCCACGCCCATGGCCATCAGGTGCGGCCAGCTGAGACTGCGGGTCAGGCTGCGTTCCTGCGCGTTGACAGTGATGCGCTTACGCACGTTCCAGCCGCCCATTCGGTGTCTCGTCTTCTTGTGTGTCGGGACCGGCGGGAAGACCGGCGCGCTGTGTTGCGCCAGACGCGTCCTGGATACAAGCGTCACGCGGACCTCGGCCGCGGCTTTGAGGCGCGGGAGGGCGAGGCGCTACCTCCGTCACCGGACATTTTGTCACTCAAGCGGCGACAAAACGGCAAGAAACCTAAGCCGATCCGTCATTGAAGCGCGCAAGCTTCGGAAATCGCAGCCGCTATCCATGCCGCCGAGGCAGGAGGGAAGCAGGGCCGTCCGTGACGGACAGGCCGCCCACTGTCGCATCTTTTGACCAGACCGGTGGATGACGATGAACAGCAGCTTCAAGACCATGCTCGCCGTGGCGGCCAGCGCGCTCGCCCTGGCGGCCTGCGGCGGCTCCGCCGAGGTGGCCTCGCCCGGCGAAGGCGACTTCGGCAATGGGAACGGCAACGGCAACGGCAATGGGAACGGCAATGGCGGTAACGGCCAGGCCGCGGCTGACTGCCCGGCCGGATTCGCCAACGTCGGCACTATGGCCAACGGCACGCTGCGCAACTGCCAGCTGCCGCAACAGATCAACGGTTCGCTGACGGTGCCGCTGCGCGCCGGCACCATTTACTCCATCTCGAACCGTACGGCTGTCGGCACGGACGGCGGCGTCGACGCCTCGGCCAGCACCGGAACGCAGGGCATCCTGACGATCGAAGCCGGCGTCACCATCTTCGCCTCGGGCGGCACCGACTATCTTCTGGTCAACCGCGGCTCGCAGATATTCGCTGAAGGTACGGCCACGCAGCCGATCATCTTCACCAGCCGTCAGAACGTCGAAGGTACGACGACGGAGACTTCGCAAGGTCAGTGGGGCGGCATCGTCATCGCCGGCCGCGCGCCCCAGGCCAACTGCCAGCTGACCGCCCCAGTCACCTGCACCGGTCAGGTCGAAGGCACCAACGCCTTCTACGGCGGCGGCAACGCCAACGACAACTCGGGCCGTCTACGCTACGTCCAGATTCGCTATTCAGGCTATGAAATCTCGACCGGCAACGAACTGCAGGCCCTGACCCTGGCCGGCGTCGGCGCGGGCACCACCATCGAGTATGTCCAGTCCTACAACTCGTCGGACGACGGCATCGAAATCTTCGGCGGCAACGTCAATCTGAAGCGCATCGTCATCAACGGCGCCGACGACGACGCCTTCGACACCGACACCGGCTGGCGCGGCGGCGCCCAGTTCGGCATCGTGACCCAGCGCGCTCCGAACTCGACCAGCCGCTCGGCCGGCTTCGAGTTCTCGGCCGCGCCGAAGGACGTGCCGCTGGCTCAGCGCTACAATTCGCAGCCCAAGATCGCCAACTGGACGATGGTGGGCCGCAACTCGCCGACCGACGCCCACACCGTCGCCCACTTCGACACGGGCACCAAGGCGACCGTGGTCAACTCGGTCTTCACCAGCGTGGCCGGTTCGCTGGCCGGCTGCCTGGACATCGCCGACAACGACACGGCCAGCGTGAACCCGGTGTTCAACTCGGTCTTCATGTCCTGCGGGATTTCGTATCGTCCGAGCAATGCTGCTCTTTCGGAGCCGATCTTCACGGCTGGGACGAACAACACGGCCAAGGGAACCTCGACCCTGACCGCCCCGACCGCGGGCGTGACCATCACCAACCAGGTTCTGACCTTCATCAACGGCGCGAACGAAACCGCCGTGACTCCGGTCAAGGCCTCCAGCGTCCACGCCGCCTTCACCGACACCGACTACATCGGCGCGGTGAAGAACGCTTCGGACACCTGGTGGCAGGGCTGGACCTGCGGCCTGACCGCCAACGCGAAGTGCTGATGAACCCTCTGGCGAGGCGGCGGTCCGAACGGGCCGCCGCCGACCCTTTGAGCGTCCAGCCTCTCTCGACCTACGCAAGGCAGCCGAACATGAAGAACAAGACCCTGACCCGTAACGGGCTGCTGCTGGCCAGCAGCGCCCTGGTCGCCGCTTTCGGCGCGCCCAGCCTCGCGCTCGCCCAGGCGTCCGCCCCCGTCGCCGCCGTGGCTCTGAGCAATGAACTGCCCGCCGATCCGGAAAGCCCGGATCAGGTGTCGCAGACCCCGGCCACCCAACTGGGCGACATCGTCGTCCTGGGCCGCAACATCCCGCAGCCGAACCGTCAGAGCGCCGAGGTGGCCGCTTTCCTGACGTCGGAAGACCTGCAACGCACCGGCGACTCCACCGCCGCCGCCGCCCTGACCCGCGTGACCGGCCTGTCGATCGTCGAAGGCCGCTTCGTCTATGTGCGCGGCCTGGGCGAGCGCTATTCCTCGGCCCTGCTGAACGGTTCGCCGCTGCCCAGTCCCGAGCCGCTGCAGCGCGTGGTGCCGTTGGACCTGTTCCCTTCCAGCGTGCTGGCGGGCGTGACGGTTCAGAAGTCCTATTCCCCCAACTATCCGGGCGAGTTCGGCGGCGGGGTCATCGACCTGCGCACTGTGGACGCCCCGGCCGAGCCCTTCCTGACGTTCAAGGCGGGCGTCGGCGGAAACACCGAGACGACGGGCCGCGACAACCTGGTCTATTACGGCTCGGACACCGACTGGACCGGCTTCGACGACGAGACCCGCAAGGTTCCGGGGCCGATCGCCCACGCCTTCCGCATGGGCAAGCAGATCAACATGGCCAACTTCTCGGCCGCCGAATTGCAGCGGATGGGCCGCTCGATGGTCAATGCGCCGCTGCGCTTGATGCAGCGTCAGCAGACGCCGGTCGACGGCAGCCTGGAGCTGGCGGGCGGATTCCGCACCCCGACCGAGATCGGCGATCTGGGCGTCATCGCCGTGGCCGGCTACGACAACTCCTGGCGCACCCGCCAGGCGATCCAGGAAGACGCCAGGGCCGACGGCGACGTCCTGACGCCGATCTCGCCCAAGAACGTCGAGTCCAACCAGAATGACGTGCGCCTGAATTTCCTCGGCGGGCTGTCGCTGACGACCGACGATCACGACGTCAAGTGGACCAACCTCTACGTCCGCACCACGACCAAGCGCGCCCGCACTTCCACCGGCCCCGACTACGACGCCGGCGACAGCGTGATCCGCAATGACTACACGGAATGGTTCGTGCGTCAGCTGTTCACCAGCCAACTGGCGGGCGAGCATTACTTCGGCGCCGACGGCGAATGGAAGTTGGACTGGCGAGCGGCCTACGCCAAGACTTCGCGCGACGCTCCCTATGAATCGCGCTTCCAGTACGGCGTCGACGCTCAGGATCGCTTCATCCACAACGTCCAGGGCAACCAGATATCCTTCAGCGAGCTGGACGACGAAATCTGGTCCGGCGGCGTGGACCTGGCCTATAAGCTGCCGATGGCGGCGGGCCGCGAGGCGACCATCAGCGTCGGCGCCTCGACCCTGGACAACACCCGCACCGCCGAGCGTCACGACCTGCAGTTCGAGGCCGTCAATGGCCTGACCGACAGTCAGCGCCGCGCGCGGATCGACTATCTGTTTTCGGATTACAACATCAATCCGTGGACGCTTCAGCTGCGCGAGATCGCGGGCTCGAACGGCGCCAACGCCTACGATGCCGACCTCAAGGTCAACGCCGTCTATGCCATGGTCGACGCCGAGTTCGTACCGACCGTGCGCACCACCTTCGGCGTCCGCTTCGAGGACGGCCAGCAGAGCGTGACCCCGCGCGACCTGTTCGGCGGCGCTGCATCCTATGAAGCCACGGAGATCGAAGAGCAGTACTGGCTGCCTTCCTTTACGGCGACCTGGAACTTCACCGAGGATCAGCAACTGCGCTTCGGCGTGTCCAAGACCATCGGTCGTCCGCAGTTTCGCGAACTGGCGCCCCAAGCCTATACCGACCCGGAAAGCGACCGCATCTTCATCGGCAATCCGTATCTGACAGATACGGAGATTCTGAACCTGGACGCGCGCTGGGAATGGTATTTCGGCCGCCAGCAGTTCGTCACGGCGGGCGTCTTCTACAAGAAGCTCGACAAGCCGGTCGAGGCGATGATCGTCGATGTCGGCAACCAGCGTCAGCAGACCTTCCTGAATGCGCCGGAAGCGACCGTCATGGGCCTCGAGGCCGAGGTGAAGAAGTATTTCGAGTTCCCGGATCAGGCGGCCTTCGTTTCCAACAAGCGCTGGCTGGTGCAGGCCAACTACACCTGGTCGGACTCCGAGGTTTCGGTCGGCGAGGATGACACCGTCATCACGCTGGGCGGCGGCGGACGTCCTGAACCGGCTCGTTTCTTCCTCCAGGACGGCAGCCGGATGCAGGGCCAGTCCGAGCATGTCGCCAACCTGCAGATGGGTTGGGAAGACGACACGGCCCGTTCGCAGGCGACCTTTATCGTGAACTACGTCTCGGAGCGGATCACGGCCCGCGGCTCGAGCGTGGGTGAAGCGCGCGCGCCGGATTACATTCAGGAGCCGGGCGCCTTCCTCGACTTCGTCTATCGCAAGGACTTCACCGTGAAGGGCCGCGACCTGGGCTTCGCCCTGGAGCTGCGCAACCTGCTCGGCACGGACTTCGAGGAGTACCAGGAGAAGGGCAACAAGATCCGGGTCAACCAATACGATCTGGGCCAGAGCGCCTCGGTCAGCCTGACGGCGCGCTTCTAAGCACACACGGCGCCTGACATTTGAGCCGGGAGGTCTAGCGGCCTCCCGGCTTTTTTTATCCCTCTTCCATCGGGAGAGGGTGAATGTTTCGCGTCATATCGTCTGAACCCGCCGCATCTGTCGTGACAACTTCTCGGCGCTGTCATGGTTCGGAGCGAGCCGGGTACGGAGCATCCGCCTAGGGAGGCGTTGCGGCCGCGAGAGGCCGTTGGGGATGTCTTCCTTGCTCGCTGGCCTTCGCAAACTGAGCGCCGTTTCGTGGGGCAAGGGCGGCCTGTCCCTTCGCCGCCCGCCGTTGCGGCGTGTAGTCGAGGCGGCGTTGATCCTGCTTCTTCTGGTGCAGGCCGGGCGGCTGGTCTGGCTGTTCGCGGCGCCGACACCGCAAGCGACGCAGGCGCGGCCTCTGCCGGCGGTCGACCTGAGCGTGCTGTCGCGCTTCGACGCCTTCTTCCGCAACGGTGGAGGCGGAGGCGGGGCCGAGGCGGGGCCGTCGGACGGCGGCGGCCTGAGCC
>WPCJ01019486.1_pt1 | contig 15678 bp, 11 predicted proteins | sample 5399831 | NCBI WGS metagenome assembly WPCJ01 (sample SAMN12869470, study PRJNA574797) | sludge metagenome | isolation source: wastewater treatment of pH10 | place: China:Beijing | collected 2019-05-20 | reverse complement strand
TGCAACCTCATGCAGCGCGGAGAAGGAATGCTTATAGGTTCACAGGCAAGCGGGATGTTCCTGGTAAATTCGGAGTCTGACGACAGTCCTTACGTGGCAGCCCGCCCATTCAGGGTAAATGCAGGTGCAGTTCATTCTTATATAAAAATTGGAGACAAAACCCGCTATCTTTCAGAACTCCAGGCTGGAGACAGCGTTACTATCATAGACTCAAGAGGGAAGCAGAGGGAAGGAATAGTTGGCAGGGTAAAGATAGAAAGCCGCCCACTTATGCTAATTGAAGCAAAAGCCGGAGACCGGACTTTAACCGCAATCCTGCAAAATGCCGAAACCATCAAGCTTGTAGGAAAGGACGGAACCCCTATCTCGGTTGCAAAGCTCAAAAAAGGTGATGAGGTTCTGGTACGCCTCGAAGAAGGAGCCAGGCATTTCGGCAAAAAAATCGAAGAGACGATTATAGAGAAATAAAGCAGGAAAGACTCTGTAAAGTCGATAGCAGCAGATTTCTACTCCCGGTTCGGAGAAAGCATGACTCAAATAGGCTCGTTTGATCTTGAAAAGAAAACTGCAGTTGTTGCAGTAATTCTTGAGAAACCCCTTGAAAATTCAAAGAAGGCAGCCGAAAAAGGAGCTGATATCCTTGAAATCCGGCTGGACCTGCTTGGGATAAGGAATCCTGAGAGAGCTGCAGAGATGATAAGGGAAATAAAAGCCGAAACCGGGCTTCCCATAATTGTTACCAGCCGTTCGGGAGCGGAAGGAGGAAAGTGGGATGGAAAAGAAGAAGATAGAACAGAACTTCTTATAAATCTTCTTTCTTTAAAAGATGGCCCGGATGCGATTGATATCGAACTTTCTGCCGGCATGAAAGAAAGAAACAGGGTTATTAAAGCGGCTAAGGACCGGGAAACAGCTGTAATCGTCTCTTCCCATGACTTTTTGAAAACCCCTCCCCTCCAGAACATGAGGACAATTATTGAAGAAATGTTTCTTGCAGGTGCAGATATTGCCAAACTTGCAGTTATGCCCCTGTCAGTGGAAGATACCCTTAACCTGCTGAGAGTTACTCTGGACTTTAAAGATGCAGGAAAATCCGTGTGCACAATTGCAATGGGCAGTCAAGGAAAGCATACAAGAGTTGTTGCCCCTTTTTATGGTTCAGTCCTTACATATGCTTCTATAGAAAGTAATGCGTCTGCAGCTCCTGGCCAGCTTCCGGTAGATGAAGTAAAAAAAATAATGGAAATGCTAAAATGAAGCAGGTTTTTGGTGTATTTGGAGACCCTGTAGGTCATTCCCTTTCCCCAGCCATGCATAATGCAGCTTTTTCAGCGCTTGGCATGGACTGTATCTATCACGCTTTCAGGGTCACTCCGGAAAAGCTGGAAAAAGCGATCCTTGGAGCTGAAGCTATGGGATTTGGAGGGATTAACCTTACAGTTCCCTTGAAAGAAAAGGCTTTAAAACTTGACTTCGTCAAGCCTGACCCCCTTGCAAAGAGAATTGGAGCAGTGAATACTCTGGTATTCGGGAAAAAGGGAGATATCCAGGGATATAACACTGACGGGCCTGGGGCAAAGCAGGCGCTTCTGGACACTGGAGTGGAAATTAGGGGGTCCAGAATGGTGGTCGCAGGAGCAGGAGGAGCAGCAAGGGCAGTTGCTTTTCAGCTTGCAGCCGACGGTGCAGATATCACAGTAATAAACAGGACAGAAGAAAGGGCAGTAGGACTTGCAAGAGAAATCTCGGCTGCAGACCTTCCGGGAAAAATCAGAGGTACCGGGCTTTCAGGATTAAAAGAACTGTTAAGGGATGCCGATGTCCTGATAAATACCACAACTCTCGGAATGCACCCGAACACGGACGCAACTATTGTAACAGCAGAAGAGCTTCACAGCGGCCTTACAGTTTTTGATATCGTATATAACCCACTTGAGACAAGGCTTTTAAGGGAAGCCAGGACATCAGGAGCAAAAACGATAAGCGGGGTTTTAATGCTCGTCTATCAGGGAGCAGAAGCTTTCAGGCTCTGGACAGGGGTTGAGCCTCCGCTGGAGCTTATGAAAAAGACCGTACTGGAGGCTCTGCAAGCTTGAATACGGACTACGATGCTGGAAAAACGAAGGTTCTGATCCTTGGCGGGACCGGAGAGATGGGGCAGTGGTTCACACGTTTTTTCAAAGAAAGAGGCTATGAGGTTACTGTCTGGGGAAAAGGCGGCAAGATAGAAGTCGCGAAAAAACTGGACGTACCTTTTGCTTTAGACCTTGAGGCAGTTATCCCTGAAAGTGACATAGTGATAGTTTCCGTCCCGATCAATGCAACAGAAGAAACCATCGCAGAAATCGCCCCAAAAATGAAAGCTGGAAGCATTCTTATGGATTTTACCTCAATAAAGGTAGGACCTGTTGAAGCGATGAGAAAGTTTGCGCCCAAAGATGTTGAAATTCTTGGGACGCACCCCATGTTTGGTCCGACAATTCCCACAATAAGGGGGCAAACAGTAATCCTTGTTCCGGTAAAAGGGTATTCGGAAAAATGGTTTCCGGTAATCAGACAGCTTTTTGAGGAAAGCGGCGCGCACGTTGAGATCACAACTGCAGAGGAACACGACAGGCTGGTCTCAGTAGTGCAGGGGCTTACTCATTTTGCTTATATTGCTATAGGCACAACCATTGACAGGCTTGATTTTGACGTCAAAAAGTCCAGAAAATTCGTAAGCCCGGTTTACAGTATAATGCTCGACTTTGTGGGCAGGATCCTGGGACAGAATCCCTATCTCTATGCCCTGATTCAGATGGAAAACCCTGGAGTTCCTGAGGTGCATGAAGCATTTATAAAAGAGTGTGAGGAGCTTTCCAGCCTTGTGAAGGCACACGATGAGGAAGGCTTTGTAAGAAAGATGAAAGCAGCTGCCCGTAAATATGATGACACATCTCATGCCCTGCGCAGGTCGGACAAACTGATCAACTCCAGGATAATCGAATATGAAACTATCCTGAATTCTACAGGAAAAGTCTGTGGTTTTTCTCATATTTATTCCGGAAATATCCACGTGGGCAGACTGGAAAAAGTTAGACCGAACGAGATAGTTCTTATGAAACTTGTCTCAAAAGGTACTGCTCCCAATATAAAAAACAGATTTATAACACTAAAGCTTGAAAACCTTCGCCCCCTTTCGGAAGCTGAACTAAGGGAATGGAGAAAAGAAAACCTGGAGCATTCGGTAAGGGATATTTCAGTCGTGATCCCTGAAGGAGCCGATCCTGAAGTAGTCCTCAGGGCGGTGAGTACAAATAAACATCTTGCAGACTGTAAAATCAGTGACATTTATAAAGGGGTTAATGGGACGTTGCTAGAAAAAAAAGGAAGTACAGCCGAAAAATTGGGAGTAACTTACAGAATAAGTATATTTGGGGATTGTGACGCAGATTCTGTTGAAACTGAGGTGACAGCCCTTCTTTGCGGTCTCGGATGCCGTATAAGAGAGAAAAACCTGAAATTCAGTTAATGAAAAGGTTTTTCTCTCTGCCGGGCTTAATAAACAGAGAAATACATATAAACAATTAATAGATAGAAATTATAATGTCCCAGGTCAAATGGAAAATTTCTCTTTTATTTGCACTTATCACTCTTTCCATATTTTTTTCACTTTTATTAAGTAGTGATAAGTTTACGGAAAGTATGGGAAACGAAGTAAATACTACAGCAATGGCTGGAGTTTCGGGAGAAAATCAGGTTATAAGCCTTATGAACAGACTGGAAACTGGCAATGGAAGTGAAGCCAGGCTAAACGCCGCGACTGAACTTGGGAACCTCGGAGAGCCAGCTGCCAGCGCTATCATTGAGAAAATGGAAGCCGAAAACCCGAGTCTGGGGGGAGAAATAAAGAGTTACATGCTTCTTGCACTTCTTGAAACAGGAGATAAAAGAGCGGAGAATATTATTTCTGAATACCTTGGAAAAGAAGAAGCTTCAAATGCGGCTGTAGCAGACGGGGTACAGAGTAAAGGAGAAGTCCCGGAAGATATTATGCTGGCTATACAAGCAAAAGATAAAGCCATGAGAGAGAGCCTTGCAAGGTCTATGACCAGTGAATACGGAAATGATACAGACCTTCTTGAAGAAGCCCTCAAGGCAGAAGAACAGAATTCCACTCTATATACCTCCTTTGTACTCTCAAATTTTGAATTTGAATCTGAAAACGAAACTGAAATACTTCTTCAAGCTCTTAAAAGCGAAAAAGGATACGTGAGAGTTTCAGCTGCGATGGCTCTTGGACAAAAAAAGGAAAAAGCCGCAACAGATCCTTTACTGAAGATGCTTGCTCAGGATTACCCTCTGGCCGGACACAGTGCAGTTATGGCACTTGGAGAAATGGGAGATGAAAGAGCTGTAAACACCCTGATGAACGAATTGAAAAATAACGGGAAGGATTACATCAGGAGCAGCACTGCAATAGCTCTTGGGAAATTGGAGGCAGAAGAGGCAGTGCCTTATCTGATAGAAAGACTGAGAGATACCAGAGCTTCGGTAAGGAGTAATTCAGCCCTTGTACTTGGTAAAATGGGGGATGAAACAGCAGTAGAACCTCTGAAAAATATTCTGGAAAGCGGCAAGGATTCTGAAGGGAGAAGAAAAGATAGCCTGAATACAGGTGTGGATGTCCGAAAAAGCACTGTCCTTGCTCTTGGAGGAATAGGGGGCACTGAGTCTACACAAACATTAATTGGCGTAATAAACGACGAGGGAGAAATACCTGATGTAAGGGTAGCCGCAACCATAGCTCTCGGGAACATAGGAAGCCCTGAAGCTGTAAATGTCCTTAAAAAGACTTATGAAAACCAGAACATGAATATGAACGTCAGAAACGGAGCCCTTATTGCTCTTGGTAAAACTGAAAACCAGGAAGCTGCAGAGTTTTTTATAAAAAAAATAGGAGATAAAGACTTTGGAGTGAGTGCCAGAGAAGCCCTTATCAACATGGGAGAAACGGCAGTTGAACCCCTGATAGAAAACCTGAAAACAGAAGACCAGAAAATTAAGGATGAAACTGCCCTGATCCTTATTGAAATAGGGGATCCAAGAGCGGTTGAACCTCTTATTGAAGCATATAAGTAACTAAAAAATCCTTAGGAAATCTGAAAAGCGGCTGAAAAAGCCGCACTATTTTTTATTCATATTGTTAGAGTTTTATTATTCATATATGTTAGAGTATTATAATCGTATTATTTATCTGTGGATTTCTTAAGGTTCAGAAACCGCGATCACTTTTTAACAGCCCTTATGAAATAAATCGGATGGGAATAATCGAGCTTATCCAGCAGGCTTCCGTGTTTCCTGGCAGAAAGGCAAAGAGAATCCATACGTTCAATGTTAATCTCCTCAAACCCGGCATCATTCAATAAACCGAATACCCTACCGGGTTTTAAGCTATAAAGAGGGAGATCATTTTTAATCAGCTGGTATTTATTCTTAAAAGGGTCGTGACGATTTCTTTCCTTTACAGACCGGATGAGTCCGGAAACTGTACGGATCGATTTCAGGAATATCCCGGAGCTGTACCAGTCCCCATCAATAGCAATTATCATGCCGTCTTTCTTCAACACTCTCTTCCATTCCAGGAGAGCCTTTTTCGGGTCAGGAAGTGTCCAGAGGAGGAATTTGCTGGACACAACATCGAAATGTGCGTCAGGAAGCTGCAAATTTTCTGCGTCCCCCTGAATAAAATTAATATCAAGAGATCTCTGTAAGGCATTTTTCCTGGCTTTTTCAAGCATGCTGGCAGACAGATCGACAGCAGTTAAATGATGTCCCATCTCTGCAAACATCAGAGCAAGCTGGCCAGGTCCTGTGCCCACGTCAAGTATCTCAAGGCGTTTTCTCCCGCCCAGCTTTGAAGCAAGCATATTTTTCCAGGCAATCCTTTCCTCTTCAGAGTACTCCACAATGCCAGTGCTGTAGATCTCGCTGCGGTGGTCCCAGTAGTTTCTGATTATTTCCTTAGTTTCCATCAAATTACTCCATGAAAGCGATTTTATAACCAGTCTAATTAATGATCAAGTATAGAGTGAAAAAATGTTAACATAAATAATTCAATATTTGTAATACGATATTACACAAACATATAAAATATTCACTATTATTAACAAAGAATAGATTACTAATACAAATATCAGAATAAAGATGAATAAAAAAGAATTACTTAAAACCAGAAATAAAAAAGAAAAAAGCCGATTCTTCTGCTTGATACTGGAGATAAGAAAACAGAAAAAAAGATGAGAAAATAACAGAACTCTCATCAAATAAAGACGAATCTAAAGCTCAACCTGAAATTCAACAAAGTAAAGACTTAAACAAGCCGAATAAGGTCTTCAAGTGCAGCTTTAGGATCTGAAGCTTTCACTATACCGGATGCGAGTAGTACTCCCTGCGAGCCAAGGTCAAGGGCTGCCCTCAGGTCTTCACCTTTTGAAATTCCGGCTCCGCAAAGCACTTTTACATCAGGATTGATCTTTGAAACCGCTTCAACCGAACCACTGACAACTTCAGGGTCGGCTTTTGAGACAGGAATTCCGCTACCTATAAGCTCAGGTGGCTCGATTGCTACGTAATCAGGAACAAGCGCTGCAGCTGCTGCAGTTGTGGGGACGTTGTTGGTGCATATAATTGCCCTGAGCCCGAACTCTTTTGCAGCTTTCAACGAAGCTTCGATTTCCGCAAGGGTCAGACGCCTTTCAGAGTGGTTGATAAGAGTCCCGAAAGCTCCTGCTTCTTTTATACATTTTCCGAAAACATGACCTGTAAAACTTCCTGCTCCTATGCCGTCCATGTGCTGGGAAAAAACCGAAAGTTCAACTTCGGAAGCTACCCTGTAAATATCCGGAAGCTGAGGAGCTACTGCAATCTCGATACCTGACTCTTCGGATACGGTTTTGCAGGCTTTTGCAATATCAACTGCGCCCTTGCCTGTGCCCTGTATATAAGTCTTATAGTTCAGTAAAATGAATGGTGAACCCAAAAAAATCCCCTCCTGAAAAAAGAAAAAAAAGCGTGAAAATACACGCTTTCAGAAGTCTGTCATGACTCTGAACTGGTCAATCTCTGGCTTATTAAGGCTGTTGATAAACTGTTCAGCCATTTCCCTGACGTCTTTTGCATTGGTGATTGCACGTCCGACCACAAGGATATCAGCACCCTGGCTGAGGGCTACAGGAACCTTGTCGAGGCGGACTCCACCTGCAACTGCAACCAGAGCCTTTGGAGCGATCTTTTTGATTTCTCCAATATTGCCCCAGGCGTGTTCTGTGCCTTCAATATCGATTCCACGGTGAAGCTCAATGACATCTGGCATGACTTTGAGCTGCTTTAAGACAGAAATCGGATCCTGCTGATTAAGGGTGTCCATAACCGCGTAGATTCCGGTCTTGTGGGCTTCCTCAATAAGTTTATCAATGGTGCTGATAGGAGCAAGGGCTGAAACTACAATAGCGTCACCTGCGGCGTCTGCAACCATTCTGGCTTCAAGGTTTCCGGTGTCCAGAGTCTTCAAGTCAGCAACGATGAATGCATCCGGTCTTACCTGCCTGATCTTGGAAATAACATCTGTGCCGTAGCGCTTGATAAGTGGCGTGCCTGCTTCGATGATTACGTGGTCGCTCTTCGGGATTTCCGAGATAGCCGAGAGCACGAACTCAAGGTTCGGGTTGTCAAAGGCAATCTGCAGATATGGTGGGTCCCAGAGCCTTGTAACTTTGAATCCCATGATAGCATGTGTGGACTTGTTGCTTTCCTCAAGTACAGTGTCGATGTCAGGGAAGCCTTCAAGTGCCCTCTTTATTGCGAGTTTTGTGGCTCCGTAGTTGTACCTGTAGATTTTATTGTAGTCCTGGGCTTCAGGGTGGATAAAAACGCTTACCACAATAACAAGGTCTTCAACCTGGTCCTTCGGGATCACGCCTTCTTCTACGGAGTCTGCTACTGCTTTTGCAACAGCTGACTGGGCAGGTCCGAAAATCCTAGCTGCCTGGTCCATGTTTTTTACAGTGACCTTCGGGATAATAAGGGTTGAAGGCTTGGGCGGCAGATTTGGCCTGATAACTGAAAGGAGAGGGGTGTGCCCGGCTGAAAGCTGGGTAAGGCCGTTTGCAAAAGCCTGCCCTACTGGACCTCCCTTGTCTCCTATCATCAAATCAACGTGGGCAAGTTCTGAGCCCTGCCCCATTAATGCTTCTCCTATCTGAAACATGTTTAACCTCGCGAAATGGTAAATGTGAGATGCAGATTACTGATGATATACACTGTGCAGAGTATTGAATTTTGAGAGTACAATGTAAAGAATGATGTTTGTGCACCTGAAATGAATCTGTCATCGAATTAAGGGATAAGCATAACCCTTTTGCCAGCTTAATGCCAGCTTTATATAAATAATCTCGTATCCCCATAATAGTTTTCTATCCATGCACAATGCCTTATGAATTCGATTATACAGATTAGTTTCACAGAAAAAATAGTAAAGGAATCCTGATCAAAGGAGGATTGAAATCCTGATCAAAGGAGAATTTTAGGGCAGATATCATTCAGGATGCAAATCCCGCACCTGGGAGATATGGGCCGGCAGACATTTTGCCCGAATTTTACAAGCAAAATATTTACATGTCTCCAGTATTTTTGCGGCAGGAGCTTTTTTAATTCCATTTCCGTTTCCTCGGGATTTTTTGTTACTACCAGCCCTAGCCGGTTAGAAATCCTGTGGACGTGGGTATCAACGGCAAGAGCATCTTCTTTAAGGAATGCATGCGCAAGTACACAATTAGCTGTTTTTCTGCCGACTCCAGGGAGTTTAAGGAGAGTCTCCATATCATCCGGGACCTTGCCGTTATAATCTTCCAGTAAAATCCGGGATATTTCCTTTATCCTTCCTGCCTTGACCCGATAAAAACCAACGTCTCTTATGAGCTCTTCAATATCCTCAACGTCAGCTTCGACCATTTCCTCAGGGGTTGAAAACCTTTCAAAAAGCTTCTTTGCTGCAGGGTAGGTCACATCGTCACGGGTTCTGTGTGACATGACAGTGGAAATCAATGCAAAAAAAGGCTCCCGTACATCTACAGTGCAGCCATCGGGATAAAGTTCGAAAAGTCTCCGCATGAGTTCGTCAGTGTCCATGCCCAGAATTAGTATTCTTTTGATATAAAAAATACCAGATTAAAAAGGTGATTATTTTCCCAGCTAAAAAAGAAAAAAATTCCAGAGAAGCTCAACTAAAGATAAAAAGATTTGGAAAAAATCAAGGAAAAGACAAAAGAAACAAAATTTAAAAGAGAGAGTAAAGTGTTTAAAAGCCAAGGTCCGGATTCGAACCGGAATGGTATCGCTCTGCAGGCGATTGCGTAGCCGCTCCGCCACCTTGGCACAAAGTGGATTCGTTTAAAGCACTTTATTGAATATATACTTTTAGGTTGAGTTGTTTATTAGAAGAGAAAAGCCAAGATCCGGATTCGAACCGGAATGGTATCGCTCTGCAGGCGATTGCGTAGCCGCTCCGCCATCTTGGCATTTTTGAACACGTCTTAATCGTGTAGATGCAATTAAAGTAATTTCTTATATATAAATATTTAGCTTGAAAAGGTGAATAATAAAAAATTTTAAGAAATAAGTAAAAAAATTTTTGGGTTATCTCTTAAAAAGAGACACCCGGATGATATATGCTTAAACAAGAGTTGAAAAAGTACTGGATAGAACAAATACTGCTACAGCCACGGCCAGTAAGATGATCAGGACTAGAGGCAAGAGTACAGCTATCGCCGATTTTACCATACTGACATCATGTACAATCATTCCGCCGAGAATATAAAGATATAGTCCGTAAAATCCGAAAACCCAGCCGATAAAAGGGATCCAGGAAAGCAGCATCACAGCAGTCGCATAGCATATGAACCTTACAGTACCTTCATAGCTCCCTTTTCCACCAAGCACTTTATAAATTATGTAAAGTATTGCAGCCCCTACGAGTACAGAAATAATACCCGTAATGGGAAACGTAATCGCGATAATGAGCGAATTAAAAAGACCGGGACCGCCGGAACCTATTCCATATCCATACATATCTCCGATCATTTCGCGGTTGAAAAGTGCACTCAAAAGCCCGTATATGAGATAACTGATTGCTGCAAAAGTAAGCGGCTCAGCGTATCCTCCGGTCACTGGCATTTTTCGGTAAAAATTAGAAGGTCTTTGAATGACCTCTTTCCATGTTTCGATATAATCCATAGAATATCCCGATAAAAAATATGCATGAGTCATATTTAAACATGAGTCAAAAAGAAATCTGCTTTTAGATAAACAGGATCTCAGACAAAAAGAATATTAGACCGCAAAAAAAGATATAATAAAATTTAGTAAAATTCTTCACAGAAGCACATTTAGAGAGACTGACCAGGTTACTCATCACATGAGTTATCTCTAATCTCTCTACACTGCTGTTCACTTACTGCTCCACAGGTCAATAAGTTCAGTGCTTCAAATATACCTTCACCCACACTTATTCCTTTTAAAGCACATTTCTTCATTAAACGGTCGTAAAGGTCTTCATCCTGACTTTTTATAAAGTCGCACATTTCGGAAATGAATTTGTCCGTTAAAAATACCTCTTCTTTATTTACCCAGTTTTCGATCGACTCCATCAAATATTGACTTAGAGGCTTGTCCTTCCCTATAGCGCTCAGGTTCGCAAAAGCACATTCATCCGCACCTAAAACCCACTTTTCAAGCTTAAAGTCAAATATATCCCTGCTGTCAGTATCACTCATATGTAATCCTCCACAAAAATAAGAGACTTCATGATATTTAACAATTTTAGGCGATTTTTATAATTAAATGGATATTTAAATAGATATATGATTGACATCGCTCTCAGGTACCAGGTGAGTATCTAAAAAGTATAATAGATAAATTATAAATTGTGCAAACTATAATCTCTTTTGCACAGGGGGTTTATGCATGAAAGGAAATGAAAAGATGATTGAGCATCTAAATGCTCGTTTAGCGGAGGAATTGACTGCTATCAATCAGTATTTTGTACATGCTGAAATGTGTGAAGACTGGAATTACAAGCGACTGGGAGAGGTAGTGGAGAAGCGAGCCATTACTGAAATGAAGCATGCCGAGAAACTTATCGAACGCATCCTTTTCCTCGAAGGAAGGCCCATAGTCAGCAACCTGAACGAAATAACCATCGGGTCCTTTGTGCCTGAGATGCATGAAAACGACCGCAGGGCCGAAGAAGGAGCTATAAAGGGTTATAATGAAAGTATCCGTCTGGCGTCTGAGATAGGAGATAATGACACAAAATCACTTCTCGAGTCTATCCTTAAAGAAGAAACAGAGCATATCGACTGGATTGAGGCCCAGCTCGACCAGATAAGTCACATTGGTATCCAGAACTATCTGGCGCAACAGATTTACGAATAAAGATGAACTGTAGAAATTACCTTTTTTAATTTACTTTTTTTAGAGATCTTGAGGGTACCTGCAAAAGAGTTTTAGAAAAGATCAAAACCCCAGTACCCCAGAGAATATTTATCGAATAAATTCCTGCAGAGAAAATTTGTAAAACGCCCTTTTTTAGAATTTATTTTTGTGAGAATTTCGACTACGATCAAGCAAAAAATGTGAAGAGATAAACAAAATTGCAGGAAAATAGAATTAAAAATCATAGAAAACAAAATAGAATTAAAAATCATAGAAAACAATATCGGAATACGACATAAGAGTACAATTTCAAAAAATTATTCAAAAAGACAATATTAGAAAAAACAATTTCAAAAATCGGTTTTAAAATTAAAGTATTATAAGGTGAGCTTGGCAGCGATCCAGAGTTCCCGAAGGCTCGCACACCCGAATTGCGCCTCGGGATCGCAGGAAATCGTAGATTTTCTGGGAGTTGCGATGTAATCGCAACAGTACGCGTCCTTTTCGCTTCGCTCAAGAAGACTAATTTAAGATGAGTTAAGCTTTGCTCAAACAGATAAAAGATAAGATAAAAATGATTGGAAAAAACAGAGTTGAATAAAACTTAAAAACATATCAGAAAAACGTTCAGAAAAAACAATATCAGAAAAATCAATTCAAAAGAGTATTAAAGTATTATAAGGTGAGCTTGGCAGCGATCCAGAGTTCCCGAAGGCTCGCACACTTCAGTACAGTAAGGAACGCGGGCAGGCTTATCTTCTGTGTTCGGGATGGGTACAGGAGTTGCCCTGCCGCTATGGCCGCCAAACTCAACCTATAAAAAGGATATGGAAAAGATGAAGTCATGTATAGATGTGCTGCATACTGAATTTCGCCTGGACCTGAATTAGGGAAAGGAACGGATAGTTAGTGAACGCGGACTGAACACCTCGTTGCCTTGGTGCTTACATCCCGTTTCTATCAAACCGGTCTTCTACCGGAATCCTTAAAAAGGTCTCTTTTTAGGTCAGATTTCGAGCTTAGATGCATTCAGCTCTTATTCCTTAGCGCGTAGCTGCCCGGCGATGCCTTGTCAGACAACCGGTACACCAGTGGCGCCGCTGCTTGGTTCCTCTCGTACTAAAAGCAGCTTACCCGCAGACCTTGTGCACCTCTAGTAGATAGTAACCGACCTGTCTCACGACGGTCTAAACCCAGCTCACGATCTCCTTTAATAGGCGAACAACCTCACCCTTGGCCGATGCTGCACGGCCAGGATGGAAAGAACCGACATCGAGGTAGCAAGCTGCCGGGTCGATATGTACTCTTGCCGGCAACGACTCAATTATCCCCGGGGTAACTTTTCTGTCATTTTTGGCCCCCACCAAGGAGGCTCAAAAGTTCGCTAGAACCGACTTTCGTCTCGTCATCCACTGCTGTGCTGAATAACGTCAGGCTGACTTATGCTCTTGCACTCTTCAGTGAGTTTCCGACCCACTTGAGTCAACCATTGCGCGCCCTTGATATCTTTTCAAGGGCGTCCCGCCCCAGGCAAACTGCCCACCTATCGGGGTCCTCTTCGCAGAGTTAGGGTCGTAGTCCCAGAAGGGTAGTGTCCCAATTGTGGCTCCACGCATGCTGGCGCACACGCTTCGACGCCTCCTACCTACTCTGTACATCCAGAACCACAACCCAGCGACAGGCTGCAGTAAAGCTCCACGGGGTCTTCACTTCCCCCTAGAGGTCTCTAGACTGTGCACTAGAATGTAAGCTTCACCGGATTCCAGTTAGGGACAGTAGGGCTCTCATTGATCCATTCATGCAAGTCGCCAATTAAGCGACAAGGTACTACGCTACCTTAAGAGGGTCATAGTTACCCCCGCTGTTTACAGGCCCTTCTTCCCGTTGAACCGGGGTTTCAGGTACCTGCACTGAGCAGGATTCAGAGATTGTACTAGCCCTTACGGGTTTGCAATCTCCTATGTTGGTATTAGACAGTTAGAGCCCCCTGGTCACTGCGACCTGCTGTCTTCACAGCAGGCACTCCTTATCCCGAAGTTACGGAGCTAATTTGCCGAATTCCCTTAACTGAAGTACTCCGACACGCCTTAGCCTTTTCAGCTAGGGGCACCTGTGTCAGTTCTCGGTACGGACATTTAGCTGCCTTTTCACGGGTCCCTGGGTGCAGCCGACTTGAGCCATTACAGATTCGCCCGATTCTCGCCATTACGGCTCTCCACGGGATTCGCTGCTTAGACGGCGCGACGGCGCCGCTCGGCCTGCCCTGAGACGTCAGACTCAGTGCTAAATGGTACAGGAATATTAACCTGTTTCCCTTTTGGCGTACTCGAATTACGGTACGTCTTAGGACCGACTAACCCTCGGCTGACGAACATTGCCGAGGAAACCTGGCCCCTTCGGCGGCAGGGATTCTCACCCTGCTATGCTGCTACTATTACCAGGATTTTCGTTTGTGAACGGTCCACAGGACTTCACAGCCCTGCTTCAGCCCGAACACAACGCCTTCCTACGAGATTACCTTACGGTACTCCGTGGTATCGGTGGTCGACTTGAGCCCCGTCAATTTTCGGGGCCCCAAACCTCGACTGGTGAGCTGTTACGCACTCTTTGAAGGGTAGCTGCTTCTAAGCTAACCTTCCAGCTGTCTTGGGCTTGGGACGCCCTTTAGTGTTTACACTTAGTCGACACTTGGGGACCTTAACCACGGGCTGGGTTGTCTCCCTTACGGACTACAAGCTTACCCCAGCAGTCCGGACTCCGACTATCTTTGATGACAGTGGGTTTGGAGTTTGACAAGCGGGCGAGGGGTTTCCCCCCCGGAACCGCCAATCAGTGCTCTACTCCACCGACAATCTCCAGTCAGGTCATGCTGCGACATGTTTCGGAAGGAACCAGCGGATGCCGGGTTAGATTAGCATTTCACTACGAGACGCAGGTCACACGAATGATTTGCAGATCAATACCGCTTGCGGTCCTCCACGTAGCTTTCGCCACGCTTCAACCTGCCCACGCCTAGATCACCCGGCTTCGGGTCGTACCCCGATGACTCCACGCACTTGTATACGTCGTGCCTCACCCGTAAGGGTTGCGCACATGTTGCTTTCGCTTCGGCTGCCCAATTAAAAGGTTAGCCATTGCCATCAAGATACACTCCCTGGCCCGTTCTTCAAAACGTAAGATACGACACTGGCAGTGATATTCGTACAACACTCTCGCGAGTGGTTCCTTCATATCAAAGATCCTTTCATGCCGTATCGTTCCATCACTATCAGGTTTCAGGCACTTTGCACCTCCCTTCTCGGGGTACTTTTCAGCGTTCGGTCACCCTACTATTTCGCTATCGGTCTCAAGGAGTATTTAGTTTTGGAGGTTGGTGCCCCCCGGATTCCCGCACGATATCCGACGCACGGTACTCAGGGACATGTTCCCGTCTTCTGGCTTACACCTACGTGACTGTCACACTCTATGGTCTGCCGTTCCAGGCAAGTTTGGTTTTGCCGCGAGACTTTTGAACAGCCCTACAACACCACATTTCCCCGAAGGGATTCGGTTTGAACTGTGCCGGTTTCACTCGCCGTTACTTACGGCATCTCGTTTGATTTCTTTTCCAGCTCCTACTGAGATGTTTCAATTCGGAGCGTTCCCGATCATGACTGATCACTATGGAGAGGTCCCATTCGGAGATCCCGGGTTCATTGGATCCATGCACCTACCCCGGGCTTATCGCAGCTTGGCACGTCCTTCGTCAGCTCTTGAGCCGAGCCATCCACCTGATAGCATAATTCCTGTATACCTAACCAGGTCCAGTTAGCGTTCAATATACAGCACCTATACACGACTTCATGTGCCTGCGGTTCCGCGCAGGCTATCCATCCTTCCCCGAAAATTTACTTTCCGGGTGCACTTGATGATTTGTGAGATTAATATGGAGAAATCTTATCGATTTCTGGTTTGAGGATTTGTTCGGTTTATCGGCATCTGGGTGATATTGTTTTATGCTTAGGAGGTGATCCAGCCGCAGATTCCCCTACGGCTACCTTGTTACGACTTAACCCCCCTTGCAAAGCACAGGTTCGAACACGGCACGAAGTCCGTGCCCTCACCCATACCTCACTCGGGTGGTTTGACGGGCGGTGTGTGCAAGGAGCAGGGACGTATTCACCGCGCTATATTGAAACGCGATTACTACGGATTCCAGCTTCACGA
>WPCJ01218797.1_pt1 | contig 15680 bp, 12 predicted proteins | sample 5399831 | NCBI WGS metagenome assembly WPCJ01 (sample SAMN12869470, study PRJNA574797) | sludge metagenome | isolation source: wastewater treatment of pH10 | place: China:Beijing | collected 2019-05-20 | reverse complement strand
TGCGGGCGTGGTTCTCGGCGATGAGCGCTGCGCTGGCGGATCCGGAGGGTGTCGCGGTGGCGCGCGCGTTGATCGTGGTGACCGCGTCGGATCCTGAACTCGGGCTGGCGTTGAACGAGAGGCTCGCGGCGCCGATCCGTGAGTGGGTCGCGGGGCGGGTCGCACAGGCGGTCGAAGCCGGAGACGTGCGGGATGATGCGGATGCGGCGGCCATCGCGGATCAGTTCGTCGCGATGGCCAGCTATGCGGCGTTGCTCGGGCGACCGCTCGGCGATGGACGGGTGGACGCGACGGTGGCGGTGTTGCTGCGGGGGATCACGGCGCGTTCCGCCGGTTGAGTGACTAGCGACGGTGGCCGTCAGCGGTGGGTGAGGCCCTCGCACGTCACGGCATCGCGGAACTCTCCGTCTTCGACCTCGACCTTCACCGATGCCGTGTACGCGCTCTTCGGGATGATCGAGATCTCGGCGGCACCTGCAGTGTCGAGGTGAGGATCGTCGGCGCAGATCGCCACGACGATCCACTTCGTCGGATCCGACGTCGAGAGGTTGAAGGATGCGGATTCACCCACACGCGGGGAGGAGTCCTGGATCAGGAACTCCGTGTCCGTGGGCGCGGTTTCCGTCACCCAACTGAGGGGCTGCCCCACGGCCTCGCCGGTCTCCACGGCCGGTTCTCCCGAGCAGGCCGTGGCCGTCACCATGAGGGTCATGGTGACGGCCACGGTTGCTGACGCTCTGACTACAGACCGCACGAGATCGCTGAGCGTGAGGGGTCGAAGGCGGACAGGGTTCCGCTCGTTCCGATGGTGTTCCAGATCACTCCTCCCCCGATTCGAGGTCGGATCCCCTCCTGCTTCTGCACCTTGTACGTGTAACGGGTGCCCATCGCGCGTGCCTTCCATACTTGTCCGGCCTTGAGGGCGGGGGAGGCGCATGCCACCGTGGTCGTCACGCTGTCCGCGGAACTGATGTTCAATCCGAGCGAGACCTCGCTTCGGGTTGCTCCGAGGGTCACCCCGATCGTCCTCGTCACTGTCTTGCCGGTGGTGATCGTGCACGTCCCGCCCGTTGACGTGATCTTGCAACTCGCGAACACCGCGCCTGTGTAGTTCTTCTGGGACGTCTTGCTGATGACGTTGTAGCGGTACGAGGCGGCATCCGCCGTCTGAGTCGTGGCCATCGTGAAGACGCCGATGCACAGGACGCCGATGGCGAAGAGTAGGGAACGGCGGCGGCCGGAATAGCGGGTGAGAGCGGACAAGACGACCCCTTTGCCTCGTGTTCTTCGGAGATCGGGAGACGGAGGCGGAGGCTTCCGTCATCGAGTGATACTCACATCTAAGACACATATGAGGACATAAACAATACGTGCGACGACAGCATGCCAGAATATCGAGACGATACTTGCAAGGACGGCCTGGAGCGCGCAGCTAGAGCTCGTACCGGTGGAAGAGGACGAGTGCTGCGGCAGCTAAGCGGAGCGATTTGTCGTCTACGCGTCTTCCGCTGACCATTGCGAGGAGCATCCATTCGATGGAACGGAGGATCCCGTCCACCTGGCGCGCGTGCGGGCGGTCGTGCCGGATCCTGTCCCAGTGCTCACGGAACGAGCGGAATAGTTCGAGAGTGACTCCTGCATAGGTGGTGGTGCCGGTGTCGATCCCGGCCGCGGCGGCGCGCTCCCACGTCTGGCGATCGACGGATTCGTCCAGGCTCGCCAGGACGCTCTCGAGCGTTTCCGCATCGAAGAGTTCCTCGCAGGCGTGCACGAAGTTGTCGCGGTCGAAGGCGTCCCACCGCGGTGCAGGGGCGAGCGGAGGAGGGTCTGAGGGAACCCCGACGGTCTCTGTGTGGGGTGGCGCTGCGGCTTCGCGCTCCGCCTCGCGTTCGTTCAGCGACGTCAGGCCGGACTGGATGAGGGAGAGGCGTTCGCTGATGTCCCCGCCCTGGGTGGTGACGGTGGCTTGCAGATCTTCCAGGCGTGACCGGGTGGCGGTGGTCGTGTCGTCGATGTGGGTGGTCTTGTCACGGGTCTCGGTGACCTTCTCCTCGACCTTCTCGACCAGCTTCTTGAGCGTGACGCCGAACGCGCTGAACTCCGAGAGGTCGGGCCAGAGCAGCAGGAGAACGAAGATCACCGCGGCGAGCACACCCGCGCTCGTCAGATTCGGGCCGGAGCAGGTGCGGGTGATGCCGTCCTTCTCGGAGTCGACCACTTCGCACACCTGGAACCATCCGGTGAGCGACAGGTAGACGGCCAGCCCGACGATGACGAGGACGAGGAGGTAGCGGAGGACCCGTCCGCCGGGGCTCGTCAGCCAGTCGTGGAGCTTTTCGAGCCGGCCGGGCGCAGGCTTGGACTCAGAGGTGGGAGGGGTGTCCGCCGTCATGGGGCTCATGCTGGCAGAACTCCGGGTGCTCCGGAAGGGGTGCTGCCGACGGGAGCTGCGTCAGGACTCGGCGTCAGGATCCGGCGGTGGCTGGAGTGGTGGTTGAGGCGGCGGTGCGTCCGTCCGCGAATCGCGCCTGGGCCCGGTCGTGCCGCTTGCCGACGGGGACCAGCTCTGTGGCCTTCGGCAGCCCCATCGGCTTGGTCGAGACGTACACGCTCTCTGCGGTGTCGACGCGGAAGGTCTCGTGCCAGACACCCACGGCTCCCGGAGCCTTGCGGGCTGCGCGGTTGAAGGCGGTCCAGGCGGGGCGGTGCTCCTGGTTCGGGCTGGAGGCGTAGGCGTAGAGCTTGTCGACCGAGGACCAGTACTGCACGACGTAGGGTCCGCCCGAGCCGAGGAGCAGGTGGTAGCCGAGCAGGCCCGAGTCGGGGTCGGTGCTGAGTTCGCGCAGCATCCGAGGCATGGCGACGAAGGCCGGCATCCACAGGTCGGGGCGCCACCAGCGGTTGATCTGCATCCCGATGTGAAACACGACGAGCTCGCCCTCGTGGCGGTGGGTCATGCGACCCGTGATGACTTTCGACATGGAGTCTCCTTGATTAGATAGCGTCACTATCCATAATGGATAGCGCTACTATCGATGTCAAGAGGTGGCCATGAGAATTTCCGAACTGTCAGCCGAGGCCGGCGTGACCGTGCCGACGATCAAGTACTACCTGCGCGAAGGGCTGCTGCCCGAGGGCGAGCGGACGTCGCCGACGCAGGCCGCCTATGGCGAGAAGCACGTGGAGCGGTTGCGGGTGATCCGGGCGCTGCTCGACGCCGGGGTGAGCATCGCCGAGACGCGGCGGGTGCTCGGGGCGCTGGGCGATCCGCCGGCGAATGCCCATGACCTGCTCGGCACGGCGCACGCGGCGATCACTCCGCCGGTCGAGGACTCACTGGATCTGGCGGAAGCGGAGGCGCTGGTCGCCGGGCTCGGGTGGAAGCCGGGGATGTGCGATCAGGCGGTGCTGCACGCGGTCGCGCGCGCGATGCAGGGGCTGGAGCGTGTCGGGTTCACCGTGCCGGACGCGGTGATGGCGGAGTACCTCGCGAGCATGCGGCGGATCGCGGACGCGGAGATCGCCGGGGTGCCCGAGGAGTCTGCGGAAGCGGCCGTGCGGTACGTGGTGCTGGGGTCGGTGCTGGTGGAGCCGTTGTTGTTGGCCCTGCGGCGGGTGGCGCAGCAGGTGAGCTCGGGGGAGCGGTTTGGGGGTGTTCGGGTCGCTAGCGATCGCTAGATCTCAGGAGTCGCTCCCCGAGCCCAACCCGAAGAATCGGTCGAAGAAGCGCGCAAGCGCTTCGACGGCAGTCCGCTTCTTCTCGCCGTGTCCACCGTCCGCAGCGAACCGTGATACCGGCGGAAGGATTCTCGTGATGGCGGTTCCCGTCGTCCGGAGCTGACCGTCGCGAAACGCTGCCTCGATGAACGCACGCGTTTCATCGGGTCGGAGCTTCTGGTCGGCGATCAGTGTTTCAAGCTCCGCAGTGCGCTTCGCGGCCACGAACGCCTTCCACTGTTCGTCAACGGCGCCGGTCACAGAGACCGAGTCGACGAAGTCCTCGACAAGGTCGCGCTTGCTACGAAGGCTCGGGCTGGCATCCACCGCCCGGGAGATCTCTGCGCGAATCTCCTTGTCTTCGCCGTCCCCGAAGCTGGCGCGGTACTTCTCGACGAGCATCAGGATGTAGTCGACATTGATCTCGACCTGTTTGATCAGCTCGATCTCGAACACGACATCGTCGTTGATGAGTTCTTTGTCCGAGTCACGGTCTCTGCGGAACTCTGCGTAGAAGTCGAGATACCAACTGCGATAGTCCTGCGCCTGCCGCTCGGTCAGTGGATCCTGACCGGCGAAGTCATCGAACGAGGTGAGGATGTTCTGGAGCCGAAGGATGGCACCGAACAGCGCAATGAAGTCCTTCTGTGCGGACTCGCCGATGATCTGGATGCCGAGCGGGAAACGCTGCAAGAGCTCCGTGACCTTCTCGACGTAGTCGCCGTAGTAGTCCTGGTACGGCTTGAGGAGAACGACTCCGCGGGCATCCTTGTTGCCGAATAGCTCGAGGGCAGCGTTCGTCGCGTCCTCGAGGTTCCGGAACGAGACGATGTTGCCGTAGGTCTTGACGGAGTTCAGGATGCGATTTGTGCGCGAGTACGCCTGGATGAGGCCGTGCGACCGGAGGTTCTTGTCGACGAAGAGCGTGTTGAGCGTCGTGGCATCGAAGCCAGTCAGGAACATGTTGACGACGATGACCAGGTCGATCTCGCGGTTCTTCATCCGCTGCGATAGGTCCTTGTAGTAGTTCTGGAACTTGTCCGCACTCGTGTCGTAGCTCGTTCCGAACGTGTCGTTGTAGTCCTGGATCGCATCTTCCAAGAACTCGCGATTGTCAGTCGAGAGCGCATCGGTGTCGAACGCCTCATCATCGAGGATGTCCTCATCCGGAGCGTCGTTGGCGCCGTAGGAGAAGATGATGCCGACCTTCAGGCGACGATCCGGTGTCAGGTCCTGCTGCTGAAGCTGGAAGTGGTTGTAGTAGCGGCGGGCGGCCTCGATTGATGCTGTTGCGAAGATCGCGTTGAAGCCGCGGACTCGCTTCTTCTCCCGCAATGCCTCAGCACGCCGACTGGTGCGGACCGACTCAGCGACGTTCGTCACAACGGAGTGTTCGTAGCTCGACGCACGCTTTGTCTTCTGATCGAAGTGTTCCAGCGTGTACCTGACGATCTCGCTGATACGCCGTGAGTCGAGTAGTGCTTTCTCGGTATCGATGGACGACACTTGCTTGTCGTCTGGGTTGCCGATCTTGACGGTATTGATGTAGTCGATCCGGAACGGCAGGACGTTCTTGTCCGTGATCGCGTCGACGATCGTGTAGGTGTGCAGCTTGTCGCCGAATGCCTGCTCGGTGGTCTTGAGCTGGGGATTGCCACCCGTCCCTGAGTTCGCGGCGAAGATTGGGGTGCCGGTGAACCCGAAGAGGTTGTAGCGCTTGAACGCGCGGGTGATGTCGCTGTGCATGTCGCCGAACTGCGAGCGGTGGCACTCGTCAAAGATGATCACGACGTGGCCCGAGTAGATCTCGTGGCCCTTGTTTGCGCGGATGAAGTTCGAGAGCTTCTGGATCGTTGTGATGATGATTCGCGCGTTCGAGTCCTCGAGCTGCTTCTTCAGCACAGCGGTCGACGCGTTCGAGTTCGCGGCGCCCTTCTCGAAGCGGTCGTACTCGCGCATCGTCTGATAGTCGAGGTCCTTTCGGTCGACGACGAACAGCACCTTGTCTATGCTGGCCAGCTTCGATGCGAGCTGCGCGGTCTTGAACGACGTGAGGGTCTTGCCCGAACCAGTTGTGTGCCAGACGTAGCCGCCGGCGTCCACCGTGCCGAGGCGCTTGTAGTTTGTCGCAATGTCGATGCGCTGGAGGATCCGCTCGGTAGCGACGATCTGGTAGGGGCGCATGACCAGCAGGTCGCGGTCGACGGTGAGCACGCAGTACTTCGTGAGGACGTTCAGCAGCGCGTGCTTCGCGAAGAAGGTCTTCACGAATGCGGTGAGTTCCTGAATCGGCCGGTTCTGCGCGTCGGCCCACCACGACGTGAACTCGAAGCTGTTGCTGGTCTTCCTCTTGCTTCCTGAGCTCTTCTTGTTCTCGTCGATGTGACGGTTGCGAGTGGTGTTGGAGTAGTACTTCGTCAGCGTGCCGTTGCTGATCACGAACAGCTGGACGTATTCGAAGAGACCGGAACCGGCCCAGAAGCTGTTCCGTTGGTAGCGGTTGATCTGGTTGAACGCTTCACGGATGTCGACGCCGCGGCGCTTGAGCTCAACGTGCACCATCGGGAGCCCGTTGACGAGCACGGTGACGTCGTAGCGGTTGGCGTGTGTCGCGCCACCCTCGTTCTGTCCGATCTCGTACTGGTTGATGACCTGCAGCCGGTTGTTGTGGATGTTCTTCTTGTCGATGAGCATCACGTTCTTTGCCGAACCGTCTTCGCGCGTCAGGATCTGAATGTGATCCTCCTGGACGCGGATCGTTTTCTCGGCGATCCCGTCGTTCTGGCTCGCAACCTTGTTCCTGAAGAAGTCGTCCCACTCCCAGTCACTGAACGTGAGGCCGTTCAGCGCTTCCAGCTGCGTGCGGAGGTTCGCGATGAGTTGCGCCTCCGTCGTGATCGGAAGGCATTCGTACGCCTGCGACTGCAGTAGGCGAATCATCTCGCGTTCGAGATCAGCCTCCGACTGATATGCCGTCCCATGGGTCGGATCAGGAACATACTCCGCAACGACCGTGCTCTCCGCGGAGACGGCGATCTGTTCGTATTTGCGGCCACGTGCGTCGCTCATGACGCTGCCACGGGGAAGGCTAGGAGCTTGTCACGGTAGTACTCGTACTGCTTACGACGAGCGGCGAGCTCGGCGGAGAGCTCGCTGCTGAGCTTGTTCACGAGGGCGTCAAATGAGTCGAGTGTCGCTACGATGCGCTTCTGTTCCGCGACGCTCGGTACGGGGATCGTGATCTTGGCGAGTCCGGCTGAGGAGAGTCGCTTCACCTTGCCGCGTGCAACGTAGTTCGCCTTCTGTCTATGGAAATCGTTGGTCTGAACCGCGTAAGCGACATACATCGGGTCGAGCTTCGATGTGAACGAGAACGTGTCATCGTGCACCGCGACCGGCCCATCTCCCAACCACGCGACCGCCTTACCAACGTCTTCGACAGTCTCGCTAACGCCTGCAAAAATCACATCGTACGGCTGTGCGTACCGAAGTTGGCTGGCCATTTCTGAACGGACTTCTTGATTCGCGCGCGACGCGGACACGCCATAGTCGGTGTAGATCTCGCCGTAGTGGATGCTCGGAATTCCTTCATCTACGACGTCGTTCTTGGTAAACCGCCGACCTCGTATGAACGTCCCAATCTCGCCCATTGCGATCGCTCGACCATCGACGGCAGCCACCAGTGAGTCCCGGTAGTGTGCGTACTGCTGCCGACGGGCCTCCACCTCCGCCTCCAGCTCCGCCTCCAGCTCTGTGAACTGATCTGTGAAATGATCTAGTATCCGCACGATCTCGCGCTGCACCTCCGCTGGCGGCACGGGAATGTGGACCTTCTCGAGCTGCTTTGCTGACACGTCGATGACCTTGGTGCCGGACGAGAGTTTGCGCTTCTGGCGGTCGAACGATTCCGAAGCGAACCAGTACGCCAGGTACTTCGGCTCGAGCTGGTGCTTTATCACGGTTGCGTGACCGCCCGTAACGATCTGTCGCTTGCCGAGCCAGGCGACTGCCTTGCCAACGTCGTCGATGTTCTCGCTCGTGTTTGTGATGATCAGGTCGCCTGGATCCACCTTGGCGAGCTTGACTGCCGTCTCGGGCAACACATACGACACCGTTTCGGTTGCCCAGGCGCCGTAGCGAGTGTAGATCTGCCCGTAGTGAACCGCTCCAACTCCCTCCTCGGTCAGAACGGCCTTCGGCATCCCGTTTCCGCGCACAAGCTCGGCGATGTCACCAAGCCGCTTATATTCAACTGCGCCCGAGGCGAGTTTGGCCATCAGTTCGTCGATGCGACTCACCTGGAGCTCTCCAGGTCCGCCACGATCGTGTCAATCGACGCTCGGAGTTCCGCCTGGCGAGCCACGATCCGAGCGATCTCGGCGTTCAGCTCCGTGATGTCTACGACTTCGCGAGTGTCCTCTGCCTCGACGTAGGACGAGACGGCAATGTTGTACCCGTTAGTTGCGATGTCGGTATTCGAGACCAGAGCGGAGTAGTGCGCTTCCTCGACGCGGCCTTCGAGGGTCTTCAGAAGGTTCTGCTGGTGGTCAGGCGTCAGCTTGTTCTTGTTGCCGACGCGAGTGAACGCAGCCGAGGCATCGATAAACAGGACGGAGTTGTCCGTCTTGGATTTCTTGAGCACGATGATGCACGTTGCGATGGTCGTGCCGAAGAAGAGGTCCGGCGGCAACTGAATGACGGCATCGACGTAGTTGTTGTCGATGAGGTATTTCCGGATTTTCTGCTCCGCTCCACCGCGATAGAGCACTCCGGGGAACTCGACGATGGCAGCGGTGCCGTTCACTGCGAGCCAGCTGAGAATGTGCATTGTGAAGGCCAGGTCGGCCTTTGACTTGGGCGCGAGCACACCGGCCGGCGCGTACCGTTCGTCGTTGATCAGGAGCGGGTTTGCGTCGCCTTCCCACTTGATCGAGTACGGAGGATTGGACACGATCGCCTCGAACGGCTCATCGTCCCAGTGAGCCGGGTCGATAAGAGTGTCGCCGTGCGCGAGGTTGAAGTCGGAGTAGTTGATGTCGTGGAGGAACATGTTGATCCGCGCGAGGTTGTACGTCGTCAGGTTGATCTCCTGACCGAAAAAGCCGTCGCGGACGTTCTCCTTGCCGAGCACCTTCGCGAACTTCAGCAGCAACGAGCCTGAACCGGCAGCCGGGTCGTAGACCTTGTTCACTGAGGTCTTGCCGAGCACGGTGATCCGTGCCAGCAGCTCAGAGACTTCCTGCGGCGTGTAGTACTCGCCGCCCGACTTTCCGGCGTTGGCCGCGTACATCTGCATGAGGTACTCGTAGGCGTCGCCGAACAGGTCGATCGAGTTGTCCTGAAGATCACCGAGTGGCAGATCCCCGATGGCATCCAGCAGTTTGACCAGCGTCTTGTTTCGCTTCGGCACCGTCGCGCCGAGTTTGTTGCTGTTGACGTCGAGGTCGTCGAAAAGCCCCTTGACGTCATCTTCGCTGTCCGTGCCGAGAGCCGAGCCCTCGATGTTCCTGAAGACCCGCTCCAGAGTCTCATTGAGGTTCTCATCCGACGCCGCCCGGGCGCGGACGTTCGCGAAGAGCTCCGACGGGACGATGTAGAAGCCTTTCTCGGCCACCGTCTCTGCCCGACCGAACTCGGCAGCAGTGTCCGGGAGCCGAGAGTAGTCAAACTCAGCGTCGCCCGCCTCGTGCTCGCCCTTGTTGATATATGCCGTCAGGTTCTCGGAGATGAATCGGTAGAAGAGCATGCCGAGCACATAGGACTTGAAGTCCCAGCCGTCGACGGATCCACGAAGATCGTTCGCGATCCGCCAGATCGTCTTGTGTAGCTCGGCGCGCTGGCCCTCTTTGGTGGTCGGTGCCATGGTGTTCATCTCCTGCGCAGGGTGGCGCGATTCGTATAGTCACGCTCACACCCAAGCTATCGGTCGATACGGACACCAGGCGGGAGTGCCACAGCGGGAGCTAGCGTCGCGCTGAGTTTCTTGACCCGCGTCACCAGCTCCCCCGGCTTTCCGCTCACATCCATCGCATGCGCCACGACCACTGTCCCCGTCGCGGCAATCTCATACCGCCGCGGCTCCACGTCCCCGGATACATACAGCAGGTGCACCTCGTGAACCCCTGCCGTCACGGCATACGCGAGCGCTTGATACACATCCGCGTTGGGTGGCGACCCGTCGTTCGCGCCCCAAACCTTGTACTTCGTATCTGCGACTGCAACCACTCGCCCGTGCCGCGAGATCACGATGTCCGGTCGCATCAGGATCTTTCCTTCGGCGTCCAACCGCCAGTCTGAAACTTGCAGATCGACGTCGTATCCCTCGGGGCGGAGGGTCGCCTGAAGAACGCGCCCGACGAAGTCCTCATACACCTTCGCCACGTTCAGCAAGAAGGCGGAGCCCGAGCTCGCACCCTCCGCGTGTGCCCACGAGGTCGCCTCGAGCACCCATCGCGCGAGCCGGAGTGCCGGTTGGTAGTGCGCGTTCAATCGGGACTCTGCGGGCAGCAGGACAGGCCCTGCTGCCCGCAGGTCCGACACCTCGGAGAACAGCCCCAGCAGCGGTCCGAGCTTGTCGACGACCCGCCTCGGTAGCTGTTCCAGCCGTACCAGCGCGCGCAGCGCTGACTTGAGGATCCTGTTCTCCGCGACGTCCTCGGTGTAGTCGTCATAGGTGAGTTCCACCGGCACGGGGATACCCGGACGCGCCTTGAGCTGCCGGGCGATGTCCCATCGCCCGCGGATTACAGTACCTGTCTCTTCGACCGAGACGTATCCCTTGAGCAGCCCCCGAGCCGTCGCCTTCAACACCGCCTGTATTAGTGCCAATGCGAGCGCGGCAGGCAGATCCTGATCGGCTTCGAACGCGAATGACGCGTCATCCACCTCGGCCTGCAGGCCGGAATACGAGGCCATGAAGATGAGACTCCGCAGCGGCGTCTTCGGCCGCACGATCAAACGCACGTCATCGATTGCGACCACACCGACGCGCGTCACGTCCGTGACGCGCCATACGCCCGAATCCGACGTCGGTGAGACCCGACAGAACTTCAGCTCCTGCAGGCGTGCAGCCTGCGACGAGGTGAGCGCGACGAAGGACTCGCCGTTCTCGGCGATGTCCTCGACGCGAGGCTCGACCATGACCGAGTTCATGTCTCGGGCGTTGCGTCCGTGCCCGTGGAGACGTTGGTGAGCAGAACATCCAGGCTGTACTTCACGTGCACGTCGACGCCCGTACCGATGTGCCGCTCTTCAAGCAGGGGCAGGATGCTCTCCTCCCATACAGCGCGCAGGTCGTCCAGACTGAGGTCGTCAGCCCGGAGCAGGTGGCTTGGGCCGATGCGGTCTTCGCGGTCGCGGATGCTCTCGTTCAGCAACTCGAACAGCGCGGCCACCGGCAGCGACTGCGGATGTTGCTCAGACCACCGTCCCAGGATGCCCTTCACCGGAGCGACGTCCGGATGCAGCTCGAAGAATGCGAAGCGGCGGCGCATTGCTGAGTCGAGCAGCGCGATCGACCGGTCGGCCGTGTTCATCGTGCCGATGATCAAGACGTTCGCGGGCAGGCTGAACGACTTCCCGCCATCGTCGCCAGACCCCGCATAGAGCACGTCGATCGCGTCGTCGCGGTACTCGAGGAGGTAGTACAGCTCGCCGAACACCTTGCTGAGGTTCGCGCGGTTGATCTCGTCGATCATCAGCACGTGCGGAACATCCGGGTTCTTGCGCGCCTCGTCGGCGATCTCCCGAAGCGGACCGCGCGTGAGGGAGAACGACAGCTGTCCCGCTGCATCTGTCACCGGACGGTAGCCCGCGAAGAAGTCTTCGTACGTGTATGACGGGTGGAACTGAATGCGCTTCACGACGCTGCCGGGCTTGCCGAGCCGGTCGGCTAGCGCGCGAGCCACGTACGTCTTGCCGGTGCCAGGCGGGCCGTAGAGGATCACCTGACCGCGGCGGTGGAGGGCGCTCGTGACCTTTCCGAGCCATGCTTCATGCAGATGGGTCGCGCCGGCGAGCTCGGCGAGGTCGATTTCGCTCGGGACGAAGCCGCGGGGGTCGTCGGGTGATGGCTCGACTATCGGTGATGGATCGGGGTCCGGGGCGGGTTCTGGCGATTCTCCCTTCCAGCGCGACTCAAGGTCGCCGTAGAGATTGATCGGCTGGCCTTCCTTGACCTGCAGAGCAATGACGATTTGCTGAAGGTCGGCATCCGAGTCGTCGGAGAAGATGCCGCCAATCTCTCCAATGAACGCTTCGCGGATGCGTTCGCGGTGTTCCAGAGATACCACCGGACCGAAGAAACCAGGGTGAACGAGATACAGGAGCGCATAGCGCTGCGTGGGGAAGCTGTCGTCCGTGCCGAGCACGAGGTCCCGCCATCGTCGGGGATCTTCGAGAGCGAGAGCCTGCTCATCGGGGGATAGTTCGCTCCATGCGAGAAGCACATCCAGGATCACCGTGATTGCACGGTTCACGTGACCCTGCATGCCTCGCCCAGGGTTGAAGGCGCCGCCGGTGAAAGCAGAGTCGAAGACCCGAGGAATCTCGACGGGATGCCGCATTGTGGTGAGGGCCGATTCCACTCGTTCCCGCTTCTTTGCGTGGCCCATGACCTTGGCGATTGGCAGAAGCTGCAGGGCAAGGACCTCCGCCATGAGGAGCTTTAGATCATCGCTCGCATCCGTAAGCTGAAGTTCAAGGTTGTCGTTGAAGCCCTTGCCGTCCACCTTCTCGGCAGCGGCCCACAGTGCATGGAGGTCGCGAATGTTCGCCGGCGACCAGACCTCGCGACCAGAAGCGAAGGCGGAGAGCCCCTTTCGAAGACCCTCCTCCACGATCACCTCGGCGGCTGCGAGCAGGGTTCGCTGGGCTGAGTCTTCGCTCACCCATCTCTCGGGGAGCGCTCGCTCGATCTCGTTTCGTTCTTTCTCGTGGTGCAAGACCGTTAACCGCTGCGCTTCGGCAAAGAGTTCGTTACCAGGGTACGAGTCGAGCGCGGCGAGCCCAGCCTTGGTGATCGCCCACTCACCCGCCAACGACGGGTTCTTGCGAAGCCAGCCTGCGGGAACGAACTCGGAGCTGGCAAAACGCCAGTTCGTTTCGCCTCGCGGCTTGTTCGCGGTGTTCATCTCTGATTCGTACGGCGTTAGCGGCACCCGCGCCAGAGATTCCGTCCAGATCGCATTGACAGGCAGATAGGAGCCGTCAGACGCTCGCTCACTGAGGACTTCGAGGGCGACTCGTACTCGCTCCGCCGTCTTAAGTTCCTTCTCCACTGTGCTCCTCTGGTCAGCCTGCTGAAAGTTTAGGAGCACTCGCTTGGCTGAGAACATCGAATAGAGTTCCGGATCATCCACATCGACCCGCACGTCCCATAACGAACCAGCAACGCCGTCGATTCGGCTCACAGCGTTCTGCCAGGATGAGCGAATGACAACACCGAATGACACCCCCGCCGGCTGGTATGACGACGGTTCTGGCCGTCAGCGCTGGTGGGACGGTCAGCAGTGGGGGATTTTCGCGGATGAGGCCAACGCTCCTGCACCCACAACGACCGCCGCCCCGATCGCTTCTGTCGATGCCGCCCCGAAGAAGCTCAACGTGCTGGCCCTGATCTCCGCCATCGTCGGCGTGATCGGTTTCATCTTTGCCTGCGTTCCCGGCGCCCTGATCATCGGGTGGATCCTGCTGCCGATCGCGTTCATCCTGAGCATCGTCTCGCTGTTCCTCAAGGGCGATAAGAAGTGGCTCGGCATCGTCGGCCTCGTGCTGTCGATCGTCGGCAGCATCGTCGGAGTGTTCGTCTTCATCGGTGTCGTCGCGGCATCCGTCGATGAGGCCTTCGGCAGTGGCGAGACGACCATAACTCAGCCGGATGACTCGAGTGATTCCGATGCTCCCGCCGAGGAAGAGGCAGCAGATCCGGAGCAGGGCACCCGGGACAACCCGCTGCCTGTCGGGTCTGAGATCAGCAACAGCGACTGGACCGTCGTCGTCAACGCGGTCAACGCCGACGGCAACCCGGTCGTGTCCGCGGCCAACCAGTTCAACGAGGCGGCGCCGGCCGGATCGCATTACGAGATCGTGAATTACACGATCACCTACAAGGGTGCCGACTCCTCCTACGCGATGGAGGTCATGGTCGACGCCGTCACATCCGCGGGCAACGTCATCAACAGCTACGACAGTTTCGTCAGCCTCACGGATGACTTCTCGCTCGACGAGCTCTACCAGGGCGCGTCCCTCACCGGCTCCCAGGCCTTCCTGGTGCCCGACGGAGAAACCATCCTGATCCGTGTGCAGCCCGGCATCCTCGCCGACGAGGTCTTCATCCAGCCGTAAGCGTCACCCGTGCGCATCGAGGCCCCCGACAGCGCATGCTGCCGGGGGCCTCGGTCGCGTCCGGTCACCGCCACGGCATCCGCGCTGCCTACCGCCCCGCTCGCACCCGCAGCCCGAACGCGATCCCCGCGAGCGCGATCACCACGATCCCGTACCCGACGCACACCGCTTCGAGCCCGAACACCCCGACCAGCGCACCGGCGATCACGGCCGGCACTCCGAAGGCCAGATACGCCAGCACATACAGGACGGCGAAGGTGTCGGCCCGCTGCGTCGCCGGGATCCGCGGAGCCAACGACGCGACGACTCCTGAGAACGCGGTTCCGAAGCCCATGCCGGTGACCGCCGCCGCGACGAGGTAGAACGGCAGCGACCCCACCCCCAGCGCGATCAGCGACAGCAGCGTCCCGACCCCGAGCGCCGACGTGCCGAACAGCACCATCGATCGCGCGGAGATCCGCCGCAGCACGAAGGCCGTCACCGCACCGACACCGGCGAGCAGCACGACGCCGAGCCCCTGCCACACGTGCGCCTCCCCGCCGAGCTCACCCCGCACGATGTTCGCGCCGAGCGACAGGAAGAGTCCACCCGTCGCCCACCCCGCGATCACGGCCGGAGCCCCACGCCAGAAGTCCGCCCGAATCGCCGGAGGGATCGACAGCCGGAAGCTCAGCGACGCCCACACTCCGGGCGTGCGCGGCGCGGTCTCCGGCACCAGCAGGAACAGCGCCGCCAGTACGAGGTAGACCGAGCTCAAGGGCGCGAACACGTCGAGCAGGGCCTCGCCGCTCATGTCGAGCATCACCCCGGACGCAAGCGCCCCGAGCGCGAGTCCGATCCCGGGGCTCAGTGCGTTCCACAGCGCCGCGACCCCGGCGCGCCCACCCGGTGCGAAGTCGAGCACCGTCGCCGACAGGGCCGAGATCAGCAGACCACTCGCCACGCCCTGCAGGATGCGCGCGAGGAACAGCACCGCGACGGCATCGGCGTGCCAGAAGAGGAACATGCTTCCGGCCAGCAGCAGGAACCCGGCGATCGCGACCGGACGACGACCCACGTGATCCGAGAGCGAACCGGCGGTGAGGAGTGTGAGCAGCAGCGCCACCGCGTACACCGCGAACACGGCGCTGATCACCACAGCCGGGAACCCGATGTCCTGCGCGAGCACCGGATAGAACGGCGACGGCGCACTCGCCCCGACCATCATCAGGATCTGCGCCACGATCGCCAGCACGAACCCGAACCGCGCCCGGGGGACTGCGCCGGGCGCGGTGTTGCCTGCCATCGACGGACGGATGATCGGCGCGGTGCTGGTCATGGCGACTCCTCATAAGGTTCGAGAATCATCGAACTATCGGAGCGTACTCGCCATCCTGCGATTGTTCAACTATTCTCGAACCATGCCTGGCGATCTCCCTCACCCCGAGCGCTCCGAGATCCAGCTCACGGACGTGCTCTTCGCGCTCAGCGACCCCGAGCGCCTCGCCATCGCGCGCCAGCTCGCCGACGGACCCCTCGACATGGCCGCCTGCCATGCCACCGATCCGAACCTCCCGAAGTCGACCAAGTCGCACTTCATGAAGGTGCTGCGCGAAGCCGGAGTCATCCGCAACGAGCCC
>WPCJ01180133.1_pt1 | contig 15684 bp, 19 predicted proteins | sample 5399831 | NCBI WGS metagenome assembly WPCJ01 (sample SAMN12869470, study PRJNA574797) | sludge metagenome | isolation source: wastewater treatment of pH10 | place: China:Beijing | collected 2019-05-20 | reverse complement strand
TGGCCAACAGCGACTTGAGCCATGCGGCGCCGCGCGGGTTCTTGTCGGTGATGATGCTGAAGGGGTACTTGAGCGACGAGCGCCGGACGATCTTGGTCGAGCGCGAGCCATCGGGAGTGGTGTATTCCGGAGTGCTGATCGAATGCTCCTTGACCGAGGCCAGGATGGCCACGTACTTGCGCCGCACCCACTGCGGTTCGCCACGGAAGAAGTATTGATTGACCCCGTTGCAGGCGGTGTAGATCGGGTTTTCGGCATTGGCGTCGGTGCTTTCATGCACCATCACTTCGACCATTTCCTCGTTGAACTTCAGTTCGTCGAACTGCTTCTTGTCACCGGCGCCACCCTTCGGGGCCGGCACGACTTCGATTTCGACAGCCTGGGCTTCGTAGGGGTCAAGGCCGAGAATGGGTTCCGGGCTTTGCAGGGTGACGACATCAGAGTCGAGGGTTTTCTTGTAGGCCATGTTGATGCTCCTGTTGGATATTGAATGGTTGCGTCTTGATGAATGCTACACCAACCATTCATCAAGACGCAACCTTCTTCAACTTCTGTTCGATGAGGCGTTCGATGATGAAGAGCAAGCGAGCCGCCATGTGACCACCGACACCCGCCCCGGCAGCACACAAGCTGGCGGGTTGTCCAAACCCGTCAAGGGTCATGAAAACCCCAGTGCCCACAAAACCGGAAGTTACCATTTCACCGATCAACTCCAAAAGATTGAACGCCCTTGTTTGAGAAACTTTCACCTTGGCATACCAATTCACAAAGCCGCCGCCCATAGCCATAGCTAAAGCAAGCAACCACGTGGCAAAGTGCCAAGTTGTCGGGTCCTTTTCAGGCATTACTTTTTGAACAGTTCGGTCGCGTTAGCTAAGGAAACCACGGCGTTGATGGCTGACTGGATTGCCGGCCAGAGCTTTTCAAACGACACAGTTGCATCACCCGCGATCTCGTAAGCAGAGGCAACGATGCTGCGAAGCGCTTGCAGTTTTGCAGCACCTTGGCCGGCGACGGGGAACGCGCCTTCCAGCACCTTGATCGCGTCAATGATGGTCGGCAAAAGGGCCAGGACGGTACGGATGATGATCAGGTATTGCATGGTGTTTCTCCTTAAAATCGGCAACTAGCCGAGACTCCTGTTGTGAAAAAGGTCGGGTTGCTCAGACTGTGCATCAACATCGTTAGGTTCGACATGGATTTGTACGTTGGTTGGAGTTGGTCCAACAATAGGCTCTCCCCCTCCTGCGTCAGACCTACTAGCGGAAAGACCACGCAAGCCAATTTTTGCTGAGGATACAACTGTAGCGGTGCCGTTGAGCATCCCGACAATAACAGCGATACCGCCAGCAACAGTGAGCGCATCCTGGTTGGTGACATTGGTGAGGTAGCCAAGAGCGTTGGCGATTGCGAGCAACGCTCCAAGTAGAATGGCAAGCTTTGATCCAAGAAGTTGAGCGTTTTTCCACGTGGCAGCATTTGCCAACTCACAGCCGGCTCTGAAAGCCTGAATAAAACTTGTCACTAGCATTGAGCGCATCTCCTGTCGATGACCTCGTGTTCATGTAACCACGGCTTGAGTGTCGTGATCCAACCGTATCCAGAAACACCCATGATCAACGCAAAGAGGCACAAGATGATCCAACGCATCTCACACCTTTCGTTTTTCAGCCGCCTGGGCCAAACTCAAACCATCACGTAGATGGAGTTGAAGGGGCCAGCGTGAGCAACGGTGTCAGCAGCAACTACCGCACCCAACATCGGTTGGCCCATGATTGAAGGTACGTTCATCGCATCGCTCCTTGAAAGATTCCCCGCATTGTAGCCCATGAGGGGAAGGTGTCAATGAGCGTTTGATGGTTTCCCACACAGACCATGAGGCAGCTTTTCGGCGCGTTCCGGGGTATCCTCGAACCACAAGCCGTTCTTGGCATAGCCGCCGGGCACAGAGTCCGGAGTGTCGCCAATCGTACCGACCTTGGCAAATCCGTGATCCCCGGTCTTGATATGCTTGGCAAGCGTCGGCTTGCTGATCCCGAAGTAACGACATGCGGCATCTTGCCCGCCAAACATCAAGTTGCCCTTGGTGATGATGGTGGTGCGAGCCACCAACCGGGCAGCATGCGCTTCGGCGAACGCAGGATCGGAGTTCAGCTTGTTCATGTTGTCGCGACGCACGGCGCGTTGTTCCGGGGTGCGAACGGCTTCAAGGTGGTTGGCCGCTACATCAGGGCGAACCATTGGGTTACCGGCACCGCGAAATTGTGCCCGATAGCTCTCAGACTTTACTGAGACTTGATGATTTGCACGACTCTCGGGGTTACGGTTGAAGTGATGGTTTTCACCCGATAGCTTCGCTACGTATTCCGGATTACTCCAAAGGTCACGGGAGCGTTCAGCACCAGCTTCACGATATTCAGGGTTTGACCAAACTGCCTTCATCTTCTCCGACACAGCACGAGCGTGACGTTCCTTGAGCCAACCATAGGCGTGGGAGTTGCCAACTTCGGTTCCGTCGCGGCGCTTGCGAAGGAACGTGGCGGCCAACGCCAACCCAGGATGTTCCGGGTGCATCTTGACGAGAAGTTGATGAGCGACGAAGTGCTCACGAGCGGTGAGCCGGACCAAATTGGCCGGGTCATCCGTGCCGCCCATGCAACGGGGCAGGATGTGATGAGACTCGGTATAGCCTTCGGGAACGGCGCGGGTCAAGGCCCGGACGATGATGGCGTTGTAGTGATTGCGGTAGTTCATGGTGCCTCCTGTTTGATTGACAGGATGAACTTTACCACAACGTAACCCGCTTGTCAAGCGAAAGTTAAAATTTTAATCCAAGAAAAAAGAAACCCCGCCGAAGCGGGGTTTCTGCAAACCCTTGATTTCTCAGGGTTTTAGGCGAGGTTGCCGGCGCCGACGAAGGCGGTTGCCATCCACTGTTGGTTCAGAATGACGGAAACCTGGTAGAACTTGGAACCGACGTACCCTCGCTGAGCGAGCGGATCAGCAGAGTCGCGGTTGCCGACCGGGATGATACCCAGATCGAACGACTTGGCGCCACGCAGAGCGACGGAACCGTAGGCTTCCTGACCGACGACCATGATCGGATACACGTCGATGTTCGTGCCACCCGTCGAAATGCAGCCGGTGGAACCGACAAGAGCGCCGCCGTTCTGGAACGGAACCAGTTCGGGATTGACGATGAAGCGGAACTGCTCGAACGAGCCGATTTCCATGTCGTGCATGGGCTTGCGCGAACCGTAGGCTGCGACCGGGGTGTAGCCGGGGAAGGCCGTGGCGTCACGAAGGTCGGCTTCGATGTCGCTGGAACAGAAGACCAGGAACGCGGCTTCGATCGGCTTGGTGCCGATGTTCGGGGTCGGAGAGAGGATGCTTGTGATCTTCTTGGTATGGTTGCGCATCAGGGAGCGCGCAATCTTCCGCAGCATCTTGGCGGTCAGCTTGCCATCGACAGTCGCGATCGTGGTGCCGGTGCCGCCGAAGAAGCGGTTGGTGTTGGCACGGACCTTGGAGTAGATTTCCAGTTCGCGAATGAGGATCATGCGCTCGGCGACTTGCGTCTTGAGGGCGTCCTCGATGTCGTCTTCGTACATGTCGGCGACAACATCGGTGAAGGAGTACAGGCAGGCGTATTGCAGCATGACCGCGGTGATGTCCTGGGCGACGATGGTGTCCGGGGTCGGGGTGACGCCTTCGGCCGCGAGGTTGTTGGTCAGCGTGGTGCTGACACGGTTCGAGGCTTCAGTTTCGACGGTGCTCGTCGGGGAAACGTCCTCAACCAGGATGTTCGGGTTGGCGACGGCGGCGTTGTACGGGACCCAACGACGGAAGATGATCGTGGTCGAAGAGTTGCGCGGCAGTTCCTTGTTGGAAGCCGCGAGTTGCAGGATTTCCAGCGGAATGGCGCGGGCGAGTATCTCCCCTTTTACTTTGCCAATTCGAGGAGTCTGGGTTGCGTAAAGTTGGCCTGACATGGCGTGTTGCTCCTAAGCAGTTGTGGTTGAATTCGGGTCTTGCTACTTCCCGGCCGCTGTGAGGGTCAGGCATTCATTGGCGTCAGCTATGGCGCTATGGGTGGATCATAGGGTATTGCTATTGGAATTGTCAAGGCTGCCACACGAATTTTCTTTGCAGGCATCCGTTAAGACGATATAGGCCGGCCGCTTCCGTCACAGCCTTGGCAAACCCACCGGCCTCTGCGATTGCCGCCTGCCAACTGATACGCACCTTTCCTTTGACGAAGAATGTCTGTGGGTGCTCGGTCAATCCAACATCGGTCCAACCTGCGGAAAGATAACCACTGCCGGTGTGTTTTGCCAAATCACAATAGCTCAGGAGTCGTGTATTGAAACGATGCATCACACGACTCAATCCTCCAACAACATCAGTGTCCATCTTCACACACCAACGCGCCAACTCATTCCCGATGCGAAGACCGACAGCCACAACCTCACCACCATGAACAAGTGCGAATCCGGAACCACCGACACCCATTCCCTGAAGATGGTTCGCCTCAAGGAACGCGCGTTGTTCAGCACCTGTAGTGGGGACAAGCTCGCACTTCCTCGCCCATATCTTGTGCTGCGGACAACCAAGAACTCGGCGAAGATAACCCTTCACTACATCCTTTTTCAGCAACCACTCATCTGACCAAATGTGAATCAGACGAATGCCGACATTTGCGGCAGCCTCAGTCTTCTTCTGATGATAGGTGCGATCTTGATTGAATGCGGTTGAGTGATGCCATATCCCATTAAATTCGATTCCAATACCGAGACTTGGAATCAATACGTCAATCTCTTTTCCACCGAGAACGCTCCTGTTTCCTGAAACGGCATCCGAGCAAATTGAACTGACATACTCAAAAACCTCAGTCTCCAATTTCGATGTACCTGGTGTTGTGCAAGACGGGCAACCGGAACCTTGATAAATATGGTTCGATGCGATCTGTTCAAATTCACCATGCTCAGGACAAACAATTGTCAATCTCCGCACACCACCGCGATAAATAGATCGGCTGTAGTCATAAACATCACCATGAACCTCACGAGCTTTGGCGAAGAACTCTTCGGCAGAAAGCGATTGAGCACCCCCGGTACGAAGGTCCCCACACTTCTTGCACCCTTGGCCGCTCAGATGACTCAACGGTCGTTGGGTGAATACTCCATGCTCCGGGCAAATGATCTCAACCTTGCAAGTGTTGTCATTCCCGTAAGTGACATGCGAGTAATCATAATCATCTCCATGCACCGCTCGTGCTTTCTCGATAAAGGTTTCGGTGTCAAACCTGCGCCCGTCCGCTGACTTCAACTTGCCACACTCAGGGCAGCCGCACCCTTGATAGTGATGACCGGGTGTTTGCCAGAAGCTACCGTGCTCCGGACAAATGATCTCAACCTTGGTCTTTGAATTTACCCATATCACCTTGGAATAGTCGTAGGCGTCACCGTGTTTCGCATGCGCCCGCTCAACATCGAAGGTGTTCTTGTCGAACCCCCTGCCGACACGAACACTCTCTCCGGTGCATTTTGGACACCCACACTTGCTACTGACATGGCTGTCAGGAACCTGCCAGAAGCTCCCGTGCTCGGGGCAAATGATCTCGATTTTTTCACGCGAACCCAGATACACGGAGCGTGAGTAATCGTACTTGTCCCCATGAACGATCCGGGCTTCGACAATGAATTGGGCGGTGGTCTTCTTGCGCATCTTTGATCTCCTGTTGATACGATGCACTGTACCATACTTCTTGAAGTTTGTCAATAAGCAAAAAAAAATACCCCGGCTTGTGACCGGGGCTGCCTATCGGCGAACGCTGCTTATTTCTTCGAGACCCTGTTCAGGATGCCACCCTTCGCCTTGTCAGCGGCGGCGAATTCCTTGGCAACGCCGACAGGAATCTTGATCCCCGATTCCTTGGGCGGCTTCCAGCCATGAGCGATTGCTCGCATCATGCGGGCCTGCTTGCCACTTACTGACGGCATGTCGTCGTCTTGATACCGGAGGCCGAGGTCTCGGTCGTGCAAACCGGCTCGACCTTGGCCACCTTGGCCACCGGAGCGGCCGGGGCTACCGGAGCGGCTTCAGCGCGCGGCGCCGGTGCCGGAAGCTGGCCGGCGGTGGGCGGGCAGAGATTACCGAGCGCGCCAGCCACATTCGGGTTCTGGCATTCGAGGCGCAAAGCGGCATCGGCAACGGCGATCGCCTTGTCCTGGGCGCCAACACCGTGGTACAGGCGACTCAGTTCGCGCAGATTGCAAGGATCGTCAGCGACAGACCCGCCACCAGCAACGCCGACACCGATAACGCTGACGCCGGCAGACATTGCCACACGACAGGGAGCCGTGACGCCCATCGGCGGAGCATAGACCTGGGGAGCCGTCTTGACGGTGCTGGTTCCGGTGTTCTCATGCGTGATGCGGCCATTTGTCGTGATCTCCTGGACGACGTTCGCGGGTGAGTTGAAGTTGATATTCTGGGCATTGCCTTGGGTTGCGGTCGAGGCAGCGCCGGAAATGGAACCAGCCTGCGAGGCCGAGCCGGCAATGGCGCCCGCCGATTGAGCGGATGCGGTGCCGATGCAGGCGAAAGCCAACGCGGCGATGAGGAAAAATTTGTTCATGATGAAGCGTGCTCCTGTGTAATGTTGGGTGGTAGGTGGGGCGCGACGCTTGACTCGCCGCCGCAACTTTTTACGAGAACGCCCCGACCTTTAATGCCGAAGGTCAGTGGTTGGTGCGGACACCAGCCGTGTGATATTCCCCGATCGCCCCGGTCAGGTTGCCGGAACCGCCGGTGGCTTGCGACGTGCCGGCGGCAAGGCCGAGAGCGCCAGAGCCGGTACGGGAGTTGCCAGTGGCACCGCCGAACTGATAGACAGTAACGCCGTTGGGGCCGACAACACCGCCAGCGACAGCACCTTGTGCGGTCGAGGCTTGGCCACCGGTGGCGGCGACGCCGACCAGGGCGGCACCGGACTGGCTGGTGGAACCGGCCAGCGAACCGCCGACAACACCGGCATTGACCCCGCCAGCGAAGAGGTTGGCGTCAGCGGCGAAGGCGAAGGCGGTAAAGAACAGCGATGCGACGAGGGTGAAAAGACGTTTCATTTGGTTTGGTCTCCTGAGAGGTTAGGGTGAAAACATGCTACCACAAAGCGGACGCTTTGTCAAGTGGATTTTGATCCCGCATTATCCACCCGATCAACGGCTATTTCACGTCAATAGCCAGATTTTTCACGCTCTCGTTTAAATCCCGCAACAAATGCGTCTTCCTCGCTCACATCGCGGGTCGCCGGGGTTGGCGTGGTCTCGGCCCGCACCGCCTGACGAAGCCGCACGGCCGGCGTCTGAGTCGTCTTGGGTGCCGGAGCGGGTGGCTGCTTGATCTGTGTGGCCTTGACCCAATCCTTGAACTCGGTGAGCTTGCGGGAGATGAAGGACGCATCCTCGGATTCCATCAGGGCGGTGCCGTCTTCGATCACGTTGTCGCGCCACAGGGCGAATTGCGGAGTGCGGATGATGTTGTTCCAGTCCGGGTGAGCGGACGACAACACCTTGACCTCCATCGCGCGCTCCTGCTGCTTCTGGAAGGCGGTGAGCTTCTCGTTCAGGATGCGATCCACATCCTCGGCCGTGAAGGTCTGCTGAGCAGGCTCGGCCGGCGTGGCGGGGGCGCCGTCGCCAATCCCCTTCAGGTCCTCGCGCAGAAGCTCGGCAAGCTCGGGGAATGCGGCGCCAAGCTTTTCCAGCTTGAGATCGAACTGGCGCTGCTCGGATGCCGTGCGCGGGGCCTCTTTCAGCTTCTCGACCTGCTGCATGAGGGCGCCGATGCGACCGCCCAACTTGTCGAGCGTGGCCTGTTGCTGCGACACGCGGGCCAGGGCCTGCGCCACCTGGTCCTCGGTCAGGCCGGCAAGCACAGTCTTGGGCGACTCGGGTGTCGGTTCCGGTTCAGGTGTCGGTTCCGGCTCGGGCGTCGGTTCCGGTTCAGGTGTCGGCTCGGGTTCCGGTGTCGCTTCGGCGCTGAATCCCTTCAGGAACTCAGCCTCTTCGGCGGCAATTTCTTCCGGGGTCTGGGTGGCGATCAGCCGGTCTTCTTGGTCACTCATTGATTTCAAGCTCCTGTTCAGGTTTTTCGATGGACAGCAAAAGTTTCATCTCGCGCAGCGCGGCGCGCGTCTTGATGGTTTCCTCGTGGGAAAGCTCACCTTCGAGCCTTGCCCGCAGTTCCACACAGCGTTGGGTGGCGTATCCCTTGACGAGCAACCACCCTGCGCTCTGGCGATGTTCGGGGGTGATGATCATGGCTTTGAAAACCTATCGAGCTTGTAGATCACGCTCAGGAAACGGGCGAGCATACCGTCGAACAAGTTCTCGACAGCCGCGTCGCCGTCGCACAGGGCGCGCATGCCGAGCAGGTCCTGGTAGCGTTCCTTCAGGTATCCGGAGATGTCTTCTTCCGGTGCCGTGGGGGTATTCCCCATGCCGATCAGGGCTTCGGCCAAGGCGTCTGTGCTGTCCCGCAAACCCGCGTAGAACTCGCCGAGCGCCATGTGCTGCGCGTAGCTGGTGGTGGCAAGGTGCTGCTTGTGCGCCACGTCGGCGGTCTCAAGCAAGTGAGCAATCAGTTCGTCCATCAGTTGAATCTCCTGCGTAGTTGGTTCAGGGCGTCTTCGGCACTGTGCGCCACAATCACGTCGTGCCCAAGAGCATCAAGGTGGTGGCCAATGCCGACCTGTACTGCGCTTATGATCCCGGCCTTGGCCTTCATTTCGATGAAGATGGTCTCGGCGGACGGCAGCAGTATGATCAGGTCCGGCATTCCTGGCAAAAGACCTTGAGTCTTGAGGTTCATCGCTTCCCGGCCGTCGCGGCTACCGCCATTCGGAACGCTGGCGATGATCGGGCGTTGGGCAAGACCTTCGATCGTGGCCCAACAGCGCCGCAAGGCGGCGACAAGGCGGGCCTGCTCACGTGCTTCCTCGCGCTTGATCGGTACGGTCTCGGGCGCCTGAAGCTCGTCGTTTCTTGGGAGTGGGATCATTGGGTCGGTCTCCTGTTAAACAATCGCGACCATTGTATCAAATGCCGCGATGGCCTCTTTGTGATCGAAAGCGAAACGCTCTTTCCCGAGAAAGGGTTCCCCGTAATACCAACAAAGATGCTTCTCGAATCGAACAGGTAGAAAACCTTCCGAATATCCCTGCAAGCGCGCCAACTTCCAGTCGATGCCGTCAGCACGTCTGTTCTTGAGAAAGCGTTGGCGGGGGTTGTTCGTAATACCAACCTTCACCACATCACCGTGAGCCGGCGTGGTTCCGATGAGAAGGTAGAGATAGCTCGGCTTTTCAGGATCAAAACCTGATTTGGCGCATGATGGGCAACCTTTTCCCTTGAGATGATTGCTCGGGGAAATTTTGAATTCACCGTGCTCACGACAGATGACACTCACGTGTGACTCACAGTTTTTTCCGTAGCTTGCCCGCGAATAATCGTAGCGATCCCCGTGAATTGCTCGCGCCCGTTCAACGAAAAGTCCAGCGACCCTATCTCGTTCGGCAATGCGTGATGCAAGCAGGTTTGCACGAGCGCATTGCGGACAACCTTGTCCGCCAAGATGAGAGTTCGGAGTCTGCGCAAAGATGTGAAAACAGGTGTTGCAAAAAATCTCGACCTTCTTGACGGCAGTCTGGTACGGCGACAGGTATTCAAACCTGTCGCCGTGAATCGCTCGTGCATCCTGAATGAATTGGAGATTGCTCTTTCTGGCTACCATCAGAGCGATTCACCGTATCCTTCCGGCGCCCGACCAGGGGGTTCAATCACCGGCATGTCGGTCTTGGCGTTGCCCAAGTTTTCGATGTGCTCTGCCGGATTGACCCTACCCATAATAGCCAATTCGCGTTGCAGGTCCATCTCACCACCCTTGACAGCAAGCTGCGCCTTGATGGTATCGAGGCTGAGCTTGTCACGCTGCGCAAGCTCAAGCATGAGAAGCTCGCGACGCAGGTACATCTCGGCGATCTTCGCGTTGGAAGTGACCTGGGTGCGCATGGCTTCGGCTTCGACGTAGATTTGATCGCGGTCGCGGTCTTTCTCGATGCGCGCCAGATCGGTGCGGGCAGCGATCTTGTTGGACTCGATGCGAGCCTCGGCGGCAACTTGGGCGGCTTCGACACGTGGGTCGGGTTGCGGCGGCTGCGACATGATGGTGGCAAGCTCGGCCTTGGTGAATTGGATGTCTTCCGCGTTGAGGCCGTTGAGCTTGGCCACTTCCCTGAAGTAGCGCGCCGGGTCGATGCCGAACGCCGGGTTGGCGAGCATTGCCGGCACCGCCTGCGCGAGGAAGGTGGCGCGCACATCCTTGGCCACCAGTGCGCTTGAGCCGCGCGGGACGATCTGGAAATCGCCCTTGATCGAATCGTCCTCGCCGAAGGTCATCATCCACTCGTAGTAGCGGGTGACGTGCGGCTTGGTGATCGAATCGTCGAAGATGCGCGCCATGCGGCGCAGCAGGCCGGAGGCGTTGCTCACCAGAATCTGCATGCCGCCGACGGTCTCGGGCACGCCGTTCGGCCCCTGTTGGCCTTGCAGCAGGATCGGCAGACCCGTGACGTTCTCGGCCATCTTGAGGATGAAATCGACCGCTTGCAGCAGTTCAGCCTGGATGCTCGGAATCTGGACAGCGTTGAACGCCTTGGTCACATCCGGAATATCCGCATCCGGCTTCAAAACCCAGACTTTTCTCGGTGTGATTTCCCATTGGGAGTTGGCCGGAATGATCGAGCCGCGCGAGAGGATGATCTGCGGGCCGCTGGACAGGCCGGCGTTCTCCATCATCGAACGCACTGTGGCATTCAGGATGGCCTGACAGGCGCGAATCTGACGCGCGATGCCGATACCCCAGGGGCTGCCGGCGGTGCGCTGCCAACACATGAAGTCGTAGGGGAAGTTGCCGTCGTCCAAGGGTGTCAGGTGCGCCTTGACCGGGGTGTCGTTGATCATGGTGACGGTCGCCGAGACTCCACCTTCGATGTCGCCGCAGTCGCACCCCATCGCCGTCACGTCCTCGACGGACAGCACGCCCGTGTAGAACCACACGTCGAAGCGTTGGGCATCTTTCTCGTGGGACTCGTATGGCGCCATCGCCTGCACGAGGGTGGCGTTGCGCTTCGGTCCTTCTTCGAGCACCTTTTCAATCGCGTCGGGGAGATAGCCCAGGGCCGGGCTTTGGAGGTCGCGCACGCACTTCTCGACCATCGTGTCGCGTTCGATGAAGAACTGTCCCGAGTGGATGTCGTCGCCGCACGCCGGGTCCGGGTAGCAGTTCCACACCGGGATGCACTTGGATTGCGGCACGATTTCCTCGACCACGATGTCGCCGTCCTCGGTGCTCTTGCGCGAGCGCCGCACGGTCGGAATCGGCCCGCGCATGACGCCCGTGCCGAGCCGCGCGGCGTCATCCACGAGCTTGCGGAGTTCAGAGTTGTATCCAGACTCCGCAAGCGCGTCGTCGATCCAGTTCTGCGCGCCGAGCGCGGCCTTGCGAACAATGGCCATCAGGCGCTCGTTCTCGTCCTCCTGCTGCACTTCCGCCTGGGTTGCGGGTTGGCCGGAGGCGTTGATCATCTGCGGTGCCTGCGCCTGGGGCGCCTGGGGCGGTTGCTGCGGCTGTTCAGGCGGCAGCGCCTGACCTTCGATCACCTGGCCGTTCAGGAGGGCGAAGGGGATCAGGCTTGGCTCGACGCTGAAGGCGCGGTCGTCGATCGGTGAGAGGACCTCGATCACTTTCGATGCCGCGGTTTCCACGTAGGGTCGGGTGATGTTCAGGAAGACCTTGGACTTGAAGTTCCCACCGCTCGGCTTGGCGATCAGGGGGCTGTTCAAAGTCAAGCCCTTGTAGTACATCGAGCGACTACTGTCTTCCTCGCCCTCGTAGTACGCCTGATCCTCGGCCCATTGGCGCTCGATGCCGGAGGCGGCCCGGAACTTGACCGCCGCATCCCGCCGCTTGACCAGCACCTGTCCGAGCTTCTCGCGCAGTTCCTGGTTCTTCCGCTCCCTGTCGGCTTCGAGATTCATGATCTCTTCGAGGGCGTCGGCCTGTTCCTGCGTCAGGTCCTCAAGGGGGAGTTCGGCCATATCATTCATCAGAGTTTTCCTGCGAGAACTTGGGCGAGGATGCCCGATTGTTGGATTGCTTCGTCCTTGTCGCGCCCAGAGAAGACAGAGCCAGCGCCAGTGGAGAGTTGGTTGGCCAAGCCGGTCTTGGCCGGGAGATTCTGGTTTTGCGCCAGTTCCGCCTCGGCGCCGGTCAGGGTGGGCGAGACAAGTTCCTTTTGCTCCCGGTTGGATAGGGTCTTGTACCCCGGTTCAACCGGAAGCACGCCAGCCTCGGGCGGCTTCTCGTTGAAGTCCATGATGCGGATTTTCAATCCGTCCGCCGGCGCCCATTGGTTGTTGTAGGCCACATACCGTGTGGCAGTACCGTCGCCGTTGTTGAGCCACACGTTTCTTTCGCCAAAACTCATGGCTTCAGCCATACCCGAACCCGGTGGTCCAAGCGGCTGTGGTGCTTCAGGCAGGGCATCCACCAAGCGCCCGGCATCCTTCACCACACCCTTTTCCTTATCCACATTCATCGGTTGGAAGCCGCCGTCCTTGCCGCCGATCACACCGAACATCCCGCTCGGTTCTTCCTGGGCTGCCAAGGCTGCGGCATGCTCGGGAGTGCCTGGTTTCAACCACTTTTCCTGTGGCTTGGGTGGCGCATTCGGATCACCGAGCGGGTCGTAGATGTACGGTTCCGCACTTGCGTTGGCCTCAGCCTGCTTCTGGACGACATACTCGTCATAGGCTCTCTGTTGCGCCACTTCCTCTTTGGTGAGAGGGGCCTTGATCGGCGCCTTCGCTGCCGCTGCCCGACCTTCCTCGCTCCACGCATCGACCATCCTGATGGATTTCGGATCGACTTGTGGCGGCGCGTTCTTGTCGTTCAGGACACTCAGCATCGGCCGACCGGACGCAAGTTGTTCAGCGAGCCAGTTGGTGTAGGCCAGTTGCTGCGCCTCTTGCTCGGGGGTCATGATTCCGATCTGCGTCCTCAACCCTTCACCAAAGGCGCCGATTCCGAGATCAGCAATGGCGTATTCCCGACCTTCCTTCACTGCCTCGACCAACTCGTTGAAGTTGCCGGCCCGTTGGTTGTAGGCATCGGTTCGCCTCTTGTTGTCGGCATTGTAGGCGTCGATCGCCTGCGCATAGCTGTTGAACCGCTTCTGGTTCTCTTCCAGTGTCTGCATGATTATCGAGCGTCTTGGCATCGTTTTGGGTCCATCAGGTGAGTTCGGGTGAGAATATCAGGAATCGGTCGAGCGAGCGAGACTAAAATATTATCCCGTCAGGTTCCCACCGTTCAGCATTCGGAATCCGATCGTCGTCATCCCGGTTGAGGAGGCTCAGGGTGTCGGACTCATTTGCGTGCAGGGAAGCCTTCTTCAATCCCACGGCAAGCTGTTGGTAGGCGTCCGCCGCGTTTGAGTGGGCCGAGTGCAGTGGCGATTGCGTGAAGCACTGCCGCGACTTGTCGTAGCCGAAGCTGTAGCCCCGCAGGGCCACAAGCCCTTTCTGGCATCCTGTCTCGTCGAACCATGAGCGCGCCAACAGCATTCGCGCCGCGTCGATCTGTTCGGCCTTTGAAAGCTTCGGCACGATCCTGATGTTGCGCATTCCCATGTTGCGGAGCGTCTGAAGGCGGCTGACACCAGTCCCAAGCTCCCGCACATTCGTGTCGTGTGGCATCAGGTGGGTGCCGAACTGCTTGGCGTAAGGCAGCTTTCGCAGGTAATTCACGAAGTGGTCCAGACCCTGGCCGGACTCTTCGTAGAAGTCGAGAAGATGCACTTCCTTCCCCACGGTCTGCGCGGTCCAGATACTCGTCGTGTCGCCCATCCCAAGGTCCCATGCCGTGATGACCGGCCCGCCGTCGGGCTGCCAGGGCACCTTGGTGATCTGCCGCGGGATGATGTGCTGAAGGAAAATCCGCCCGGTAACGAGGGCATCAACATCACACTCAAACTCAGCCAGATAGGCTTCCTCGGTCATGCTGCGCTTCAGATCATCAAGTTCCTCCTGGGGGATTATGTGTGTTTTGCTGGCTGGAAGAAGTTGGTGAAACCACCCTGAACCACCTGCGCTTGCTTTTTCATAGAACATCCACAGGGGATTGTCTCTTCCCTTGATTGTCCCTGAGAACACAGCAAAACCACCCCTGTCAGCCAACGCCGGCCGCAGGATTGCGTCCCATACCCAAGGGGCGATGTCCTGAAACTCGTCGAGAACAAGCCCGTCGAGAAAGAGACCCCGCAACTTCTCGGCGTTTTCGGCACCGAGAAGCATAATCACGCTCCCTGGGTTGTTGAGGTTGTCCGGATCAGGAAGTGTCACCGTCAGGTTCATCTCGCTGATCTTGTAGCCTGGGCATTTGCTGAAGCATTGGGTGTAATCCTTCGCCATTTGCCAGATGACCATGCGTGCTTGGTTCTGAAAGGGCGCCAGAAAAGCAAACTGCTGCCGCAGACCGTCTTTCCGTTTCACCATTCCCCTGATGATCAGATCGTTGAGCAGGGCCGTCGATTTTCCGAGCCGCCTGTGCGCAATGATCACCGCCCACCGCGCTGTCCGGTTGTGAAAAGGAACCATCACATCGCGCGGGACGTAGTTGTAGGCTTCACTCACAGCTTTGTTGTCTCCATGTTCAGCATACCCTCGATCACCCATTCACTCGGGCCACACCCATGCAGATCAACCGGCACTGCGTGGGTGACAGGTTGAAGATGCGGGAGAGGTCGTTGTAGCTGGTGCCGAGTTCGGTGCGCATGGTCCGCATTTGTGCCACTTCTTCGGTCGAAAGCTTGGTGAGACCGTGCCGCTCACCGGAGGCGCGGCCGACCTTGTTGATTGGCCCTGGGGCATTCTTGTGAGTGTCTCCGCGCACGATCTTGCTGACGTTCGTCTGCCGCATGCCGAAGCTCTTGGCAATTTGCGACTGAGACTGACCGTCTGCATAGAGTTGCCTGATCTGTTGCACTTGGGCATCGTTGATGCGCTTCGGTATCTGTTGTACTTGGGCATCGTTGATGCGCTTCGGCTGAGGGGTTGGTTGAGGGGTGGTCATGTTATTGGTGGTGGGTGCTTGTGGTAGGTAATAGGTTGATGGTACTAGGTATTTTGGGAATGGGGTGAAAAAAATTGGGGCGGGGGTATGTGGTATTAAGTGTGTATTCCAAATTTGGGTGAAGTCCATGCGTTGGTCGCCATTCTTACTATCCAAGTCCAAAAAGAGGGTGGGTGGGGGGTCCGAACCGCGAATCAGGTCATAGCCAGGGTCAATCAACCGAGCAGTCACCATAGTCACAATCAATCAACGAAGCAGGGTAAGCCAGGCGGTCATCATCGAAGGGCAGTGAGTAGCCAGGCTGAGCAATGAGCGAATGAGCCAGGCAACGTGGATTGAAACCCTTCTGCGTGTGAATCGCGGCACGCCTTTTCCGGGCCTCTGAGGCGATTATGACAAGGTGGCAATGGGTAGGTATAGGTCGAGCCGCGATCGTCGATCTTGGGCGCATTCTAGGCCCTTCCTGGGCATTCTTGGGCAGGTGATCGG
>WPCJ01130958.1_pt1 | contig 15703 bp, 10 predicted proteins | sample 5399831 | NCBI WGS metagenome assembly WPCJ01 (sample SAMN12869470, study PRJNA574797) | sludge metagenome | isolation source: wastewater treatment of pH10 | place: China:Beijing | collected 2019-05-20 | reverse complement strand
GCGCGAGATACGCACCTTGAAATCTTCGTTCTCGACCTCGATTTCGGTCAGGTTGGTGTCGTTCAGAATACCTGCCAGATCACGGATCAGTTGCTGGTCAACACCGGTTTTCTTGTTTGTCATGGTCGAGCCTTCTTGTTGTGTGCCGGTTACAGTCGCGCAGCGAGCGCCTGCAACGCCAGCGTATAGCCGAGGGGGCCGAAGCCGCAGATCATTCCCACGGCGTTCGGCGCGATCATCGAGACGTGCCGGAACGGTTCGCGGGCGTGTATGTTGGAAAGATGCACCTCCATCACCGGCAGAGGCTGGATAGCCTTGACAGCGTCGAGGAGGGCGATCGAGGTGTGGGTATAGGCGGCGGCATTGATGACGATGCCGGCAGCCTTGTCGGCGGCCTCGTGGATCCAGTCCACCAATACGCCTTCATGGTTGGTCTGGCGGAAATCCACGTCGAGGCCGAGCGCGCGGCCCGCCTCGCGACACTGGTCGGCGATGCCGTCAAGCGTCTGCGTCCCATAAATGGACGGCTCCCGCTTTCCAAGCATGTTGAGATTGGGACCGTTCAGAATGAAAACAGTTTTCAATATGCCGACCTTGTCCTGTGGCGGAAGTCGATCACCCACGCCGGACCTTCTATAATGCGCTTAAACCGGTGCGAAAAGAGCGCAAGCCGCTTCTTTGCCTGTCCACAGCAGGCTCTGTCCGCAAAAGTCCCGTTCCGGGGTCAGAGCGCTTCCTTGGCGGCGGCGATCTTCTCGGCCAGCACTTCCTTGCCAAGCGCGCCGTAGATCACTTCCTCGCCCACCACATAGGAGGGCGTGCCGCTGACGGAGAGCTTGGTGGCCAGCTCGTAGGTCGCCGAAAGCGCCTGCGGAATGGAGGGATCCTTCATCTTGGCGCGCAGTTCGGCCTCGTCGGCACCTAGCGACAGCGCGACCTTGATGGCCTCCTCTTCCGTGGCGCGGCCTTCGCCGCTCATCAGGGCGCGGTGGAAATCGCCATATTTTTCCGGCTGCATGAGGTGGAAGGCCATGGAAACGATGCTGGCCTTCTGCGAGTCCGCGCTCAGGATCGGGAATTCCTTGAGCACGAAGCGCAGGTCCGGATCTTCCTTGGTCAGCGCTTCCATGTCGTCCATGGCGCGTTTGCAGTAGCCGCAATTGTAGTCGTAGAACTCGACGATGGTGACCTTGCCGTCCGGGTTGCCGACGACGCCGTCGAAGCTGGAATTGAAGATGGCGTCCTTGTTCTGTTTGATGGTGTCGAGATGGGCGAGGCGCTGCTGCTCCTGCTGCTTCGTCTCCAGCGCCTCCTGTGCTTCAAGCAGGACTTCCGGGTTGGCCAGCAGATAGTCGCGCACGATCTTCTCGACGGCCGCGCGATCCAGCGTTTCGGCATGGGCGGCGGGCGCGACGTCAAGGCCGCGATTGCCGGCCATGTAGCCGGTTGCAAGCAACGCAAGGCCCAGGGCCGTGGCGCCGAGCAGGCCTGTTCTCTTCATGGGGATCGTCCTTTCTGGTGCGCGGCGTCGCGCGGCATGGCGTTACTTGCGGGCAGATTTGCCCTGGTTGATGATGTCCTGCGCGCGCAGCCAGGCCGGGGAACCGGGCTTCAGCCGTGTCTGGGCACGGGCGGCGAACACGGCCGCATCCCGATAGGCGCCGGAATAGTAGTGGCCCTCGGCCGTGGCAAGCTCGGCTTCGGCGACATTGCCGAGCATGCCCTGCGCCTGCGCGAGATAGCGATAGGCGGAGATGTTCTCGCGGTCGCGCTCCAGCCCCTTGTTGATCTGCGCCACGGCCTGCTTCACGGCATCGGGCGTGCCGATAGCCAGCAGCGCCTGCCCCTGCATGACCGGCAGCAGGCCGGACTTGGCCGGATCGAGCTGGATCGCCTTGCCATAGGCGGCGGCGGCTTCCTTCGGCCTGCCGGTCTTCATCAGGATATCGCCGCGCAACTCGTGGAAATAGGGATTGCCGGGCTGGGCCTTGACCAGCGCATCCGCCTTGCTCTGGGCGGAGCGCAGGTTGCCGTAGAGATAGGTGACCTGCGCGTCGCCATATTTGGCGGCCAGCGTGCCGGGGTTCTTGGCGATCATGCGCGAGGCGGCCGCCTGGCCCTGGGTGTAGGCCGCGATCTTGAAGCGCATCATGTCGTGGCGCTGCTGCAGGGCGGCCGAATCGGCCTTGCCGTAGTTCGGGCTGCGTTCGATCAGCGTTTGCAGGTTGGAGATGCGGTCCTGCGGCATGGGGTGGCTGACGCGATAGGGATCGACCCTTGCGCCCGACAGCGACAACGCGCTCTGGAAGCGCTTGAAGGTGGCGAGCATGCCCCTGCCGGACTGGCCGGTCGCATCGAGATAGGTGATGGCGGAGCGGTCGGCGGCCATTTCCTCGCCGCGCTGGTAGGACAACAGGCTGCGGCGCGCCACTTCGCTACCGCCGGTGGCAAGGCCGATGCCAGCGCCCGCCAGGCCGCGATTGTCCGAAGCGCCGCCGGCAACGATGGCGCCGGCGCCCAGGAGGCCGGCGATGATGGCCATGGTCTTGGCCCGTTCGAGCTGGTCGCGCAGCCTTTGCTGGTGGCCGCCGGCCAGATGCCCCGCTTCATGGGCGATGACGCCGATGATTTCGTTGGGCGTTTCGGCCTGCATCAGCGCGCCGGTGTTGATGAACATGCGCCGCCCGGCCACGAAGGCGTTGAAGCTCTTGTCGTTGACCAGAACGATCTGGATGCCGGCCTTGGAAAGCCCCGCGGCCTTGAAGATCGGCCGCGAATAGTCGCGCACCAGCGCCTCGATCTCGGCATCGCGGACGACCGGAACGCCCTGGGCAAAGCTCTGCGCAGTGCTCGAAGCCAGCATGGCGACGCCAAGCGTCATCGTGGCCAGCGCCTTGCCGGCCCGGACAAAAGGCCGGACGTTAATGGGCAGGTTCATCATTTCCGCTCCACTGGTAGCTGAGCCTTCGTGCGATGAAAAGGCGCCGCCGTAAAGTTCATGAACTTGTGATCCCCACAGCAATCGGGCAATTGTGCGGCGCTGCCTGCCGACCGGCGGGCCGGAACGGAACGAGGATTGGTGCAAATGAGTGTGTCGTCGTCGCGTCGCGGAGCGGTCGAGCCGTTCCATGCCATGGACGTTTTGGCTGGGGCGAACCGGCTGATCGCGCAGGGCATCGACGTCGTTTCGATGGCGGTCGGGCAGCCGTCCGATCCGGCTCCCGCCGCGGTTCGGCGCGCTGCCGCCGAGGCGCTGGAGCGCGGACGCATCGGCTATACCGATGCGCTCGGCCTGATGAGCTTGCGAGAAGCCATCGCGCGCCACTACGCGGAACACTATGGCGTCGAGGTGTCGCCGGCCCGGATCGCTGTGACGACGGGGTCGTCGGCCGCCTTCAACCTCGCTTTCCTTGCCATGTTCGATGCCGGCGACCGCGTGGCTATCGCCGCGCCCGGCTACCCAGCCTATCGCAATATCATGGCGGCGCTCGGCATCGAGGTGGTCGAGATCGAACTGGACGGCGCTCCCTATCTGGACGCTGCCCATCTTCGAACGGCTCATGCGCAAAAGCCGCTCAAGGGCGTGCTGTTCGCCAGCCCGGCCAATCCTACCGGGGCCGTGATTCCCGAGCGCGAACTGGGCGAACTCGTCGCGACGGCCCGCGAGCTCGGCATCACCGTGATTTCCGACGAGATCTACCATCGGCTGGCCTATGGGGCGCCGGACAGGACCGCGCTTGCCTATGGCGGCGAGGTCACGGTCATCAATTCCTTCTCCAAATATTATTGCATGACCGGATGGCGCATCGGCTGGATGGTGCTTCCCGAAGAACTGGTGCGCCCGGTGGAGCGCATCGCCCAGAGCCTCTATATTTCTGCGCCGGAATTGTCGCAGATCGCGGCCATCGAGGCGTTTTCGGCCACCGAAGAGCTGGAGGCCGTCAAGGCGCGCTATGCGCAGAACCGTGAGCTGTTGATGCGCCGCCTGCCGGAACTCGGCTTTCCGCTGGCTGCGCCGATGGACGGGGCCTTCTACGCCTTCTGCGACGTCAGCCGCCACACAAACGACAGCATGGCGTTTGCCGGGCGCATGCTGGCTGAGGCGCATGTGGCGGCCACGCCGGGCAAGGATTTCGACCCGCAGCAGGGCCATCGCTACATCCGCTTTTCCTATGCCGGCAGCCATGCCGACATGATCGAGGCGCTGGCCCGCCTTGAGCGCTGGCTGAAATGACGGGGAGGCAGGGCGTGCCGGATCTTCAGGGCGTTCTGGATGAAATCGCCGCGGAAATGTCGGTGCGCACGGATCGCGGAGAGGTGGCCGCCTATATTCCGCAGCTCGCCAGGATCGATCCGGCCAAATTCGGCATCGCGGTCGCGCTTGTCGACGGCCGGGTGTTGACGGCGGGGGATGCCGAGGAAAGCTTCTCGATCCAGAGCGTTTCCAAGGTGTTCACGCTCACGCTGGCGCTTGGCAAGGTGGGCGATGCGCTGTGGCGCAGGGTCGGGCGGGAACCCTCCGGCAATCCGTTCAATTCGATCGTGCAGCTCGAGCACGAAGCCGGCGTGCCGCGCAATCCCTTCATCAATCCGGGTGCCATCGTCGTCGCCGACATGTTGCTGGCCGGCCATCAGCCGCGCGAGGCCATCGGCGAAATCCTGCGCTTCGTCCAGTTCCTCGCCGACGATGACGGCATCGTCATCGACCATCAGGTGGCGGCATCGGAACGCGCCACCGGCTATCGCAATGTCGCGCTGGCCAATTACATGAAGTCGTTCGGCAATCTCGATCACGCGCCGGAACTGGCGCTGGGCGTCTATTTCCACCATTGCGCCATCGCCATGAACTGCCGGCAGCTTGCACTTGCCGGGCGCTTCCTTGCCGACCGGGGCCGTGGCGCCGGCGGCCATTCGGTCGTCTCGGCGGAGCGGGCGCGGCGCATCAGCGCCCTGATGCTGACCTGCGGCCACTATGACGGTTCAGGCGACTTTGCCTTCCGCGTCGGCATTCCGGCCAAGAGCGGCGTGGGCGGCGGCATCCTGGGCACGGTGCCGGGCGTCGGCTCGGTTGCGGTCTGGTCGCCGGGCCTCAATGCACACGGCAATTCGCGACTGGGCACACTGGCATTGGAAAAGCTGGCGCGGGCGATGAACTGGTCGGTGTTCGGCGCCTGAAAAGCTCTTTGAAGCGAGATGATTTTCGGGATCATGTTCTAAACCAAAAGCCCGGCTGACCAGCCGGGCTTTTTTCTCAATAAAGATCAGAGTTTAGAAGAAACTCTTGCGCTGCCACCAGCCGCCGCGCTTCGGCTTTTCTTCCGCCGGGGCGGCATCCTCATTGGCAACGACGGACGAGACGACCGGTTCGGCCGGCACCTCGGCTGCGGCTACCTTGCGGCGGCTGCGGGTCGGCTTTGCCGGGGCTTCGGCGGGCTCTGCGTCCGCGGCGCCGTTCGGCAAGGGCGCATCCGCAGCCGCTTCGGCCTTGGCGGCGGGTTCTGCCGGGGCAGGCGCATCGGCTGCTTCCGCCGGAGCCTCTTCGGCCTTGGCCTTCTTGGCGCGGGTGGTGCGGCGTGCGCGCTTCGGCTTTTCCGCCGGAGCCTCTTCGGCCGGCGCGGGAGCTTCCTCTGCTTCGGCAACGGCTTCCGCTTCCGCCGGCGCTTCGGGTGCCGGGGCCTCGGCCACTTCCGGCTGGGTATCGGCGACAACCTCTTCCGTCACAGCGACCGCTTCTACGGCCTCGGTGGTCTCGCCGTCGGCCTGGGCGTCTTCGCCATTGCGGCTGCGGCGACCGCCACGCTTGCCGCGGCGGCGCTTCCTGGACTGGGCATCGTCCGCCTTGGCCGCCTCGCTTTCGGAGGTGGCATCCTCCTCGTCGTCGTCGCTTCCGGTTTCGTCCGCGTCTTCCGACAGGCTGTCGGCGCCGGCTTCATGGATCTGTTCGCCATGCTCGCGATCACGCCCGCCACGACGACGGCGGCGACGGCGGCGCTTGCGGTCGCGCTGGCTTTCGCCCTGGGCCTCGTCGCCTTGGGCGACGACGGCTTCCTCGACGTCCTCCTCTTCGACGATGATCTCGTCTTCGGCCTCGTCGTCATCGGCAAAGCCGGTCTGCGGCCGGATCTCGACAAAACCTTCCGGCTTTTCGGCGATCGCGCCGCGCGAGATGACATAGTGCTGCGAGGCGGTGCTTTCATCGGCCTCGACGGTAACCAGCACGCCGAAACGCTTCTCCAGCTCGATCAGCGTGCTGCGCTTGTGATTGAGCACATAGAGCGCCGTGGTGGCCGGGGTGCGCACGGTGATGTGGTGGCGTGAATCCTTGAGCAGGAATTCCTCGATGGCGCGAACCACCATCAGCGCAACGGAGGAATCCGAACGGACATGGCCGGTGCCGCCGCAGTGCGGGCAGGGCTTCATCGTCGATTCCAGAACGCTGGCGCGGATGCGCTGGCGCGACATTTCCAGGAGGCCGAAATGCGAGATGCGGCCGACCTGAATGCGGGCGCGGTCGTTCTTGAGATGCTCCTTGAGCCGCTTTTCGACGGCGCGGTTGTTGCGGCTCTCCTCCATGTCGATGAAGTCGATGACGATTAGGCCGGCCAGGTCGCGCAGGCGCAACTGGCGGGCGATCTCCTCGGCCGCTTCCAGATTGGTGTGCAGCGCCGTCTCCTCGATGGAGTGCTCCTTGGTGGAGCGGCCCGAGTTGACGTCGATGGAAACCAGCGCCTCGGTCTGGTTGATGATCAGGTAGCCGCCGCTCTTGAGCGTCACCTGCGGCTGCACCATGCGGTCGAGCTGACCCTCGATGCCGGAGCGTACGAAGATCGGCGTGGTGTCGCGGTAGGGCTGGACGACCTTGGCATGGCTGGGCATCAGCATGCGCATGAAGTCCTTCGCCTCGCGATAGCCCTCCTCGCCGGCGACCAGCACCTCGTTGATGTCCTTGTTGTAGAGGTCGCGCACCGAACGCTTGATGAGCGAGCCTTCCTCGTAGACGAGGGCAGGGGCCGTGGACTGGAGCGTCAGGTTGCGGACATTTTCCCACATCCGCATCAGATATTCGTAGTCGCGCTTGATCTCGGCCTTGGTGCGGCTTTCGCCGGCCGTGCGCAGGATGACGCCCATGCCTTCCGGCACCTCGAGATCGGTCATGATCTCCTTCAGGCGCTTGCGGTCCTGGGCATTGGTGATCTTGCGGGAAATGCCGCCGCCGCGTGCGGTGTTGGGCATCAGCACCGAATAGCGGCCGGCCAGCGACAGATAGGTGGTGAGAGCCGCGCCCTTGTTGCCGCGCTCTTCCTTGACCACCTGGACCAGCAGAATCTGGCGGCGCTTGATGACTTCCTGGATCTTGTACTGGCGGCGCGGCGGCTTGCGGCGGTTGCGGGCCTCTTCCAGCGCGTCTTCGGCGCCGACCGATTCGACCTCATGGTCGTCGCCATTGGAGGAAGCCACTTCCTCGACGGTGCCGCGGTCGCCGTTTTCATGCTCGGCCTCGGGCGCGGCGTCCTGCTCGGCAACCGGCTCCGATATCACGTCGGTTTCGACGGCGGCCGCGATGGAGGAAGGCTTGTCGCCGGAAGCTTCGGTTTCCTCGCCGGATTCCGCCTCGTCGGCTGCCTCTTGCGCTTCACCGGCCTCGGCTTCGCCTTGCGCATCTTCCTCGGCCTGGTCGGCCAGATCCGTCAGCTCGACGGAAACGGAAGCTTCTTCCTCGGTGCCAGCAGTGTCATCGGCTTCGGTCTCGTCAGCGTTTTCGTTGCTGGCGGCTTCGACGCGATTCGTTTCCTCGCCATGGTCGCGGGCCTTGCTGCCGCGCCGGCGGTTGCGCCTGGAGCGGTCGCGCTCCTTGCGTTCCTCGCCGCCATGGTCCTCGTCGTGATCGGCCTGGGCGTCCTCGGCCTCGGCCGCCAGCAGCGCCTGCCGGTCGGCGACGGGAATCTGGTAGTAATCGGGATGGATTTCGGAAAAGGCGAGGAAGCCGTGACGGTTTCCGCCATATTCGACAAAGGCCGCCTGAAGCGAAGGTTCGACCCGCGTCACGCGGGCGAGATAGATATTTCCTTTGAGCTGCTTCTTGTCCTGGGATTCGAAATCGAATTCTTCAATGCGGTTACCGCGAACGACAACGACCCGCGTTTCCTCCGGGTGGGAGGCATCTATAAGCATCTTGTTGTTGGGCATTACTGCGTTTCCTCCCGGCAGCCGCCCGCGCCGGGCAGCCGGGCCATGCCCGCCGCTGCCGGTTCGAATGGGTGAAGGTGCCGGATAATTGTATGTCCCTGTGCTGCCCTCGAAGCGCAATGGCGGAACCGCCCGCTGCCGTTATGGCGCGGTGGGGTGCGGACCTTTCCATGATGGCGCTCGAAGGCATTTTGAGCCAGTGGACCTCTTGAACCAAAGCCCGGAAACCGGACCAGCTTGTTTGCTCTTGACCAGAGCCGGCCGGGCAGACCCGAGCCGTTTTCCTGAACGCAGACAACTCCCCGCCACGGGTTCATGCCTGCGAAAACCTTTTGTGACCAACCGCGAACCCATCGTCTCCGCGCGGAGGCTGCCGACTTTCGCCGTAATGCAGCGCGCTACGATAGGACGGTTCCGAGATTGCGGTAGTCCACCGCTGCTTTTAAGATTTGGCGAGGTGGAAGGCAACCCTGTTTTCGGATGCCGGCAAATAGGCCTTACGTCGGGTAAGGTCGCTTCTGAAAAGGCTTGGTTAACCTTCTCTGGCTACGAACTGTTAATCGAATTGCGTCGTATCGGCGCCACGATCAACGACAGGCAAAGCCGCCGCAATGGAAGCCACGCGTTACGATATAGGGTCGAATGCGCCAGCCGGCAAGGTGGCGGGCCTGTGCCGCCGCTTTGGCGCCGCCCTCATGCTGCTGGTGTTCCTCGCCGGACTGCAATGCCTGCTGCCGGCGCCGGTGCTTGCCGCCGATGGCCTCACGGCGACGGAATACAAGATGGCCGGCGACGCGACGCGCATGCGCATCGTGCTCAATTTCGACGGCGAGCCGTCGCCGCACTGGTTTCTGCTGCGTGCGCCGCACCGGCTGGTCATCGACCTGCCTTCGACCGAGATGAAGATCGCCACCGCCGACCTCAAGGCGAGGGGGCTGGTGGCGGGCGTGCGCTACGGCAAGACGGGCGAGGGCAATTCCCGCCTGGTCATTTCCGGCAAGGGGCCCTTCCTCGTCGACCGGCTCGACGTGCTCGAGAACGAGGACGGCGCAGGCCATCGTCTCGCGGTGGAAATTTCGGCGGCATCCGACCGTCAGTTCGAGGAAGCCCTTGCCGAACAGGCCCTGACAACCGCCTCGACGGTGGCGGGCGACAAGGGCGACCGCAGGGCCAAAACACCGCTGCGCCGGTTCACCGTCGTGCTCGACCCCGGTCACGGCGGCGTCGATGGCGGTGCGGAAGGCATCAGCGGCACGCAGGAGAAAGAGGTTACGCTGGCCTTTGCGCGTGAACTCAAGGCGAAGCTCGACGCCACCCGCAAATATGACGTCATGCTGACGCGCGACAGCGACGTCTTCCTCAGGCTGGACGAGCGGGTACGCATCGCGCGCCAGAACGAGGCAGATCTGTTCATCTCCATCCATGCCGATACGATCCGGCTGAAGGGCATTCGCGGCGCCACCGTCTATACCGTGTCCGACAAGGCCTCGGACGCCGAGGCGCAGGCCTTGGCCGAGCGCGAGAACCTTGCGGACCAGTTGGGCGGCATCGAGGTGAAGGTGGACAGCCCCGAGGTGGCCGACATCCTCTTCGATCTCATCCGCCGCGAGACCCATTCCTTCTCGATGAGCTTCGCCAATACGCTGGTGGGGGAACTGTCCACCACCGTCGGCCTGATCAACAATCCGCACCGCTTCGCCGGCTTCAAGGTCCTGCGCGCGCCCGACGTTCCCTCGGTTCTGGTGGAGCTCGGCTACCTCTCCAACCCGGAAGACGAGGCGCAGCTCATCAACCCGGAATGGCGCGACAAGGCAGCCTCCAGCATCATCAACGCCATTGCCGCCTTCGCTTCGGCCAAGGCGGCGGCGGGCGGCTGATGCCGGTTTCCGTTGCAAGGCGGCGTTGCAAGCGCACAACACAGTGCGATATTGTGGGCCTCTTCGAGAATCGAGTTTGCCCGTTGCCGCATTTTACCCACATCAGGGCGACAATGGTTCCCGATCTAGGACCTCCCAGGAGCCTTGCGCGCACCGTCGCGCCCATTGGGGAGGCGGCGGACTCTCGGACGGAGCGGGCATGATTCGGCTTATCGGCTATTTTTTCGGCATCGGCACAGCGCTTGCCCTGCTGGTTGCGGGCGCCGTGGCCCTTTATGTCGGGAATCTGGCGAAGGACCTGCCCGACTATGAGGTTCTGGCCAAGTACGAGCCGCCGGTGACGACGCGAATCCACGCCTCGGACGGCTCGCTGATGGCCGAATATGCGCATGAGCGGCGCCTTTACCTGCCGATCCAGGCCGTTCCGGACCGCGTCAAGGCCGCCTTCCTGTCGGCCGAGGACAAGAATTTCTACAATCACCCGGGCATCGACCCGACCGGCTTGGCCCGCGCCGTCGTTACCAATTTCCAGAACATGGGCTCGGGCCGCCGCCAGGTCGGCGCCTCGACCATTACCCAGCAGGTGGCGAAGAACTTCCTGCTCACCTCGGACCAGACCTACGAACGCAAGATCAAGGAAATGATCCTGTCGTTCCGCATCGAGCAGGCCTATCCGAAGGACCGCATCCTCGAACTCTATCTCAACGAGATCTTCTTCGGCCTCGGCGCCTATGGCGTGGCGGGCGCGGCGCTGACCTATTTCGACAAGTCGGTGAGCGAGCTGACCACGTCGGAAGCCGCCTATCTGGCGGCACTGCCCAAGGGGCCGTCCAACTATCATCCGTTCCGCCACACGGACCGGGCCATCGAGCGCCGCAACTGGGTGATCGACCAGATGGCCGAGAACAACTACATCTCGCGCGACGAGGCCGCCAAGGCCAAGGCTGAGGGGCTTGGCGTCAAGCCGCGCCGCAACGGCACCTATCTGTTCGCCGGCGAGTATTTCACCGAGGAAGTGCGCCGCGAGATCATCGCCCGCTACGGCCAGACCGCGCTCTACGAGGGCGGGCTTTCGGTGCGCACCACGCTCGACCCCGAGTTGCAGCGCGTCGCCCGCAAGGCGATGCAGACCGGCCTCATCAAATACGACACGCTGCGCGGCTATCGCGGGCCGGTAACGACCATCGACGTTTCCGGCGACTGGGGCGTGCCGCTGGGCGAGGTCAAGAACCTGGACGATGTTCCCGAGTGGACCCCGGCCGTGGTGCTGGAAAGCTCCGATTCCGGCCTGCGCATCGGCCTGAAGCCGGCGCGGCAGGTCTCCGGCGATCTGGTCAAGGAGCGTGTGGAGGCCACGGTCAGCAAGGAAGACATGTCGTTTGCCATGCGCCATGTCGTCGACGGCAAGCTCGTCAAGGCGAAGTCGCCGGCCGATGTGCTGAAGCCGGGCGACGTCATCTTCGTCGAAAAGCGCGAGGATTCCGAGAACGCCTACAGGCTGCGCCAGTTGCCCGAGGTCAGCGGCGGCATGATCGCCATGGACCCCCATACGGGCCGTGTGCTGGCCATGGTGGGCGGATTCTCCTACGCCCAGTCCGAGTTCAACCGCGCCACCCAGGCGATGCGCCAGCCCGGTTCCTCGTTCAAGCCGATCGTCTACGCGGCGGCGCTCGACAATGGCTATACGCCGGCTTCCGTGATCATGGACGGCCCGATCACCATCCAGAGCGGCAACACGACCTGGACGCCGAAGAACTATGACGGCCGCGCCGCCGGCCCGTCCACGCTGCGCTCCGGCATCGAGCGCTCGCGCAACCTGATGACGGTGCGGCTGGCCAACGACATGGGCATGAAGCTGGTGGCCGAATATGCCGAACGCTTCGGCGTCTACGACAAGCTGGCGCCCTATCTGCCGATGTCGCTTGGTTCGGGCGAGACGACGGTGATGCGCATGGTGTCCGCCTATGCGATCATGGCCAATGGCGGCCGCTCGATCAAACCGTCGCTCATCGACCGCATCCAGGACCGTTACGGCAAGACCGTGTTCCGCCATGACGATCGCGGTTGCGAAGGGTGCAATGCCAGCGAATGGCAGGATCAGCCCGAGCCCGAGCTGATCGACAATGCCGAGCAGGTGCTCGACCCGATGACCGCCTACCAGATCACCTCGATGATGGTGGGCACGGTGCAGCGCGGCACCGCCGCCACGGTCGCCGAGCTCGGCCGCCACATCGCCGGCAAGACCGGTACCACCAATGACGAGAAGGACGCCTGGTTCATCGGCTATACGCCGAACCTGGTTGTCGGCCTCTATATGGGCTTCGACAAGCCCAAGAGCCTTGGCCGCGGCACCACCGGCGGCGGTCTTGCCGCCCCGGTCTTCAAGGACTTCATGCGCGTGGCGCTGGAAGGCACGCCCAATGTCGACTTCAAGGTGCCGGACGGCATGAACCTCGTCTCCATCGACCGCAAGACCGGCATGCAGGCCAACCCTGGCCAGCCGGGCACGATCGTCGAGGCTTTCAAGCCCGGCACCGGCCCCGCCGATTCCTACTGGGTCATCGGCATGGGCGAGGACGGCTCGAACGGCTATGGGGAGGCACTGTCGCCGCAGGCCAACCAGGCCATCCAGTCCGGCGGCGGCGGCCTTTACTGACCGGCATCCCGGCAGCATCATACGGTTGGGCAGGCCATGCGCCTGCCCATTTCGCTTTACAGGCGTGGCCCTGCTGCCTATGTATCGCGCCAACCAATCAAATCACCGCAACAGCCAAGGGAACAGCGCCCGCCATGCGCGCCGAAACGCAGAACATCGTCGACGAAATCAAGCAGGCCATAAGCCTGCTGAGGAGGCATCTTTGACTGGGATCAGGCCCTGAAACGACTGGAGTACCTGAATGTCCTGGCGGAAGATTCCAGTCTCTGGAACGATCCGCAGGAAGCCCAGAAACTGATGCGCGAGCGCCAGAGCCTCGAGGACGGCATCGGCGCGGTGAAAAGCCTGACCCAGGCGCTCGAAGACAATCTCGAACTCATCGCCATGGGTGAGGAAGAGGGTGACGACAGCATCGTCACGGAGGCGGAGGACGCCCTGCGTTCCATGCGCGGCGAGGTCAAGGCCAGGCAGGTCGAGACCCTGCTTTCGGGCGAGGCGGACACCAACGACACCTATCTGGAAATCCATGCCGGCGCGGGCGGCACCGAGAGCCAGGACTGGGCCTCGATGCTGCTGCGCATGTACACGCGCTGGGCGGAGCGCCGCCGTTTCAAGGTCGAGGTGCTGGAAGTCCACGAAGGCGAAGAGGCCGGCATCAAGTCCGCCACCGTGCTGATCAAGGGTCATAATGCCTATGGCTGGATGAAGACGGAATCGGGCGTGCACCGTCTCGTGCGCATCTCGCCCTATGACAGCAACGCGCGCCGCCACACCTCCTTCGCCAGCGTATGGGTCTATCCGGTGATCGACGATTCGATCGTCATCGAGATTCCGGAATCGGAAGTGCGCATCGACACTTATCGCTCGTCCGGTTCAGGCGGCCAGCACGTCAACACCACCGATTCGGCGGTGCGCATCACCCATATCCCGACCGGCATTGCGGTTGCCTGCCAGGCGGAACGCTCGCAGCACAAGAACCGCGCCAAGGCGTGGGAGATGCTGCGCTCGCGCCTTTACGAGGAAGAGCTGAAGAAGCGCGAGGCCGCGGCCAATGCGACCGAATCCTCCAAGAGCGACATCGGCTGGGGCCATCAAATCCGCTCCTACGTGCTGCAGCCCTACCAGCTTGTGAAGGACCTGCGCACCGGGGTGGAATCGACCAGCCCTTCGGACGTGCTGGACGGCGATCTGGACGAGTTCATGGAAGCGTCCCTGTCGCACCGCATCAGCGGCAGCGAGGGGGCGGTGGTGGCCGATCTGGACTGAGTGGATGGCGGCCCGGGTGGCCGCCGTTTTTGTCCGGGGAGGTTCCGTATTTCGCCGTATTTTGTGTTAGAAGGGGCCGGAAGGGGTCAAGAGGCGCTTCGCGCGTCGCAGCTTATGAGGGACAAATCCTGATGAAGACCAGAACCGTGATCGCCATGGCCGTCGTTGGCGCGCTTGCAGCAGCCTGCACGACGGATCCTTATACCGGCCAGCAGAAAATCTCCAACACGGCCGGCGGCGCGGGCATCGGTGCTTTGGCGGGTGCGGCACTCGGCACTTTGGCCGGCGGTGACGACCGCCGCAATGCGCTGATCGGCGCGGGCGTGGGTGCGCTCGCCGGTGGCCTGGTCGGCGCCAAGATGGACCAGAACGAGGCCGAGCTGCGGGCCCAGTTGCAGGGCACGGGCGTCAGCGTCACCCGCGTCGGCGACCAGATCATGCTCAACATGCCGTCCGACATCACCTTCGGTGTCGATCAGGACGCGGTGCGCGCCGACTTCTATCCGGTGCTGAACTCCGTGGCGCTGGTGCTGCGCAAGTACAACCAGACGCTGGTCGATGTTTACGGCCACACCGATTCGACGGGCAGCGACCAGCATAATTTCGACCTGTCGCAGCGCCGTGCGCTGTCGGTGGCCAACTATCTGGCCGGGCAGGGCGTCGACCAGCGCCGCTTCGCCGTCAGCGGCTTCGGCAAGACCCGGCCGATCGCCAGCAACGCGACCGCCGATGGCCGCGCTCAGAACCGCCGTGTCGAAATCCAGCTTTCGCCGCTCACCTGATCGCGGCACCGGAACCGGCAACAAAAATGGGCGGGTTTCCCCGCCCTTTTTTGTTGCCTGGTCGGGTGGATTCGACCGCGCGCTGGATGTGCCTTCGCTTTTGGTTTTTTACGGAAACGGCCCCATCCTTACCCTCTGCCCGCAAGGGGGAAGAGGAAGGCATCAGCGTCGTGCCACTCTCCTCTCCATGAACGGGAAGGAGGTTCCGCCTGGAGAATGAGGGGCGATTCTGGCTTCGGCCGTTTCATCCGAAAACCGCTCCTGCTGCTGATCTGCCAAGGTGATTCGAAGCGCGTACCCGGGAGGGCCTGCTGTTTGACGGGAGCAAAAGAAAAGGGCGGGAAATCCCCGCCCTTTCCGTTTTCCCTGATCCGTTGCCTTACCGCAGGCGGCCGCTGGCATGGGCCAGCATGGTGTAGACCTTGCCGGTATCGGAGGTGAGATAGGTCTGGGTCATGATGTTGTCGCGGTCGGTGCGGGCAACATCCTTCAGCAGCTTCTCGAAGTCCTCGCAATAACGGTCGACGGCGGCGCGGAACTCGGCCTCCGCCTGATACTTGCGGCGGATGTCGTCGAAGGTCTGCTGGCCCTTGAGCGTATAGAGCCGGCGCGTGAACACGTCGCGTTCGCCACGGCGGTAGCGGTTCCACAACTCGATCGACGCTTCATGGTCGATGGCCCGGGCGATGTCGACCGACAGCGAGTTGAGCGATTCCACCACGTGCAGCGGTGAACGCTCGGCCGGCTTTGCCGCGCGCGCCGTATCGGCCGGCTTGGCTCCGTCATCCCGCGAAGCGCCGCTCAGCAGGTCGCGAACCCAGCCGCCCTGTTGCTGCGGGCGGGTTTCGCCTTCGCGCAGGGCCGTTTCCGAACGCTGGTCGGTGTCCAGCGCGCCACGCAGGGCGGTGCCGCCGAGCGGATTGGCCGGGGCTGCC
>WPCJ01213802.1_pt1 | contig 15720 bp, 10 predicted proteins | sample 5399831 | NCBI WGS metagenome assembly WPCJ01 (sample SAMN12869470, study PRJNA574797) | sludge metagenome | isolation source: wastewater treatment of pH10 | place: China:Beijing | collected 2019-05-20 | reverse complement strand
AACGAGCCGCGCCCGATCAGGCTGTGCAACCCCGACCAGCTTCGCCTGATCGGGCGCTCACCGTCGTGCCCTCCATCAACCCCAAAACCGGGGTCCCTTTTGCGTGAAAATACGGGGTCCCGATTCCACGGTCATTGACAGCGTGAAGCACTCGGATACGATACCGTACGAAATCGCCTCATTTACGTACGCGCTGGCGCTAAAAGTCCTCCAACGGTTCTTTGAATTGGGGATGTACGATGTGAGATATGATGTCGTCGTTCAGAAGAACTAATTGCTGACTGCCGGTTGCGCCTATTGGCTAGAACTCATGTCCAAGCTACTATCCAGATGAGGTCCACATTGCCGGAATGAGGGAAACGGACGATCCGTCTAACCGACTGAAACCTCAATATGAGGTCTCTACCCTCTCCGTTTCGCTTTGGTGCCGCGACGCCTCTGCCCGTGCCTTATCATAGCGCGGAAGCTTCTGGACCTCACGCCATAGCGCTTTCATCGTCGTCTCGCCGTAATCGGTAGCGGCCCTTCCGTCCTCGTGCCCAGTGATCGCGTCGGAATATTCGGGAGCAATGTCGATCTCCCGCGCGACGGTCTTGAACCTATGCCGCCACGCATGGTTTGGCTGTAAGCGTGGATCGGCAATGCCAATCCCCTCGCGCACCCATTTACCAACCTTGGCTCCCACACTCCGCGCCCGTGCAACCGGGTCAGCGGGCTTCCTTCGGACTGGCGCGGTTGAGTAGAATATCGGTCCAGCGGGAAGGGCACGGATCATTTCCGGCAACCCCATTTCCAAAAGCTGCGGATGAACGGGCACCAGACGGTATGAGCCCGTCTTCACCGAACCGGCCTCGGGCGTGAGCCGAAGCGACAGAACCCCGTGGACCTCTATCAAATCCTCGGTGCGCATCTGCATGACCTCGGTAATCCGCGCTCCGGTGAACGCACAAATCCACGGCCCCCAACGGATCGCCCTCCTGTTCTTGGCAGATCGCCCTCCTAGCGTGTCAGGGTTCGCAAGGGATGCAGTAAGGATCGCGTTGGCTTCGTCGTCGGTGAACCCCTTCGGTCGCGTCCGCTGCGGCTTGGAGAACCGGACCTTGTTCTCCTTGGCAGGGTTCTCCCGCATCTTCCGCTTCTCAACCGCAACGCCGAAGACGGTCTTGATAACCGCAAGGTACTTCTGGCTAACGGTTCGGGCGGCTAGCTTTTTCTTGTGGCGCAAGTCCTCGCACCAGTCGGCAATATTCTCGGGCGTCACGCGTCTCGCGTCATCGTGGTCCAGATACTCAATCAGGCTTTCGACCTTGTGCCGGAAGTCGCCAACCGTCCGGGGTGACTTGCCGTCCGCTAGGTGGTCGCGCTCCCACAACTTGAACAGCGCCCGAATGGACAACCGTTCGGTGCCCGTCTCGGGCTCCGCATTGGGGTCCGCGATGGTCGGGAAGCGGTTCCCCTTCAGGTCCGGGCTATAGTCACCTTCGGAACGTTTCAACTGCTGTTCGGCAACCTGCCGGACGGTCCGATCAACTTCCTGTATCAACCTCTGGCGGCTGGCGTCGTCGGTGACGATCCCACGTTCCAGAAGCAGCGTGTCAACAGTCGCGCCGTACCAGCGTTCCGCTCCCTCTGGATCGGCGGCAACGCGGTCTAGCAGCGCAAACGTCTCGGTCCAGATGCCCGGCTCGCCCGGTTCCGTCTCGCGAAGCGCCATCCAGTCCCGATAGATGATGCCGGATAGCGCCACAATCTGTTGATGGGGAAGCGGTTCCGGGCGCTTGCGAAGTCGCTCCCAAGCTACAGCCTGTTTCCGTACCGCGTCCGCATTTAGTGTCTTGGCAAGGTCCGGGTCTTTCGTTTGAAGCGACCAACCGACCTCTTTCCTACCGAACACGGCAACAAGGTCGGCTGGCGTCTTCTGCCGAAAATAGTAGACGCCGGATTTTGGGTTCTTCTTAGGGCGGGACATCTGCAAGACCACGGTGTAGAACTCCGGTGTAGAACCGAAGTCAACCTAAGCCTTTGATAGCACCTATCTTTTTGATTTCCAACAAGGAAAGATGGTGCTGCCAGAGAGGATTGAAAACTGGCCACACCGCCCGAAACCCGCAGAATTCCGGGCTTCCTGAAAGTCGCTTTGTAGCTGCAACTTGTAGCTTCCGCAATGGAGCGACTCAAAGGAGAACGACCCTATGCCCACCACCGAAACCGACATCCCCTCCTCGCTTGGCCGCAACATCATGCCCGTGCCAACACCTATCGACACCACCGAGGTCCAAATGCTCCAGCGTCTCAAAGACGGGGGTTTCGCCATCGGGTACGCGCTGGAGTATCTGGAGCCGTTCGAGGTCCCGATGTTCCTTACCGACTGGTGGAACAAGGCCGACATGAAGCCTTGGCTCTCGGTATGGCTGGAGAGACATGGATACGGAACGACCATCTAGCCCGCCGATCTTCTCCAAGGCGACATGAGGCCCCGGCTTAATGCGAGCTTGGGGCCTTTTCTCTCTCAAGGTATTCAACAGCGATGCACTACAAGAAGATTAGGAAGAGTCATAAGGGGAAGGACCTCCACCCCATGACGCGAGGATGGCTCCTCAAATGTGTGCGCGAAGAGAACGCGCTAGCGGAAGGTCTAGCAACGGAGATCAAACGAGCCAGCGAAACAGGACAATGCACCGCGCTCATCCTTTCTAAGCCGGGCTACGCTACGCCATACAAAGATACGCCCGCCCAAGACGGCAGGCTTTGTGGAAAGCCGAGCTTTAAACGGGAGTACTGCACAGAGCATTTCCGAACCCACGTTCTATATCTGCCGACGCTTCAATCCGACAGGGCGGCAAAGGGAGTCTCGCAGCGACCATTCCGAGCCGCAGAGTTTCCGAGCGGTTGCTTGAGCGAAAAGCAGATCGACCTCATGCACGATTTGGAGAGGCTCCCGATGGATACGCCACTAGAAGAGTGCATCGCGCGGCTCAATGCCGAGGACAACAGGAACCGAGTGTCCGCCGCAGCCCGGCGTAAGCCTACAAAGAAGTGACACCCATTCTGTTTTCTATCAATCGGTTAGGTCGATTGGGACTATTCGATAATAGACGTAACGAAAAGCCGCTCCGCTTCAAAGACCCCATTCAGCAGAACCCTACTCTAGGTGTTACTCTTGGTGTCCCCCCTAGTCAGAGATGATGAGGAAGCATCCCCACCACCACCTACTCTTGGTGTCAGACTCTAAGTCTCCCCTTTAGGTAGCGTCACCCGGGGGCGCGGAGCGCCGTTCCAGACCTCATCATCTTCTCTGCCTGCTTCTAGTCCTTGAAGTCTCTACCTCAAGGCCTCCCCTCCAAGTCTCAGAGAGGGTGAGAGGGAATACCCAACCCTCCTCAAGGCCCTCCTTCGAGTCACCCAATCAGTGACCGGTTTCAATCGACACCATGAGTCTCCCCCAAGGCTCCCTTCCGCCTGAGGCATCCCCTCAGAGCCACCACCCTCAGGCCCATCCCCAAGCAGTTCCACCGGGTAGCAACATGCTGCCCCATCACCAACGGCAACCCCATGCCCAAGAAAGGATTGCCACCATGCCCACCACCAAGACCAACTTTTGGGAATCTCCCCTCATCACCCCCGAGCGCCTCGCAGCGAACCCGCAAGCCGCCCTCGCAGTCCGCCCCGGATGGCTCCACAGAATCCATCTGGAATACCCGGAAGGGCATGAGGCCGACCCCGCCCGGTTCACACCGTCCGCGCACCTTGTCCTTGGCAGGAAGCATGTGACCTCCAAAGGCCTCACGCCCCTCCAAGTCGCATTCCTCTACGAAGTTACCCGGTTCCCCGGCATCACCATCGTGACCAACCACAATGGCTCGGGACGCCACTATGAACGCATAGCGTTTGCCGACCATCCCGACGACCTCACAACCGTAAGCAGGGTCTTTGCGGGAGCCGCCGAGTATGACCAGACGAAGGTAGGCGACATCAAGTCGGACATGAGGGCCGAGAACCTCAGGAACGATACCGCCGAGAAGATCGGCAAGGACGCCCGCCAAGTCGTCTTGAGACACGCCGGGAGCATCGCCAAGGCGAGGGAGGAGCGAGGCGATATGCCCGCACATCTCACCGCAGACACCTATCTGGAGAACCTCAAGCGCCTCCTCCATCTCATAGACCTTGAGACCACCGGCAAGGAGCTTTCCGACATGCTGCCGATGACTCGCGAGGAGGATTGAGACCATGGCAAGACCACAAGTCAGGGAGGTCTCGCAGCCTTCCGCAATCCAAGGCATGGCCTCCCCCGTCAGCACCTATGTTCGCCCGGCAGACCCCGCCCCATCGTCGCTCCATCAGCTTGCCCAAGGTCTAGCCGCATTCGACAGCGGCCTTGGAAAATTCCTTGAAAAGCGCAAGCAGGAGAAGGATGCAGCCGACTACCAGCGCGGCCTTGCGGAATCATACCGCGAGCAAGGCCCCGCATGGGAGGAAGGGGTACGGCAAGGCCGCATCCCGCCCCAAGACTCTCCCCGCTTCATGGAAGGCCTCAGGACCGGCCAAGGCAATCTCACAGGTATGCGCCTACGGTCTCAGTTCCGCCAAGAGTTCCTCCAGTGGGAAGGGCGGGAGAAGGGAGACCCCGCAGCATTCGGAAGCTTCCTCACCGACTTCATCACCAAGAACGTACCCGAGGACAGCGACCCTGATTTCCTCAAGGGTCTCAATCCCCACATCAACACCCTCTTTGAGGAAGGCTATGAGGGCTTCACCAAGGACACCTCCACCGCCGTCTACAATGAAGGTCTCAGGACGGACACGGCGGCCCTCACGGAAGTCATCAGGACCCATGAGGAAGACGGGCAGGCTACCAGCGGCATAGACTATGAGGCCGTCTGGACGCAGACGCTAGCCATACGCGAGGAAGCCCTCAAGCGCGGCACACTCCATGCCGACATCGACGGCCACCTTGTAGAGACCATCATCCAGAATGCCGAGAGGACCAAAGATGAGGGTCTCCTCTCCATTCTCGACAAGACCTTGCCGGGGCAGGACCATCCGATGTCCTACGGGCTGGAGGTCCAGAAGAAGCGAGATGCCGCCGCCGAGCGTATCACCAACGCCAAGGCCAAGGACGAAGCCGACAACGCCAAGGCGAGGGAGGAGGCAGAGAAGGAACTCGCAGGCCGGGCCTATGCCGAGATAGCCACCATCTGGTCTCGCAACATCCAAGAGGAAATCCCTGAGGAAGTCATTGAAGACCTCTCCCGGATAGACCCCATGGCCCGCTCCAAGCTGGCAGACCTCAGGAAGAAGATGGCCGACGCGGACGGGATCGAGGACAAGGCCACCATCGCGGGCATCTTTGCGGACATCCACCAAGGCACCGCCACGAAGCAGGACATCATGGCCCACTTCGAGCGTGGCACCATCCGCAGCACCGAGACGCTCAATCAGGCCTTGGACCGCGTGGAGCGCATGGACAAGGAGCGCAAGGACGGCACTGGCATCCTCTCAGACGCGACCTTGAGGAAGTGGCACACCCTTATCGAAGGCCTCACCGGAAGCGACCCCGTGAACCCCTTCGCAGCGGCAGGCCTCTCCGATGAAGGGCTGGAGGCCATCCATGACATGAACATCATGGTGCTGGACTGGGAAGCCAAGAACCCGGAGGCCTCCTTCATCGAGCGCCAAGAGGCCATCAACCGCATCGGCGGTATCATCCGGCAGCGCATCGAGCTTCAGGACGGACAGACCACAGGCGGCCTCTATCTCTCCGAGGCCGAGAAGGCCGCGCGGGAGGAGGAAGCAAGCCTCGCTGAGGAGGCTCCAATCCCGGAGGCGATAGAGACGCCTGCCCCGGTAGCTCAGGAGTCAGCCATAACAGAGTTCCTCTCCGAGGCGGCGCGTCGAGTGAACCCGCTCACAGGCGTTGCCGAGGGAGCCATTGAATGGCTCTTTGGAAGCAGCGAACCGGTAGACGTTCCCGCCCCGATAGCTCCCGATGTCCAGTCCGCAGCGGAGGCGCAGGATGTCCCCGCGATGCCCGTCTTGGAGTCTCTCCCCGAAGATCAGCGCCAAGCCGTTACCGACTTTGCCGAGCGCCATGGCGTGGACACGGAGACTGCACAGCGCGACATATGGAACAAGGTGCAGGAACTCATCAGCAAGGAGGAGGCAGAGGTAGCGCCGGACATAGACCCGACCACCACCGACGCCATCCCGGAGGACATCAAGGGAGACCTTTCCAGCCTCTTTGAGAATCCTCCAGCCCTTGAGGACGCCCCTCTCGCCACCGCCTACGTCAACCCCAAGTCCAACCCCAACGTCGCCTCTCAGGTCTTGGAGAAGTTCGCGGGCAGGACCCTCCCGGTCTCCATCCGCAACAACAACATGGGAGCCGTCTCCATTACCGGAGACATCGACTCCTCATGGGCGGCCAAGCAGCCGGGATTTGTGGGCACCACCAAGCGCCCCAAGGCCGAAGGCGGGTACTATGCGAAGTTCGCCACGCCCGAGCATGGTGTCGCCGCCGCGTCGAAGCTCCTTGAGCAGTTCGGCAGGAAGGGCATCAACACGCCCGAGGCCATCGTCACGAAGTGGTCCACTGACACCAACGCCCACGCCACCTACGCGAGGACCCTCGCCAAGCACCTCAATGCGGCGGGTATCGAGGCGGGTGTGGATACTCCTCTCGACCTCTCAGACCCCAAGGTTCGCATTGCGGTCCTCAAGGCGAAGTCCGCCCATGAGAGCGGCGCTGGGGTCCCGATCTATGCCGAAGCGGTGTTTGAGCGTGGAGCCAACTACCAGCTTGGTGAGAAGAGGCGAAGGTCCAGAGGTCTCGCCGTACTGGCACCCAACGGCCTGAAGACCTCCTCCAAGCGAGGCTACCAGCCAGACATTGAGAACCTCAAGCCCGAACTCAAGGCAGGCGTAGAGTCTCTCCAGAAGGCTTGGGGACGGGACTTGCCCATCGTGTCTGGCTTCAGGGACGCCGCACGGAACAAGAAGGCCGGAGGAGCCAAGGGGAGTCAGCACCAGCACGGCAACGCGGTGGACATCGACGTGTCCGACCTGAGCCAAGAGGACCGCATCAAGCTCATCAAAACGGCCTCCGAGCAGGGCTTCAAGGGCATCGGCGTCTACGCCAACTCACTCCACCTCGACTACGGCACCAAGCGCTACTGGGGGCCGAGCCACGGCAAGGCAAGCCTCCCCGCATGGGCCAAGGCCGCCATCGAAGAACACATGAGCCGAGAGGCTTGAAGGAGCGCCACCATGGACAACGTAAGCACCAGCAACACCGGCACTCCTCCCCTTGATGCCGACCTCTTTCGCCGCGCCTTGGAGGAGGTGGAGCGGGACTATTCCAGCCGCAGGGAGACCGCCGAGGCACCGCCATCCGACCGTCCATCATCGACAGGCCTGAGGGGTCTATGGGACAGCGTCGGAGCGGGCATGGCGAAGGCTGGACTGGAGACCAAGGACTTCCTCCTTGGGGAGCCTGAGGAAGCCGACAAGTCAGACTTCCGAAAGGGCATCGAGCGCCGCGCCGGGGAACTCTCCTCAGCCAGCACCGCCAATGCCATCACCATGGGAGTCTCGCAGTTCGCCACCGGCATGGTTGGCCTTGGGAAACTCACGGCACCCGTCAAGGCTGTCCAGAAGCTCAAGGCCGCAGGCAAGGCAGGCCGAACCGCCTACGAGGTAGGACTTGGAGCCGCCACTGGAGCCATCGTCATCGACCCGCACGAGGAGCGCCTCAGCAATCTCATTGAGGAGTTTCCAGCGCTTCGCAATCCAGTCACGGAATACCTATCGGCAAGGCCCGACGACAGCGCCGCCGAGGGCCGCTTCAAGAACGCGCTTGAGGGAATCGGACTGGACCTCGCCATCATCGGCACCTTTACCACCGCAGCGAAGGCCTTGAAGCTCTACCGGGCTGGCGATGACGCGGGAGCCAAGGCCACACTGGAGACGATCTCTCCGCAAAGCCAGCCCTCCAAGCCAGTCGCCCCAGAAACGCCCACAGAGGCCCGCACAGCGCAGGCAGCGCCCGCCGAGTCTCCCAGCCCAGCCGACACGCCATCGGCCCCCAGCGAGCCTCCCAGAGTCGAAGACGGGCGCATTGAGTTCGAGGAGCGAGCAGCCATCCTTGAATACGAGGAAAGTCTCTCCCGCGCCGAGGCCGAACGCCGAGCCGCAGAGGAAACAGGCTACCGGATGGAGGACACCGGCAGGGCGGCCAGCCCGAGCGGTGAGACCAATCAAACGGGAGGGAGCAATCCCGGCCCCACTCCCTCTGTCCCGGAGGCAACTCCAAGCGCTCCGCCACGCGCCTTCGACCTCATGGATGTGTCTCCCGAAGCCGTGTCAAAAATCGTCCTGGACACCGACGCCGACCTCAAGGCCATCACCAAATACGGCTCCCGTGAAGCTGCCGCCGAGGCAGGTCAGATCGCAGCCCGCAGCACCTCCCGGCTCCCATGGCAGAAGCTCCACGCGCCTGAAGGTCTCCGCGAGTTCATGACCAATGTGGAAGCCGTCACCAAGGGCCAGATGGACGCCATCAAAGGTGGGGACATCCTGAGTGACACCACCGTCAACGCGAAGGTCCGCCAGATGGCCGACTTCTACGGAGAAGACCCGGCGACACTCATAGGCGAGATTGTAGAAGCAGGAGAGCAGGCCCGCCACTTGGTGGCCCGCACCGAAGCCGCCTACCTCATCAGCAACCGGATGCTGGACGAGACCTATGAGACTGCCTTCAAGGTCCACAACGGGATGCTGGAGGACTGGGGAGGAGACGCGGCGAGGGCAGCGACGGAACTCAGGGACCGGCTCAGACTGTCCGCCACCGTCCTAGCCGCATCGCAGTCCATGAGGTCCAACACCGGAAGGAACCTCAGGCGTATGCGTGGACAGTTCCGCTTCAAGCCGGAAGACCTCAAGGCATTCGACGGGCTGGACGACAGGCGGCTTGCCGAGGTCATCTACCAGACCAAAGGCGACCCCAAGAAGCTCGCTCAGGCAGCCAACCCGACTTTCATGCGCAGGGTCTTGAACGAAGCCACATTCAGCCTGACCAACTCCCTTCTATGGGGATACCCAACCCATATCGTGAACATCGCCAGCAACCTCTATATGCTCGCAGGACGCCCCACCGAGAAGCTAATCGGGGGCCTCCTCATGGGGCCGCAGGCAGGCGGCGGCATCCTCAGGCAGAGAGCCATCAGGGAATACGCCGCCACGGTCGCGGCCTTGGGAGACGCTTGGCAGGCAGGCGTAGAGGCCTTCATGCGCGGAGACTCCATCCTCAGCCCGCACAACACTGAGTTCTTTCAGGGGACCATCACCCAGAAGCCGCTCCAGTGGAAGCCGATCACCACGGCGGGAGACCTAGCCGAGAATGCGTGGAAGGCCTTCAACTACCGAAACATCATGGGGCTTCCCACGCGGACCCTTGGGGCCGTGGATGAGTTCTTCAAGACGCTCCGCTACCGCGCCTATGTGCAGGCTCAGGCCGCCGCCGAGGCCACCACAAGGGGCCTCTCCGGGGACGACTTCAAGCGCTACGTCTCAGGGCAGATGGAGAAGGCGATTGATCCCGCCACAGGGCAGGCGTTGGACCAGACGGCGCTCAGAGAGGCTCAGGCCACCACCTTCCAGAGCGAACTTCTTCCGGGGACATGGGGAGCCACCATCCAGCAAGTCCGCAACCGGCACCCGATCCTCACATTCGTGCTGCCATTCGTGAAGACCCCGGTCAACGTCCTTCGATACGGATGGAAGATGACCCCCGGTCTCAACCTCCTCCAGACGGAATACAAGCAGGCCATATCGGGAGCGCTAGGGGACGAGGCCAAGGCCCACGCCATCGGGCAGATGACCCTTGGAGCCGCCTTCATGGGACTTGCCGCAACACTAACCCTCAATGGCAGAATCACCGGAGGAGGCCCGAAAGACCCGAAGCTTCAAGCCGAACTCCGCGCCACCGGATGGCAGCCCTACTCATTCGTCATCGAGGGGCAGGACGGCTCAAAGACCCATCTGCCGCTTGGCCGCTTCGACCCCGTCGCCATGCCCTTCACAATGGTCGCGGACTTGGTGGAAGCCATGAGGCTCAACCCGGATGGCAAGGACGCAGAGATAGGCATGGGAGCGGCCCTCCTCAGCATTGCCACCAGCTTCTCAGACCGGACATTCCTCCAGAACATCCATCAGGCCCTTGAGGCTCTCACCGATGAGACCGGGAGCCGAGGTGAGAAGTGGCTTGGCAACGTCGCGGGCAGCACCATCCCCCTCTCATCCGCCCTAAGGGGATACGCCAACCCGGACCCCTACCTGAGGGACGCTAGAGGCTTTGTGGACACGATGCTCAAGAACATGCCGGGCTACTCCGAGACACTCCCACCTATGAGGGATGCCTTTGGGGAGCCAGTATGGAGGCGCATCGGGATCACCACCAAGGATGAGAAAGATGAGGTGGAGGCCGAAGTCAACCGGATCATGCTGGAGACAGGCAAGGGCATCGGTAAGCCCTCCACGGAGCTTGGAGGCGCAGACCTCAGGGACCTCATCCTAAGCACTGGACAGAACGCCTATGACCGCTTGCAGGAACTCTCAGGCCAGTTGCCGAAAGGTCCGAGCCTCAAGCAGCGCCTCGCCACCATCATCCGCGCGGACTGGTATCAGGAGCTACCGGATGGAGACAGCGACGTGAAGGGGACAAGGCTCAATGCCCTCTCCCGACAGACCCTCAAATATCGGGCAGCCGCCAAGGCCACCCTCATTGCCGAGAACCCCGAACTTAGGGAACTCACCTACCAGAGGCAGAAGGACGCCTTCATATCCCGCCAGAAGGCCAGAGCGGGAAGTCAGCCGGGAGGGAGGGAACTACTCGACGCCTTGAGGCCATAGCGGAAAGACTACAAGACAGGACGCCGGGCTTGCTAGTGGCAGGCGACCTCAGGGGGAGGAGGAGTGGGCACCTCCTCCCTCTAACCGATGAAGCCAAAACGGTTATGGTGTGGAGCTATCCCCTATCGGACTTCCAGCCCCACGGAGAGGATGTTACCAAGCGGTCCCACGCTTGTTCAAGGGAAACGCATGGCATACGGCACGTGCAAACTGACCGGACAACAGGGCAAACTAGTTCGGAGTCACCTCCTCCCCAAGGCCGTGACCAGAACTCCCACGGCTGGAGAACCGAGAGTAGAGGCCGGAGAGGGGATGGATACGCCCCGGAGAAGGTTCGATAGTTGGTACGACAAGAACTTGGTGACGAGAGATGGAGAAGACATACTAGCAAAGTACGATGATCGCGGAATTTCAATCCTTCGCTCGTTGGGACTAGTCTGGAGTTCGGATCGCCTCCTATGCCCCCCATCAGAATTCTTAAAGCCTATGAACCCCGACTGGCATATAGGCCAGCTTCCTTACTCAGACACACAGAGAAAGTGGCTCAGGCTGTTCTTTCTAAGCCTGTTATGGCGTGCCGCCGCCACCGATCATATCGCGTTTGCCCCCGTCATACTTCAGGAGGACAAACTTGAACGGCTTAAAGAAGCTCTCCTGCACCCTGCGTCAGATGATAAGATGTTGTTCCCCACTACGTTGGTGCACCTCCATACGCGTGGCGGATGGCACAACAATTCCCCTACCTATAGAGAAGAGGGAGATGGCTTCCGTTTCTTTCGTTTCTATTTCGATGGGCTGATAGCATTGATCCACATCGTTCCCCCAACATCAGATGACTTAAGTAGTCTGGCAGTTGGAAATGGCCCGGAACTAGTCTTCATGAGCCGCCCCTTTGAGGGGTCACATCAGGAGGAGCGGATCAACACACTTATGCTAGAGACACTGTTGAACCATCCAGAGACGGTCGAGAGTCTGCTGTCAGGAAAAAGAAAAGCGATAAGCGGGGGGCAGCCCTAGCCGCTCCCGGACTCTCAAAAAGTATCCGCCGCGCGATCCATCCAGTTTACGTGCCAATGGGCAGGTTTACCCCCCATGCCCCCACCCCAGTCCGCGCCTAATGCCTTGCATGGGGCCTCGCCCCTAGCTTGCCTCCCGGATAGGCCTCCAGCCCCTCTCAGAAAACTATTTTACATTCACAACCTTCCTTGACGTTTGTAAAATCGCCGCCTAGACTCCCCTTGAAGCCATCGGACAGGGGTCTTGGGTCATGAAGCAATACGTTATTTATACGCGCGTCTCGACTGAGGAGCAGGGGAGGAGCGGATTAGGCCTTGAAGCCCAGGAGAGGGACATCGGCATCTACCTTGAGAACTTCTCCGAGGTGCCTTGGGAGGTCATAGGCAGCTTTCAGGACGTGCTTTCAGGCAAGCAGGACGACAGACCCCAATTGGCCGAGGCCATCAAGCTAGTCCGCCAGACAGGGGCCGAGTTGCTGGTCGCCAAGCTGGACCGCCTGAGCCGTGACGTGGCGTTCATCGCGACCCTCATCAAAGACCCTAAGGTCAGGCTCCGCGTTGCGCAGATGCCTAATGCCGACCCCTTCCAGTTCCATCTCTATGCCGCCCTAGCGGAGCAGGAACGCAAGTTCATATCGGAGCGCACCAAGGCCGCCCTCAAGGCCGCTAAGGACCGTGGCGTGAAGCTAGGCGGGATGAGGGACGCCACCATGAAGCGCAATGACGCCGTAAAGGCCAAGGCCGACGCCGAGGCCGCAAAGCTCATCAAGATCATCAAACCGCTGAGGGAGGCGGGACAGACCCTCACCGCCATCGCAGACACGATGAACACCATGGGGATAGCGACCTCAAGGGGAGGTAAGTGGTCCGCCACCCAAGTGATGAGGGTACTAGATAGAAGCGCTGCCGGTTGAACGCCACTCCCGGTAGCTTACCATTCCACTTTCGGCCCTATTGGCTTGGCTGCAATAATTTCAGTCACCCTTTTGATCGTTGGGCAGATGACGAGCCCGGTGTTTGCTCTAGTCTTGTGCCCAGTGAGTTTGCCTTCAAAGAAAATGTCGCTCTCTTCCGACCGATATGCGCTGACCACCCCGAGAACGGATAGTGGCTTTTGTTGAATATCGTCGGGGTGAAAAACAACTGGACCACCTGAGAAACCGGGATTGTTAAGCCCATCGAGAATGAAGGTCTCGAACGTAGAGCCGGCCGCACCCGATAATAGTGCACCTTTGATGAAGGGGATAGGATACCCACCATTATCGGCCCCATGCGTTCCCAAGCCATAGGGAAACCCGAGAAAATATACGCGCTGTCCAAAGATGACGTGCCCCGCGCTCGCCGGTAGATCGAACGACGGCGACATTTGTTTCTCGGTAGCTAACACAATCACGTCATCTGCAAGATCAGTCCCGCTTCCAGAACCAACCACGCTTACCTTCCACTCCTCCCACTGAGCGTGCCGGGAAACGTAGATGGTGGCACCGTCTGTGATTGTGGGGAAAACGTGACGGGCACTTACCAGATACTGCTTGCCATCCTGATCGATAGTAAATGCTGTGCCCATCGAATTTCCAAACTTCACTTGGAACACTCGACGCAAGATATTGGAAGTAATCATGGTTATGTCCCCCGCAAGGTGAACCTTGGCAGCTTGTTTATCTCAGCGTTAAGCACGGCAGGAGGCCAATCTCCGTACCCCTCCCGCGCATCCACCGGGCCACTCCCCATCATGAAGTCCCTCGCCTCCTTGTTCATGCCACAGAGGCGGCTCCTTGAGGTAAACAGGTGGCGAAAGGCATGAAGCGGCCTACCGAGAGGAGCCGTTAAGCCGACCTCTCCGATAATCCATTCACCGACCCTTGAAGCCGCCTCTTTGGCCCGATGTTGCCCCTTGAGTGCCTTAAGGGTAGTCCCGGCAGAATACGGCTCATAGAACAGCGGCCCCTCGCCTACTCCCCGGATGAAGTCCAGAAGGCCAAGCTCTGTGAGGTGCTTGTGGACGCCCACAGCCCACGCCTTGCCGCTCTTGGTGCTACCGGCCTCAGGATTGATGAGGAGATATGGGATACCGTCCTCCTCCCGAACATCCCTGCCCCGCAATTGGGCAACCTCAGCCGCCCTCAGTCCGGTATAGGCCAGCATCCACGGCATCCAGAACAACGCCCGCTTGTGTGGCTCAGAGAGTGCCTTGGTGGAGTCGCCGAACGTCGCCTTGAGTATCTGGACCGCCTCCTCCTCGCTCCAGCCCTTGGACCGCTCAGGAGCCGCAACGGGGCGATTGTCAGCAAGGCCGGACGCCGCATTGAACGGGAGGTCGAACTCCTTGACCCCATGCGATAGCGCCGCACGGATAGCCGAGAGATACTTGTCCGTTATGGTCTTTGGCGACAGGCCGGTTTCCATCAGACTGTCCCGCCACCGCCGCACATCGTCCTTGGTGACACGTCGCGCATCATCATGGCCGAGGAACTCAGCGAACTTCCTGAGGTACGCCCGATTGTCTGAGACTGTCTTGGCGCGGATGCTTGTGGTCTTGGCCTTGTGGTCAAGAAGAGTCTCCAGCCTCCACCATTCATCCGCCCGCTTGGTCTCCAAGGGAGGCGAGGAAGCCACGAACGCGGGAGCCGCCTCCAGTTTCTCCACCGGGCTATAGTCACCGCCGCGCCTCGCCTCTAGGCCACGCTCAGCGGCCCCCATGAAGCCCGTCATCTCAAGGTTGACCAAACGCCGCGTCACGGCATCGACATGAAGGCCCCGAGCCGAGAGAGCTTCATCGGTATCGGCACCGTGCATCGCCTCAAGGCCCGCCGCCACGTCAGGCCCGACGAGCGCCCCGATGGCAGGATGCTTTTGGATAAGCCGGAAGGCGAGCTTGGAGCGCCTCTCTCCACTGGCCCTGAGGAATTCCTTGAGGTCACCCACAAGAGCCTCACGCTTACCCGCATCCATCCGCTCGACTGCCGAGAGCCACGCCTTGTCTCCGGCCTCAGATGATGACGGGATAAGAGGCGAAGGAGGAGCGTCAAACGGTTCATCTTCATGCTTGGCAAGAAATGCCCTGGCATGGTCCGCCGCCAATCCGAGGCGTTGCCTATGACTGAGACCCTGAGGCCCGTCCCGAAGCAATCCTCGCCACCGATCCCATTCGGCCTCCACCTCAGCGGCGATTTCCATATAGCGCCGTTCGGCAGGCTTCTTGTCCTTGGTCTCAAGTGAACGCTGGACCTCCCTTGTAACCTTGATGCCGAATTCCCTGAGTCGGTTCCTCGCAGCAAAAATGTCTGGAGGTGTCGCCTTCCGATAATAGAGGATGCCTGTTTTCGGATGAGGCCATGGACCAGCCATTAACCACCTTCGCCGTGACGTGAGTCGTGACATTCTTTGTAGCTCCGTCGTTGACGGAAGCCACAGAAATCGCTAAGTTATTCGGGCTAAAGGCGATTTTCCCTGAGGAAAATGGTGCTGCCAGAGAGGATTGAACTCTCGACCTCTCCCTTACCAAGGGAGTGCTCTACCACTGAGCTACGGCAGCCTAGAATGCGGCGTGCTTCTGCCATATCGATCCGGCCAGCGCAAGGCATGTGTTGACACAGTTCACGCAATAGGGCCACGCAATCGTTTGTACGCCACGACAGGGCCACAATCTTGCTGACCCCTTCGCTGGCGGAAGGAGGGATATGAGCGTCATGGCGTCGAAGGCTGGAAGCCCCCGGGCTCCTGCGAATTCTACTGCGGAAACTGCGGCGCAGGCCGCCCGCAAGGCGCGGCTGGCGGAGGAACTGCGCGCCAACCTGCA
>WPCJ01074890.1_pt1 | contig 15723 bp, 15 predicted proteins | sample 5399831 | NCBI WGS metagenome assembly WPCJ01 (sample SAMN12869470, study PRJNA574797) | sludge metagenome | isolation source: wastewater treatment of pH10 | place: China:Beijing | collected 2019-05-20 | reverse complement strand
GGGTTATATCTAAGTGGCGGTTGATTTGTATTGTGTTTGTAGTACCTAAAATATATATTCTAAAACGCCTTACTTACCTAAAATATTGCAATATCAAAAATATATACCTAGAAGATATAATATAAATATTTTTTTTTGGCCATATACACACCATAAACCAGCATTTACCCAAATCCTAATCTATTCACGACTTGTTAAGTCCCGCTTAGAATAATCTAAAGATTATTGGCTAAAGCCTTGGTTATAATTTCTAAAAATATTTTTTAAGTATAAAAATGAAAAAGTATAAAAGTGGAATTCTTGATTAAACGGTGTCCCACCCAGCCACCACCTCCTGGCTTATAATAGCCGAGGAGGTGGCTGGCTGAGCCACCTACCTATCGTCAGCGGGTGCAGGACCCCCCTACCCCCTAGAAAAAAGTACAACAGTTTGGCAGTGTAAATTGTACATCTAAGTGTAGGGCTGTCACTGCATTGTGCAGTTAGAGTCTACCCGACCTGGTTTTTCAAGCTTATACGACTCCGTGTATCCTTAATGCTACTTGATGCAAGTTCACAGGGACTTGGTTTTCGCCCCCTAGTCTTGCCAGGGACTACCTCCGTTAGCTTTCAATCTCCTCGGGAGTGCTGATTTAACTCCTCAGCAGTAGTGGGTAACATCGAGCAGGTATTGCACCTCTCTGTTTGATACACCCCAAACCAATATTAGCAAATAGTTTATCAAATGTCAATTGACTTTGGTTGATTAAATGTGGTAATTTAATAACGTAATGATAATAAATAAAAGGAGACCATGAAACCAGTTAATGCAAAACCAACCAACCAAAGTGCCAAGGCTAACCTAAACTTATTAACACCAAGGATTAGTGGAGTTCAAGCAACTAACTTTGCTGGGCAGTTACAACAAGTTAAGTCACCTATTAGTTCGGGCAGAGATTTAATTGTTTACCTAGATGACTTAGGCAAGAGAGTGTCTGAAGCCAAGCGAATAGTAACCAACTTAATGCTATCAGCAGGATACGTAGAACGACAAGACACTTATAAGCAACTAGAACAAAATAACTTGTATAAGCAAGAAGTAGAAATTCAAGCTAAAGTAGAAGTTACACCATCAGGGGCTGAAGTAGTACGAGAGGCAAAAGACACTAAGAAGGAAGAAGCATTGTTGGCTAAACTAAGAGAAGCAGATGAGCTAGAAGCCAAATTGACTCAAGCAGTAGTAGCCCCAGAAGTAGTAGTCGAACCAAAAGTAGAAGCTGTAGAAGTTAAGCCTAAGAATGTAACTAGGAAAAGAAAACCTAGAACCAAGACTGCACCTAAGTCGAAAGTAGAAGCACAAGAAAAAGTAGCTGAGGAGGTTGACGCAAAGCTGGTTGACGCAAAGCTAGACGTAAATAAAGCAAAAGCTGAACTGGTAGATTGGTTAGATGAAGGCAATAGTGGCAAAACTGAGCCTGAGAAGGTAGTAACTGAGCCTGAGGGCGAGGATGCCAGCCCGTTCTAAAGTATCACTGGTTCAACCTATAGAGACTAAGTGGGAGTATATATCCCCCCAAGACTATATCAGGTATGGACTAGACTTTAAGGAGTGGTGTGCTAGAGCTAAAAAAGTTAGAGATAAGTCAGGTAAATTAGTTCCATTTATACTTAACGAGGCTCAGATTGAGTTTGCAGATACTATACTACCACTGCTTCTAAACAAAGAAAGAAAGTCGATAGTAGAAGTCTGGGTTCATAAAAGTAGACAGCTGGGTATCTCAACTGTTATTAGTGCGTTAGAACAATATGTCTTTATCACCACGAATGCACTAACTGGTATCCACATGTTCCCAACCAATAAACTAGCTTTGGCGTTTGCCGAGGAGAAGTTTACACCTTTGCTAGAGGCTACGCACCCACTGTATATGCCAACTACTTACGCTAGGCAATCGCTTAACTTTGTTGACTATAAAGTAACTGACTATCGAAACTCTAAGAGGGACATCACTATTCAGCTAACTGGGGCCAATAACAAAGGTGCTGGGAGGTCTGGGACCAACCAACTAATTATCTTTGACGAATACGCTTATTACACCAAGGTAGCTGAAATGGAGCGAGGGGTCTTGGCAACTCAAGGCTCAGGTGCAACTTTTGGTATCAGGGTATATGTATCAACAGCCCACGGTACTAACCACTTCTTTGACGGTACTGAACGAGCTAAGAAGTTTATGCAGACTGACCAAAATGTAGTCTATTTGTTTTTACCTTGGCATATCTTAAAAGAATACGAGGCAGAGCCAAAAGGTAGACTGGTGAGCCTAACCCACCTAAGGGATTATGAAATTAAGATTTGTGAAGAGTTTGATCGCAGAGAATATCCAGTCAATACTTGGACTCGCAAACTTCAGTGGTACGAGGATACTTTAGAAAAAGACGCTAAGGGTGATATAAATTATATGCATGAAAACTATCCGACTATTCCAGAGGAGTCTTTTGCAGTCACTGGTGACCCAGTCTTGCCTGCTAATAAAATCTTAGAGATGAGGTCTAACTTAGACAAGAGTAAGATCTTGTACTTAACTGATATTACACTTCAGGAAAATATTGAGGAGGGTGTTGTCTATAACAGTGTTCGCAAGCCTAGTCGTGTTATGAGTGTGACTAATGAAAAAACATTTATAGAAATGTATCATAAGCCAGTAGCTGGTAAAAAGTATATCTTAGGTGTAGACCCAGCTTTTGGTGGGGAGGAGAGTGACTATTCGGCTGGAGTAGTCTTAGACTATGAAAATCTGCAGGAGTGTGCATCATTTAGGGTTAATGTAGAACAAGACGAACTGGCAGAGATAGTAGTTAGTCTTGGAAGGTTTTATAACACTGCTATGGTTGTACCTGAGAATAACATGGGTGGGATACTAATCGAGTGGTTGAGAATAAATAATTATCCAAGGTTGTATCTAAAAGTAAGGTCTGGTAAGCTAGAACCAGGTTCAAATACCATAGAGTATGGTGTGCGAATGACGAGACAGGTTAAAGGTGACGCTATTGAAAAAGCAAAGTACCTAATAAACAAAGGTATATACATCAGTAATGATGAATATTTTATCAAAGAATCTCTCCACTTTATGTGGCAAGCGTTACCATCTGGATTTAAGAAGGCAGCAGCCGTTGGTACAGATGATAACAACGAGCCATATCATGATGATACAATCATGGCTAGGCTAGTAGCGTTTAGCATTTTAGACTTAAGGAGATACAATGGTTAAGACAGATATTAGTGGGAAAAACATAACAGACGATTATGATTATGTTTTAGATTATATTAAAGAATCTGTCGAAGCTAGAACACAGTTAATCGATATGGTAGCTCGTAATATGTTAGCGTATAAAGGGGAAACGCTTAATAATAAGTACAAACAAAGAATCCTAAGCTACGCCAGTAGTATGCAGATGAACAGTAAAAAGCGAGCAGAGTATATTCGGTTATGTGATGGAATTGAAAGTAAGAAAAGCTTTGTAGTATTTAATGCAGTAGAGGATATTGTTTCCTTGGCCATGGGTGGAGCTAGTAGATTCGAGGCTGTACCATATGATCAGTTCGTAGTTCAAGACAATGAGTGGCTTGATAAGATATCTTCCTTCCTAGAACATTTTTATGTTACTAACCAGTTTGAGTCGTTAATACCTAGGGCAATTAGAAACATCTGCTTGGCTGGTAGTGCTTACTTGTATATCAAGCATGATGACCCAGACAGCGAAGGCCAGATGTCAGCTACTATGCTTAGTCCAACTAAAATGCTTAATGATCCATTTAGGATAAAGAAAAATAGAGTAAGATACCGAGGGTTCCAGCAACTAGAGTCGTGGACTAAGTTCCGTAAGAAGATTCAGAAAAAAGGCAATGAGTATAGCCTTAAGGTTATGAACGATGTAGACCAGTACTTATCATCAATATCATCTGCTATAACAATGGGAGATAAGAGTCCAGAGTATGCTGGGTTGATGTCAGACATAAGCTTGTTTTACCCAACTGCTAGCTCAATCTATAACCAGAGTGAGAATATAGCTAAGGGTCAAGAAAAGAAACCAGCATATGTAGCTGATGATATCGAAGTGTCTTACTTATGGGATATCAAGAATAAAATGTACTACGAAGTAGTCAATCGTAAGTATATAATTACTGCCACTAAGAGTCCTAATAAAGCTTCGCTAGATGTATCTTACTATAACACTAAGGGTAAAAAGAAAGAATCTAAGTTTGATATTGAAGTAGTTTGTCCGATTGTAGAAATACCTTTTATTAAAATAGATACTGAGCCGTTCCCTATCACTCCGTTGTTCTACACCATAGACAACTTTGATGATGTCTGTTCGATTGAGACTGTTAATTACCATAACCTATCTATCATGGCTCCAATCAACTTTATGGGTTCATCGTTTGATGCAGAAATAATTACTAATATTTTACAGATTGGTGGTGCATATATCGAAGGTATGGTTGGCCAGACTAATGTCTTTAGTAAACAACACGATATATCTCCTGGAATAGCGGCGATTAGAAGGGCTGAGGATAATATCAAGAAGTCACTAGGGGTTACAGAGTTTTCTGAAGTCCAACAAATGATTGGAGATAGGGCATCAGCTGCCGAGTCTGGAAACGCTGCTGGAGCAGTTACCCAAAGGCTTAACTCACTTTTAGCAAACATTGAGGTTGGCATTAGTAAGGTGATGGATATAGCTATTAAGCTTTACCTGATTAACTCAGACAAAGACAAAGACATATCATTTAGTTACAATGGCAAGTATAGCTCACTATCTAAAGCAGACATCGGATCTAAGTATTCGATTAAGACTAAGCTCAAGAGCACGGTTAAGTTTGAGCAGGCTAGAGTAGAAAGAACAATAACTCAGTTAATTGGATTCTTGTCAGGCCTACCTAACACAGACCAAGAACAATTGTACTCAATCTTAGTGCCAATGTTACTTAACGGTAATGTTACTAGGGAACAGGCTGCGATGCTAGTCAAGCAAGAGCCAAAACAATACCCAGTTAAAGACCCAAATGAGAAACCGGGGGATAGACTGAATCTTGATGGTGTTGATCCCCAGTCAATTATTCAACAGTTGTCAGCAATGTCTGGTGGTGTCCAGCCGACTGGAGTCCCTTCAGGTGGACTACCACCAATACCAACGCAGTCGTATCAGTCCTCTAACGCTGCAAGTATAGCTCCAGGGACATCACCAGACATTGCTGGACAGTTAGCTAATGATACAACAGGATTGTTGTAATGAGTCCAGTTAATAAGCCAGAATTAGATGCTCAAGAATATATTGATACATTAGTAAGAGTTCACGGTAAGCAGAATCTACTGGAATATTTAGTTCAGGGAATAGATAAAGGACTATTAAAGTCTGCAGAAGGAGTAGGTAGTAATAATGCTCAGTTGACTGGGTATGGTATGGGAATAGCAAGAGATAAACTGGACATGTTGAAGCAAATGCTTAACCTTTATGATGAAGTAATAAAAGACGCTTGACATAGATTACTGGCTATGATTATAATTAAGGTGAGCAACAGCTCATAACAAAAAGGAGAATACATGGCAGATGCAGATAACCCTGCAAGTTCTGTACCACCTGTAGCTGGAGACCCTGCGGCAGCAGTACCCCCAACTAATGGTGACCCTGCGGCAGCAGTACCACCAACAGGAAGCACAGTACCCCCAGTGAATAGCAATATACCAAGTAACGGAGATCCTACAGCATTTAGTTTTGCTGATGTAATCAGTGAAAAGCAAAAGTCATATTTACAATCCCAAGGAATTGATACTTTTGATGACAAGGGAATTGCAAAGATGATTGAGCTTAACCAAAAACTAAGAGCGAAAAAGGAAGAGAAGCAAACAGCTGAAGATACTTTATCAAACTTAATAAACCCTCAGCCAGATGCAACTCCAACTCAATCACCTGTAGCACCTCCAACTGAACCACCTGTAGTTAATCCGACTAATCCAGTAAGTCAAGGTGGAAACGGTATGCCTAGTAAGTTAGAACTTTTGAACTTTGCAAGTGTCCTAAAAGGGCAGTACCCTGAAATAGCTGAAGCTATAGATACAGGAGCTATATATAGTAATATGGTAGATATGGGTATAAGCCTAGTCAAGGACGGACAGTTTAATGTAGATGGGGTAATTGGTTTTGCTAAGATGCAGAATGACCAAGCTGCTTTAAGAAAGCAGTTGGCAGAAGCAACTAAGCAACCAGCAGATGCACAGCCAGATGCTACAGTCACCATAGACAGTACTTTACCAATGGTAAACTCTGCGACTATGACTGAAGTACAGGCTCAAAATATTATCCTTCTTACTATGCAGCAAAGAAAAGAGGGCAAGGGCGACCACCCTCAATTCAAAGAAGCAGAAACTTTCATAGCAAACTCAGCACGTAAACGCTAGTTCGACGTGTAAACACTAGTTCAACGTGTAAACACTAGTTCAACTTATAGTATCTCCTAATAATAACAATTAATTAGGAGTTTACAATGAACTGTAATTTTGATTTAAGTATTCAGGAACAACCATTCAACCCTGCAACTCACCAAGTGTTGATGCAGATGAAGTATGGTCCAGTTCTTGAGGACAAACTTTGTATGATTAATGGGCTTGATTACTTCCAAGCTGAAGTAGACCCAAGCTGGTTAACCAGTAATATGAAACTATCGCATGAGGGTGTTATCTATTTTAAGAAACGCATTGATCCCTTCCAGCGAGTAGATATGAGAGATGTTACATACGATGAGACTAACACTTGCCCTGCCAGAATGGATACTGACTGCTCTGTAGGTTGTAAAGAAACAGCTGACGAGTGGACACCCTGTACAATTAGGTTTGACAAAGAATATGTTGTTAGTAATCAATGGTGTGTTACCAGCAAATCATTAATGTATGGTGATGTTGAGGAGCAATATAAGAAGAATATTGAAGCTAGTCAAATCGTTCGTGGTGTTTACGCTTGGAATAAACTTATCTGTGACGCTATCGCAGAACCAGCTACCACTGTTAACCCAATTGATGCCGCTTGCTTCCCTACTCACTATATCCCAAATGCAGGTGATGCACAGCTGATGGCAGTTCCTCTTATGACTAGAGTAATCGCTTACATGCAATCTATGTTCTGTAATAACGACTGGCAAATCTTTGCTCACAGGTTCTTTGAGTTGGACTTGTTAGCTCAGTCATCTTTAATCCACCAGTATAGTAACAATGGTATTCCAACCAGTTCTATTATTGAGGACACACTAGTCCAAGGTGGCTTTAGACCAATGACAGCAATCCCTGGACTATGGGGTAACAAAGTATATATCGCAGATGATAGTGCTTACTACTACAGTAATGGACAAAACTACCATCCATTCTTAAATGACGATGGTACTAAGTACTATGTAGTACTAGTCAGTAGGGGTGCATTCTATACTGGAGTTTGGGAACAAACACCAGGTAGTGTACACTTCTCAGCAACTTGTGACAATCCTTACGAAGGTTACAAGAATATATTCCTAGACTTTAACAAGATTATTCGTCCAGAAGAAGTCTTTGTTATTGAGTTCGATGTCACTTGTAGTGGTATCTAGCTAGCTAGGTAAAATAGAAACAAAAACAAAAACCCCTATAGGGGGTTGAGACTAACAATGCTAACTCAGGAGATTTTATGCCAATAGATTTAGATGCACTAACAGCGTGCAAAAAAGAGAAATGGTGTTCCGGACTAGGATGCCAATTAATTATTCCATCAGTACGAGACTTGCTAGCATCGGTTGTAGTGCAAGATGACTCTGGGTGCTTGTCACTTAGCGTAACCTCTACTGATACAACCACACCTGCTACTGTAGACCTAGACTCTATTGGGTGTGCAGGTACAACCGCTACTGTCACAGTTAAAGATGAACCAGCGACACAAGTATTTATTAAAGGGCAAGCGTCACCAATTCCAGTTTGTATAGAGGGGGCAACCCCAGAACTAGATGCTATTGTAGCTAACTGGCTACCTATCTGCGTGGACGGTGTACAGTGGTACGCTAGAGAGCGAGAAATAATTGATAACACTGATGGATCATCTACATCGGTAGTAATAGAGTATAAGCAAGGGGTAGGCGGTGCAATCACCACTACTGCCCCAACTGGCACTATTACAGACGGCTACTGCCAAGCTAATAGTGCATTGGTCAAAACTTACGACTGGGAACTAACTTGCCTAACTAATGACGGTGGGGCTACTGTGGAGCAAGGGGTAGTGGCGTTTGACATGTCTGACCCTCAAAACCCAACTGAAACTCTATACCTTAATGGGGTAGATGTTACTGGAACTTATACCAGAACTGACTGCACCCAAGCAACCCAGGACAGAGAACTGGTGACAAATTGCTACCAAGACATCACAGACCCAACTATCAGATATCAGAGAGTAGACGTAATAGATGTAGCCTCGACCCCAGCAACTGTCTTAGAAACTATCTGGTTTGATAGCACTGGTGCAGTAATAACCGAGCCTAGTAATATCCAGCTATGTGGAGATATCCCTAGCCGTCAGGCACTACCTCACCAAGTAGGTTGTATTGTAACTGAAGCTAGCTGTGCAGTCGGAACAAATACCGTAAGCTTTACCGCTGGCGAATACACTCAGTTCACTATCACAGCCAATGACGGCAATGGCAACTATACTGTAGTTCAAGAAATGTCTACAGTCGCTGGGGCTACCAACCTAGTTACTGTGCTAACCGAAGCATCTCAAGCAAACGCCAGAACAGAGCAACAAATTGTTGGTACAGCAACCTTCAACTATTGGTCTGGTAACTTTAGCAATATTAGCCAGCCAACTACAACATCAGTTCAGTTTGACATGCACCTAGAGGCAGGAATAACAGATACCCCTCCAGTACTAGACACACCTTGTGTTGACCCAGTTAGTGATAGCACCTACCAAACTAGTGCTGCCACCCTTAGGACTGCATATGATGGTATCCCCGTCGGGGTAGCACAACCCCAAAGTACCGATATTATTATATTCGCTATAAATACTTACGATGCTGTTCCAGCGAACACAACCCAAGTAAAGCAAATCGTCTGGGAAGATGTTGATGGTACTCTTATTGAGGAATATAGGCAAGTCGGAGACATCAATAGTATTGTACCGTTTGACCCCAATACCCAAAAATTTGTACCAAATTGCTTAGATGACACTGGCGGTACAGCCATAGAGTTCCCAACCGCTGAGTGTACTGGCGGTAGCACCGAGCAAATCATTACAGTCGCACCTCCAACCTACGACTTCCAGCCAATCACTGAAATGCTTGGTGCAGATAATGTCTATAACTTTGAGGACTTTGCCCAGAGTAATACCAACGGATTAGTAGTTGACGGGGTTACTGATAACCTAGTTGCACCAGATGGTAGAACCATCTACCTTAATATGACTAGCGGTGGCGATACTATTACTAGGATTTATGACACCAACGGTAATGCCTATGTCTTGCCTACCCCAGTAGGCTGGGATTACAGTACAGACCCAACTGGCTCTACATTTATCTCAGCTATTAGTGCAGAAATAGATAATGCAATATCTGCCTTTGGTCTAACACCAGCCTTTGCAACATATGGAACAGTGCAAAATGTAAGTCCTACCTTGCTAGGGATAGAGCTAGATATCTTTGGTACAGACGGGCAGACCCAGCCAGCCTACCTAGATTATGTCTACTTCTCAAATACAACTGTTACCTACTTTAACAATCTTAATGTAGAATTTGAAGCAGACTATAACTTTGACGGCAGCTTGGTTACTTCAGATCCAACTAGCCTAACCTTCAAGGTTACTGCTAGTGTTCCTACTGGACAACAAGCAATATTTGGAGTTTATGTCAACGGAATATTTGGTGAAGCACCAGCTCCATACCAAATCATTACTGGTAACGGAACTTTAACCGAGTATACTGTATCACTACCTGTAAGCGGTAATGATATTATGTCTGGGGCATACACCATTACCCAGGCAGATATGCAGTCGGGTAATGTCTTTGCCTGGTTCTACTCTGAAAACCCAAATACTCCTGGTGATGTCGTCAGGCTAGACGGTGCAGTAATGGAGGTTGGGGTTATCGGAGAAGTTGTAGCTATTACAGCAATGCTAACTAAGGGCTGTAATGACGATAGGCGTGATGACTTACTCCAAGATATAGTAGACGGACTAGGTAGCACTTCAGGACTAACTACTGGATCAACCTTTGAGTATGTATATGGTGGTGGTATCTATACCCCAAGCTACCCTGCAAATATTAAGGAGGTAGTGGTTACCAACGAAAGCGATGCTATTGTCGAGGTTTATACTAACCATGGTAGTTTTGCAGTACCTCCCCATGGTACATCAGAGTTTAGTATTGACGACAGTGAAACATCTATCCAGATACAAAATGTAGTAAACTTTGGTGGTGGACAGCCGTATAATGGCGAGTTCCTTATCTTTAACTACAGGACAAGGAGCTAGTCATGGCTTCAGGTTTAAGCGTCAGGACTACTGCTAGTTCTAGCGTCAAGGTGATAGAGGCATTTGGCAGCTATAACCTGACCGATACCCACAAAGATATCCTGATTGTCTTTGCGACAATATCTGCCCCTCTTGCTATCTTAACCCTGCCCCCAGCTACATCAGGCTACCGTAGAGTAGTGGTTAAGGATCGGGCGGCAACCGCTGGGGTTTACCCAATATATGTCAAAGTGACTGGCGGGGGACAAATAGATGATAGGACTGAGTTCTATATCACCTCCAATGACGCTTCAGTTGAGTTTTACCAGGACAATGGTAGTTGGTGGACTAGGGAATATAAGCGTAGTGTACCCAACCAATATAACTCAATAGCTACCCAGACTTTGACTGCTATCAATACTGCTACCCCCGTAACCTTTGCTACTACCGAAATGGGCAGTGCAGACTTTAGCCATGTGGTTAGCTCACTCTTTGAGTGCGAAAATCCAGGTACATATATGTTTGACGCTCAGTTGCAGGTGAGAGATACCTCTGCCCGGAACAATACAGTCTACGCCTGCTACCAGTTATATGACCCAGGAACTGGCACTTTTAACGGTATTCCGTACGCCAGCTCTAAGGCTACCCTAGGGTTACGTACGCGAAACGAGGAGATAACACTGGGGCTTACTAGGGCTATCCGTCTCCAGAAAAACGACTTAGTTAGGTTAGTGTTTGGTGCAAGCTCTACTGCAATCCAACTAGTTTCTACATCGTCTCCCTTTGTTGGAGTATCTGATATACCTAGTGCTACAATTAGAATTAGCAGAGTAACAACTAATACCTAGGAGGTAATATGAATATATTTGAGAGACTTAGAACAGCTAAAGAGAACTACCAAAAAGGTTACCGAGCCTCTAGAGAAATGGGTAGACTAGAGAGAGCCAAGGCAGGTAAAAAGGTGAAGCCTAAGAAAACCGTTAAAAAGACTAAGGTAGTCTATGTTAATAATAAACCAGCAAAAACTAAAGGAGATAAGAAGAGTGGAAATACTAAGTAAGTTAGCTTCCGAGAGTTTAGTAGCATTAGGATTTATTAGTGGTATAATAGCTATAGCTTATTTTTTGAGACAGTCTAGGCAAGAGGATCGTGATATCCGTAAGGATATGGTGGATGTTACTAGAGAAGTAACTGTAGCTCTAACCAAGACTGCGATTAGTAATGACCATTTATCATCCGTGCTAGATAAGAATTTAATCAGCATTGCTAACTTACCAACTCGATATGATGTTGAGACTATGGCAGCTGAGATGACTGAGCACCACAAGATTACACACAGTAAGCTAGATGATATACTGCTGAAGGTAAAGTAATGTTAAAAGCCTACTGCAAAAATTGTAAGGGCAAGAAGCACTATGTTAAGTTCACTGGTGAGGAGTATTATCTTCAAAACTTCTTCGGTGACATCACTGGTAAGTTCTGGTTTAGAACTCCACCATGTAGGGTATGTAAGGTAAAGACTGTGTTTTGTACAGATAGAAATACGACATATGTACCAAGTGATGATGAAGTACTTGTTTTTGTTAATAAGCCGTGATATATTAAGGTTAATAGGTTTTTTTTACCTCAGCTACTAGCACAAGGAGGTAACTTTGTCGAATACCCAACCATGTAGGACTTGTCCTAATAGTCCTAAACCAGCTTGTAATGACTGTAACAAGTGTAAGACTTGCGTAAGTACGGCAGTTATTTGTCATCAAGTTGTTAATACACTTGCTGAAGCAAGAAAGTATCCTAACTCTTTTGTTTTCATTAGGGACTTAAAGTCGGTTGCTCATACTGATAACGATGGGAAACCATTGACCTTATTCCTTAATACTCAAGTATTTGAGCCAGGTCATGTACCAGGTAGTACAGGATATGCTTCAGTAATGGTGCATGACCATCTTAATCTGAGAACAACCGTATATGATGCATCTGGTAATCACTATACTTTACAAGGAGCAATATCATGAGTGATATAATTTACGAACAAGATCACCAGCCTTATGCTGGGAGTTACAGTGATTCATTTGTAGATGACGGCGCAGGAATGATCTACTATTATGACTGCGATGGAAACTATGTAGAAATGTGTGGCAGGTGTCAAACTGATAAGTCTGGATGCGTTCAGCTTACTCAAGAGTTTGATGACTTGACTACTGGTAATACTGTAACAATCTTGCCAGCACCAGACCTATCTAAGGTAGTAACCGTCTATAGGAATACTGGGATTCAGTACCAATCTGCTACAGCAGATTACACTATTAGTGGTAACGTTATAACATTTAATGTACCCTTTGGTATATCTGGTGGTGCTGTTGGTGGTGAGAAGGTCAAAGTAGTCTATTGTCCAATTACAATTTAATTAATATATAAGGAGTTATTATGGCTGGAACAAGAGCTAGAATACAAAAACAATTAGAGAAGTCTGCAGTAGCTGGGTCTATTGTAAGGACTGATGTTAATAATGAACAAGAGTATGTACAACCAGGTACTAATGGTCAGGTACTTACTATTGTAGCTGGTGTACCAACTTGGGCTAACTCAGTTCCTGGGTTTGCTGGATTTAGTATTACTGATACTGTAACTACTGAAGCAATTGCCTCAGGCGATACTATTACCTTTGCTGCTAATAATCTACTTGATGTAGCTATTAGTGCAACCGACACTGTAACCTACGGTATTGATACTACAGGTGCTACAGCTGGACAAGTCATCACCTTTGTTGGTGGTTCACCTGTCTGGGCAAATGCTCAGTTCAATAATGAATTTGAGGCCTTTGCTAACCAAGCCGCATTCCCAGTTACTGGTAGCAATGATACTATTTACTATTCAACAGCTGATAATAAGTTCTATATCTGGAACGGTACTAGCTATGTAGAAGTCCCAACAGCTTTAAGCTATAGCTTAAGCATGACTGACGGTGTTACCACCCAAACACTAGTTAGTGGTGATACTATTAACTTTACTGGTGTTAATGGTACTAAGGTTACTGTTAGTGCAACTGATAATGTTACTGTTGATGCAGGGATTGAAACTGAAGATGTATTCGTTGGACTAACAACTGGCAGTACTGTAACCCTTTCTACCCTCCCATCAACTCAAAGAGTAGTTGAGGTTTACCGCAACGGTCTTAGACAAATTAGAGGACTTAGTGAAGATTATACAATCAGTGGTACAACTATTACATTTAATACTCCATTTGGTATCTCAGGTGGGGCTGCTGGTTCTGAACAAGTAGTAGTTAGATACTGGATGAGCTAGTAGCTAACTAGGGTAAACCATTAAGGAGGACCATGTCAGAAACAAGAGCTAGAATACAAAAACAGTTAGAGAAGTCAGCAGTAGCTGGGTCTATTGTAAGGACTGATGTTAATAGTGAACAAGAATATGTTGCCCCTGGTGGTGACGGTCAAGTATTAACCATTGTTGCTGGTACTCCAACTTGGTCTAGTTTATGTACTGCTTTAGACTTACTGCCCACTGGGGTAGCAAACTTAGTAGACGACAAGGTATTAGCTACTAATACAGTCGATGGGTGTAGACTAATAAACTTAGATCCTGCACCTGTCACTGTATTCAGAAGTGAGGTCGGTACACCTACTGGTACTGGTGGCAGAACGCCACAAAGTCCACCATCTTCAGCCTATACTGGTGATACCCTTATAGAATACTGGCAAGGTAATAGTACCTTAATTTTCTATACTTATGACGGCACTAACTGGGTCGAGGACTATTATACAGTCGATGACAGACCACGAACTCAGTTATCTACTTTTGGTTATGGTGGTTATAGCTTTGGTCCAGGTCTAACACTGGGGCAGGTGCTTGCTAATCCAGACCAAGCAGGTGTTAGCTTTACAATACCAGCCGAACAAAAGCATACTCAAGATGTTAAGATATGTTATAGCTATAACATATCGTCTAGATATACCTATACCTTGACAGACTGGAGAAACCTTAGGTTAACGTTTGGTGACGAAATAGGCGTACTACTAACTCCTGTAATTAGAGTTAATGGTGGTCCTTGGACAACAATGCAGATTGCTTTTGAGGAATATCTACCAGATAATCTTGCAGCCGACCCCTTCTTTTCAACCGTTACTGACTATAATGATAAAGAGTTAGACTCAGAGTATGTCTTGACTGGCTTACCAGCTGGAACATATAGTATGGACTTTGGTCACAGGGTTGACTGGGTTAGTGATGGGTTCAATGATACAACAATCTCATATATCCAGAAGCGATTAGTTATTTTTGAATCGATAGTTAGTATTGATTACGAGGATGTAGGTTAAAATGATTACAGATGCACAATTACAAGTTTACTTATCTATCATTAAAGCAGAAGGTAGGGGTGAGCAGTGGAAGAAACGGCTAGCTGGCGGTTTAGTTAGTGGACAGGTAACCCTGATAGACCAAGCCCAAAGGACTTTTGAAACAACACATAGGCAGAATATCTTAAACTCTACTAGAGTTATGGATAGTGCTATGCGTAAACTAGAGAGATTGGGTCTTACTACTGAGGAGGCTAGGAGGTTGTTCTAATGGCGTGGAATAGTTGTCCTCATGCTTGGATGTTTGCTGGTGTATGTGGTGCAGAGACTATATACACTAATGAGACTATCCATACTATTAAAGCTCAGTGGGCTCAGGTTAAATCTGATGAACGGTTACAGATTTGGGACTCTGGGTCTTACGCTTGTGGTTACGATATAGCCAGAGCTAATGATATTAAAGCTAATAGCGAGGAACAGTATCTTACTATATTTACTGGAGCATACGCTGACTTTTCAGCAATGGTTGCTAGTCCATCTAAGCGTAGCCTGTTTATCAGTGATATCCTAAGCTTCTTAACTACTACTGGTTGGACTGGAGCAGAGATAGACTTTGAAAGCTTTTGGAGTTGGACTACTACTGATTTTACTAACTATGTTACTTTCCTAACAGAACTTGGTAACGCTTTGCATACTAGTGGTAGAAAATTAGGTGTTGCAGTCGTAGCAAAACCAAAGTATAGTTATTTAACTACTTATGACTACTCTGTGTTAAATGGACTACCTGTAGACTTCTGGTCACTAATGCTGTACGACAATATGTGGGGATTTGTTGCAGGTGAGTATGCACCAATTACAGATCCTATGTGGGCAATTCTATCACTACAGAACTTCAGAGAAAATGTTACGACTG
>WPCJ01018848.1_pt1 | contig 15724 bp, 15 predicted proteins | sample 5399831 | NCBI WGS metagenome assembly WPCJ01 (sample SAMN12869470, study PRJNA574797) | sludge metagenome | isolation source: wastewater treatment of pH10 | place: China:Beijing | collected 2019-05-20 | reverse complement strand
ACCATGCCGGGCACGATCCTGCGCGCCAGCGCCCCGGCTGCGACCCGCGCCGCTGTCTCGCGCGCGGAGGAGCGTCCGCCGCCACGATGGTCGCGCAGGCCGTATTTCACGTCATAGGCGTAATCGGCATGGCCGGGCCGGTATTGCCGGGCGATCTCGCCATAGTCCTTGGAGCGCTGGTCGACATTCTCGATCAGCATGGAGATCGGCGTGCCGGTGGTGACCAGCATGTCGCCATCGTCCACCACGCCGGAAAGAATCCTCACCTCGTCGGGCTCGCGTCGCTGTGTCACGAAGCGCGACTGGCCAGGCTTGCGGCGGTCGAGCTCTTGCTGGATGTCGGCCTGCGTGAAGCAGATTCCCGGCGGGCAGCCGTCCACCACGCAACCAAGCGCCGGCCCATGGCTCTCGCCCCAGGTCGTGACCCTGAAAAGGTGTCCGAAAGTATTATGCGACATGGTGCGGTTCCGGCCGGCGTCGGCTGCGTTCTATTGACCTTTTCCGCAAGGGTCAAACGCCTGTGCGACGACACATCGTCACCTGACAGATACCCGGGACCGCTAATAGAGGGTCGTGGAGAGGAACAGGGCCGCGTCAAAATAAGACGGTGCACAACCGGGTTCTAGTTTTGACACATTCGGCGTGTTTCTGCTCTGCTCTGTGTCGGGGCAGCGCCCCATCTGCGCAGAAGTACGATAACAAAAGAGGTCCACCATGCGTAGCCTGACCGGCGCCGTTGCCGCCGCCCTGATTTCCGCGATTGTTTCGACCGGCGCGTTCGCAGCCGAAGCGGAAGGCAGGATCAAGACCGTCGACCGGGACAATCTGACGATCACGCTCGAAAACGGCAAATCATACAAATTGCCCGGCGAATTCGACATGGATGCCGTCAAGGAAGGCATGGACGTGCTGCTGGCCTACGACAAGGTCGGCGACCAGAACATGATCACCGACATGGAGCTGTCGGAGTAGGCTTGCGGCCTATAGCCACTCCAGGCGCGAATTCTCCAGCCTGAGCACCCGGTCCTGGAATATCTCCATCGACGCCGCGTCCGCTCCCGGCATCTTCTCGACGATCCTGAAGAGAACGCGAAGCACGCCGCCATGTGTTACGCAAACGGTTTGCCTCTCCAGCGCGGCAAGCCACGGCTCTATCCTGTCGAGCAGCATCTGGTAGCTCTCGGCCCCCTCGCCGGGAGCGAGGAAGCCCCATTTGTCCTCGAACCGCGCCGCGGTCGAGCCCGGCTCGCGCTCCTCCAGTTCCGCATGGGTGAAGCCCTGCCACGTGCCGAAATTGAGCTCCATCAGGCGGCTATCGATGCTATAGTCCCTGACGGGCAGGCCCATCTCGCGCCGGACCAGTTCCATGGTCTCGCGTGTGCGCTTCAGCGGGCTGGAAACGAAGTCGAATTCCTGCGGGCTGGCTATCAGCCCGGCCAGACGCCTGCCGTTGCGGACGGCCTGGTTGCGCCCCAGGTCTGACATGTCAGTGTCGGCCTGCCCCTGCAGCCTCAGTTCGGCATTCCAGAAGGTCTGTCCGTGCCTGACGAAGTAACAGAGAGGTGGCATGTCTTCAGGCCGGCCGCCCCGCTCAGTCCTTGGCCTTGGAGATATCGGGAGCATCCACGGCCTTCATGCCGACGACATGATAGCCCGCGTCGACATGATGCACCTCGCCGGTCACGCCGCGCGACAGGTTCGACAGGAAATACATGCCGGAATCACCGACTTCCTCGATCGTCACCGTACGCCGCAGCGGTGCGTTGTATTCGTTCCACTTCAGGATGTAGCGGAAGTCGTCGATGCCCGACGCGGCGAGCGTCTTGATGGGTCCCGCCGAGATCGCGTTGACGCGGATATTCTTCGGCCCGAGGTCGACCGCCAGATATTTCACGCTCGCCTCCAGCGCGGCCTTCGCGACGCCCATGACGTTGTAGTTCGGCATCACCTTCTCGGCGCCGTAATAGGTCATCGTCAGCAGCGAACCGCCGTCGATCATCAGCTTCTCCGCGCGCTGGGCGACCGCCGTCAGGGAATAGACCGAGATGTCCATGGTGCGCAGGAAGTTGTCGTGGCTGGTGTCGACATAGCGCCCCGTCAGTTCATCCTTATCGGAGAAACCTATGGCGTGGAGCACGAAGTCGAGCTTGCCCCACTTCTTCTCCAGAGTTTCGAAGACGGCGTCGATGCTCGCCATGTCGGTCACGTCGCAATGTCCGGCAACGTCCGCGCCGATCTCGGCGGCCAGCGGCTCGACGCGCTTCCTCAGCGCATCGCCCTGATAGGTGAAGGCCAGTTCCGCGCCCTGGTCCGAGCAGGCCTTGGCTATGCCCCAGGCGATAGACCTGTTGTTGGCAACCCCAAGGATCAGGCCCTTCTTGCCGGCCATCAGGCCCTGTCCAACCGTCATTCAGGTTCTCCGCGATCCAAACAGCGACGTTACCTATCGCACAGCCACATGCCGCCTTCAAGCATCTAGGACAGTATGGCCGGGGTTCCGCCGGAAACCGGCTTTCCGCGAGGTGGACATGGCCATGCGACAAGGGAATCGGAGAACCGCTTTTCCGGAGACCCAAAAGAAAAGCCCGGCGCGATGGCCGGGCCTCTTGTCTGATGCCTTGGGAGAAGAGGCTACCAGTTGAAGCTGACACCAAGTGCCACAGTATGCGTCTTCAGGTCGGTGTCGTACGAGTATCCAGAGGGGTCCCCCCCGGGATAGTCGGCAGCAAATGTGTCGCTGCCATAGTCAGTATAAAGATAAGAGGCCCGCACCCGCCAATTGTCAGTCAAAGCATATTCAGCACCACCGCCCAACGTCCATCCGACAAGTGTACCTCCACCCTCGTCCCATACTGACCCTTCATAGTGCGTTGTGAAATCATAACCAGCATACGCAACGCCAGCCGTAACGAATGGCAACCAGCGGTCCATCGCGTAGCCCACTCGGGCTCGGGTGGAGCCGGACCACTTCAAGTCGAGATCACCTTGCCAGTAGTCAGGGTAGATTACGCCAGCGTAATATGACTCAGACGAGTCACTGCCACCATTGGCATTGAACTCTGTTTCAACGCCAAGGACCAAGCCGTTTGTGAACTGGTAGTTGTAGCCGGCATAAACGCCGCCAAGGATACCATCGGGATCAGTTGGCCAAGTATAGTCAGCACCCTCGACATAGACGGTGTGACCATCCCCCCAGCCATATCCCACCTGCGCGCCAACATAGACGCCTGACCAGTTGTAGGCATTGTCCACGACGACAACGTCCTCGACTACGGCGTCAGCCGCATAGGCGGCGGTGCCCAGTCCGAGTACAAGCGCGGATGCGAGAATGAGCGTTTTCATCGATGGCCCCAAACGTGTCTCTGACCGTCTGGGTATCATACAACCGAATACGACGCTGCGGCGAGAATGCAACACATTCGATTTTGTTTGTGGAATGTCTTGCGCTGCACAGCCCGTGACCGGGGATGTCACGACCCTTCCGAGCGTCACCCCTTGCGCAGGAGCGATTCAAGCTCCGTGTCGCCTTGCGGAAGCATGACTCGCACATGCGCATAGAGGTAGCCGTGTCCGCCCGTCTTCTCGGGCAGGCCGCGTCCTCTCAGCCTCAGCACCTTGTCCGAGCTCGACCAGGCCGGAACGTTGACCGCAACGCGGCCGGTCGGCGTCTCGACGGCCAGCTTGGCGCCGAGCACGGCTTCCTTCAGCGGCACGGGCAGGTCGACATGCAGGTCGCGGCCCTCCACCCTGTAGCGCGGATGGTTGCGGAAACGGACCTTGACCAGCGCATCTCCCGGCTGGCCGATGCCGGGCTCGCCCTGCCCCTTCAGGCGGATGATCTGACCGTCCTCGACATAGGCGGGCAGCTTGACCGCGATCTTGCGGCCGTCGGGAAACTGCGCGGTGACCTTGGGCGACGTAGCCGCTTCCTCGACGGTGATGTCGAGCGTGACGTTGATGTCACGGCCCGGCGGCTGTGCGCGATGCGCCCCTGCCCCAGCCCCTGTCCCGGCGCGCTGCGAAAATCCCTGGCCGAACAACTCGGAGAAGATGTCGCCCGCATCCGCGCCGCCGAACGGATCGCCGCCGGTGCTGCGGAATTCGAAGCGCGTGCCGCCGGGACCGGCCTGCTGCCTGCGGAAGCCGGCAAACGGATCGCCGCCGTGTCCGCCACCGCCCTGGAAGCCCTCGAATCCCTGGAAACGCGGCTTGCCCTCGCCGTCGATCTCGCCCCGATCGAAGGCCGCGCGGTTCTTTTCGTCGCCCAGTATCTCATAGGCCTGGTTCGCCGCGGCGAAGCGGTCCTTCGCCTTGGAATCGTCGGGGTTCTGGTCGGGATGGTGCTTCTTGGCCAGCTTGCGGTAGGCCGCCTTTATGTCCTTGGCCGAGGCGTTTTTGGCAACGCCAAGCACCTCATAGGGATCGCGCATCGTTCCTGCCTGCGAGTGAAAGGGTCAATTCGGGATATATGCGCCCGGCTAGGAAGAAATTCCAGAGGCTGCTTCGAAACTCTGCATCCGCCAGGCGCCCGATCCCACCATGCAGGCCTGCCCCCTGAACAGCCTTACCCCGTCGAAGGCTTCGCGCGTCACGTTGAAGCGCCGGCAGATCGTACCGCTGTCCTTCGTTTCGACGAGGCCGGTGATCTGGCCCCGCGCGCCGGTATCGGCGTTCGCCCAGGGCAGAGGCGCGCCGGCAAGCGTCTCGAGGTCGGCCGAGGTTGCCGCATTGCGGATCGTCGTCTCGTCGGAATGGCGGACGGCATCGAAGGACGTACCGTCGCCGGCCTGAACGTTGCTCGTATAGAGGCTCCTGTCGACCTCGGCCTTCTCGAGGCTGAAGCCGCCCGCGCCGCATCCGGAAAGGATGAAAAACGCGCACAGCAGGCCCGCCCATACGGACGGGCGCATCTCAGGACCATACGAAATCGGCATCTGATGCGCTTGCGCGGCGCGCGACAATCGGCAATCTCCCCGCAATCAAGTCGATCCAGATGGGTGTTGTCCGATTATGAGCGAAGCAGAGTTAAGGAGTGGTGACTTCACCGAGCGCTCCGAGCCCTTCCGGCTTTTCGCCGACTGGCTGGCGGACGCCACCAAGGCGGAGGTGAACGACCCCAACGCGCTTGCGCTCGCGACCGTCGACGAGGACGGCCTGCCCGACGTGCGCATGGTCCTGCTGAAGGGCGTCGATGAAGGCGGCTTCGTATTCTACACCAATTTCGAAAGCGCCAAGGGTCGCGAGATCCTGTCGTCGATGAAGGCGGCCATGTGCTTCCACTGGAAGTCGCTGCGCCGGCAGGTGCGCGTGCGCGGACCGGTCGAGATCGTCAGCGACGAGGAGGCCGACGCCTATTTCGAGACCCGCCCGCGCGGCAGCCGCATCGGCGCCTGGGCCTCGAAGCAGTCGCGGCCGCTGGAAAGCCGCTTCGCGCTGGAGAAAGCCGTGGCGGAGTACACTGCCAGACATGCCATCGGAACCATCCCGCGACCGGAATACTGGTCGGGCTTCCGCCTCGTGCCGAGCCAGATCGAGTTCTGGCACGACCGGCCTTTCCGCTTGCACGACCGCATCGTCTTCACGCGTAAGGCCGGCGGCGACACGGGGGGCGACTGGGAGAAGAAGCGGCTCTATCCCTGACGCCACCCCTTCCGTTCGCTCTTGTCAGAGCATGACGGTCGAGGTGCCGCCGCCGTCGACGAGATATTCCGACCCGGTCAGATAGGCGGATTCGTCGGCCGCGAGGAACACGATCAGGTTGGCGACGTCCTCCACCTCGGCCAACCGCCCGAGCGGCGAAAGCTTGGGGCCGAGCTGTTCGGCGGTCAGCCCGGAGACCTTGGTGGCGTACTCCACCATCGCCGTTTTCACATAGGTCGGATGGACCGAGTTGACGCGTATGTTCTGGGACCCAAGCTCAGCGGCCAAGTCCTTGGTCATGACCCGGACCGCGCCCTTGCTGGCGCCGTAGAGCGTGTGGCCGGCCGAGCCCTGCAGGCCGGCGATCGACGACAGGTTGATGATAGAGCCGCCCTTGCGCTCGACCAGATAGGGTGCGACGTGCTTCGAACCGAGGAACACGCCGGTCACGTTGATCGCCATCAGCCTGTTCCACATTTCCAGCGTGGTGTCGGCCAGCGGCGCGATGACGTAGATGCCGGCATTGTTGACCAGCACGTCTATGCCGCCGAACTTCTCCTTGGCCTGCCGCAGGACGTTGATCCAGTCTTCCTCGGAAGCCACGTCATGCCGCAGCGTCAGCGTCTCGCTTCCGGCCTTCGCGACAAGCGCGGCGGTTTCCTCCAGCCCCTTGGTGTCGATGTCGGTGGCGACGATCTTGGCCCCGCCTTTGGCGAAAAGCTCGGCTGTCGCGCGCCCGATTCCAACGGCCGCCCCGGTGATGACGACGACCTTGTTCCTGACTGTGAGGCTCATGGGAATCTCCTTTGGAAAGTGCCCAACCTGATCCCGACCTGATGTCGGTTGATCCTGATATAGGTGCCGCCGACAGCTCTGGCAGGGGTACAGGGACATAGGGTCGCATCGCGGCCCGACCCGGCGCGAAACGGTTCGCGCTATCTCTTCCGCGTCATGAAGGCGGCAAGGGCCGCGCGGGCTTCGTCCGAATCCAGCTTGCGGCGGAAAAGCCCGGCCTCTTCGTTTATGCGCGCCTTCAGCACGTCCCTCGGGCCGAGCATCAGGTCGCGGGCGATCCGCAGCGCCTCCGGCGGCTTCGACGCCACGAGTTCCGCAGCCTCCATCACGCGGCGTTCCAGTTCGTGCTCCGCGACGACGGCATAGATCAGCCCGGCTTCTCTCGCGCGCTCGGCCGGGAAGGCTTCCCCCAGCGCCAGCAATGCGAAGGCCTGCTGGCGGCCCAGCAGCGACGGCATGAGCAGGCTCGATCCCGCCTCCGGCACAAGGCCGAGATCGACGAACGGCGTGCGGAAGACCGTGCGGGGCGTAGCGAAGCTGAGGTCGCAATGCAGGTTCAGCGTCGTGCCAATGCCGACCGCGATGCCGTCGACGCCGGAAAGGACCGGCTTGGCCGTGTCCGCAAGCGCCAGCAGGAAATCCCAGACGTCCAGCCCGTCCTCGCCCCCGTTGGCGATCGCCATGAAATCGTTCAGGTCGTTGCCGGCACAGAACGCACCGGGGACGCCGAGGAAAACATGCACGCGCACGTCCGGGTCCGCGTCGCCATGGACCAGCGCCCTTGTCATCGCCCGGTACATGGCGCGCGTCAACGCGTTCTTCTTGTCGGGCCGGTTCATGCGGATCACCTGGATCGGCCCGCGGCGTTCGACGACGACGTGTTCCGTCATGCGGCTCTCCTCAGCGCGCGATCAGAATCTTGCCCGCCGCCAGTAACCCTTCCGCGCCGATCGTGATGCCGGAGCGCAGCGCTTCCGTTTCGGCGGCCATGTTTTCCGCGAAGAAGCGGCAGAGCGCGATGCGCTCAGGCGTCGCGTCTGCAAGGGCTGCGCGGGCCAGATGGATGCCGCCCGACGCGAGCGCGAAGAGGCGCAGATAGGGTGTCGCGCCCGCCAGCGCGATATCCGTCATGCCTTCGGAAAGGCATTGCTGGAGATAGTCCGTGGATGCGGCGAGATCGTCGATGGAATCCTGCAGGAAGGCCACCGCCTGCTCCATGCCCTCGAAACCTGTATCCTCGAGCACCGCGACCGTATCGGCCAATTCGGCGATATAGCCATGGACGTGCGCGCCGTCCGACTGCGGCAGCTTGCGCGTAACCAGGTCGATCGCCTGTATGCCATTGGTGCCTTCGTAGATCGAGGCGATGCGGGCATCGCGATAGAACGCGGCCGCACCCGTCTCCTCTATATAGCCCATGCCGCCATGGACCTGGATGCCCAGCGACGCCACCTCGCTGCCGATGTCGGTGGGGAAGGCCTTTGCGACCGGCGTCAGCAGGTTCGCGCGCTCCTGCCAGAACACCTTGTCGTCGCCCGTGGATGTGCGCGCCATGTCGAGCGCATGGGCGCAGGAATAGGCTATCGCGCGCGCCACGCGGGTCAGCGCCTGCATGGTCAGCAGCATGCGCTGTACGTCCGGGTGGTGGACCAGCGGCGCCATGCCTTCTCCCGTCCAGCCGGGCGCCTTGCCCTGCCGCCTTTCGTTCGCGTAGGCCAGCGCCTTCTGGAATGAGGCCTCGGCAATGCCCACGCCCTCTATGCCGATGGCTAGGCGCGCATTGTTCATCATGGTGAACATGCAGGCGAGGCCGCGATTCTCCTCGCCGACCAGCCAGCCGACCGCGCCCTTTTCCTCGCCGGGCACGTAGCCGTCGCCGAAGATCATGGTGCAGGTGGGCGATCCGTGGATGCCCATCTTGTGCTCGAGCGACGCGCAGAAGATATCGTTGCGGCGTCCGGGCGAACCATCTTCGTTCACGAGGAACTTCGGCACGAGGAAAAGCGATATGCCGCGCGTTCCCGCCGGCGCGTCGGGCAGGCGCGCGAGCACCATATGGACGATGTTGTCGGTGAAGTCGTGCTCGCCATAGGTGATGAATATCTTCTGTCCAAAGATCCGGTAGGTTCCGTCCGGCGCACGCTCGGCGCGGGTGCGCAACGCGTTGAGATCGGAACCGGCCTGCGGCTCCGTCAGGTTCATCGTCCCCATCCAGGCGCCGGAGACGAGCTTGGCCAGATAGGTCTGCCTGAGATGTTCCGTGGCGTGCATGTGCAGCGCCTCGACCGCGCCCATCGTCAGGGTCGGCCCAAGGGCGAAGGCCATGGCCGCAGAATTCCACATTTCGAGCGTGGCGATCGACAGCATGGCCGGCAGGCCCTGTCCGCCGAACTCCTCCGGTCCGGTCAGGCCGCTCCATCCGCCCTCGCACCAGCGGCGATAAAGCTCCGGCCAGCCGCGCGGCGTCGTCACGGCGCCATCCTTGAGCGTGCAGCCCTCCATGTCGCCGGTACGGGCGAGCGGCGCGATTTCCTCTGTGGCGAAGCGTCCCGCCTCGTTCAGGATCGCCTCAACCAGATCGGCGGAGAGGTCGCCGAATCGGCCGGCCTCCAGCCCCTCGCGCAGGCCCGTGACGTCATTCAGCGTGAAGGCGATCTCTTCTACAGGCGCGCGATACATTTCTTCTCCGGCAGTCGGCAACGAGTTGCGGCGATCCTAGATCGCATCCCCAAAGTCTCCTACTCCGTTTGACCTGAACGTCAAACGTTGGTGCAACTCTTCAATTCGGCGGTTTCGGGCGACAATTGCGCAATTGATGACACGATCCACCCAGTCCTTTATTCTTTTCTGCTTGATCCTGCTTCGCGGAACAGGCGATAGTCCGCCGGCGGCGGTTATGTTTGGGGGAACAGGCTGGACAGTCCCTGGAAGGATCGCGTCACGGGACGGCAAGTCAGCATTTTGGAGAGCGCCGCAATCTTGCTGCAGTCGACATATCGCACGGTCTTCGGTGTCCTGGCCTATGGTGTCCTGGCTTTGCTGGGTGCGGTTGCATTCTGCACGGCTGGCGCGCAGGCGTCCGACTTTTCCGAGCCGTGGAAGCGCTCCGACCGCGCCCTGGTCATAGATGCCTACGAATACAATCCGATCGACTGGAAGAAGCTATCGGCCGACAAGCGAATCGCCGGCTTCATCAACAAGGGATCGGACGGCCTGTCGCCACCCTACAAATGCTCCGGCAATGAAACCGCCGTGAGGCTTTGCAAGGCGTTGTGGAAGCGCCATGCCGTGGCGCGCGAGCTTTTCCAGACACGCCGCACGGTCGCCAAGACGCTCGGGCTGAAATGGGGCGCTTATCATCTCGGGAGGCCCGGCAACCCCATCGATCAGGCCAACAACTTCATCGACTTCGCCGAACCCGCCCCCGACGATCTGATCGCGCTCGACATCGAGGACAACGACCCCAGCAAGTGGATATCGCTGGAGGACGCGGAGACCTTCGCGCGCCATATCCACACACGGCTCGGTCGCTGGCCGGTGCTCTACACGAACGGCAGCACGGCGCTCTACATCGCCGAGAACCGCAGTCGCTATCCCGTCCTGTCGCGCCTGCCGCTCTGGTATGCGCGCTACAAGCCGTCAATCGGGCTGCACTTCCCCAAGGGACACTGGCAGAGCTATGCGCTCTGGCAGTTCGCAGCCGGCGCGAACTGCGACGCACGCTCCTGCCCCTACCGCGCGCCGGGAACGCCGCTCGACATCGATGTCAACGTCGCCTCCATGAGCGCGGAAGAGCTGCGCGCCGCGTGGCCCTTCGGCGAGTTGGTGGAGAAGAAGGACTATACGACGTCCGAGACGGTTCCCCTGCCGGTCGCGCGCAAGACCGCTCTCGAAGGCGGCGACGTGACCGTGCAATATGCAACGGTCGAGGAAGGCGAGCCGGTTCAGATGGTTGCCGAGATGACTGCCGAAGCAGTCGAAACGCCGCCCGCCGTCGAAGAGGTCGCCGAGGCGGCCGGCGAGATCGCGATCGAGACCGGCGAGACCGTCCCTCTTCCCATCTGGCGCATCGATGCGAGGAAGAAGCGCGCCGACGTCACGCTGACCTTCGTCAAGGTCGAGCGCATGGTGTCGCGGGCGAACATCGCCGAGGCTTCCGCCACCCTGACCACGAGCCTTGCCCCGGCGCGCGGATCGCCGTTCAGGGCGCTGCTCGGCAAGGAGGGTGATCCCCCGGCCATGCCCATCGCGCTTGCCAGCTATGCACGCATCCCGGAAAAGGTGCGCGCGCTCGTGCCTCAACTGCGACCCGCCCCGCCAAAATACGTGCCGACCGGCGAGGTTTCGACGGCAGCACTCGACGATCCCGGCCCGGTTCTTTCGGCGACGCAATTCGCGCGCACAGACCTTCCGATATTCCTGCTGAGGAAGCTGGACGGCCCGGACGAAGCCTTCCCCTGACTTAATCCGCCTGCCGCTCGCGCTCCACGGCGCGCCAGCCTATGTCCCGGCGACAGAAGCCTTCCGGCCAGTCGATCCGGTCAATCGCCTCATAGACAAGCCGCTGCGCCTCGCCGACGCTCGCCGCCGATGCGGTCACGTTGAGCACGCGGCCGCCATTGGCGACGACATAGCCGTCGCGGAGGGCGGTTCCGGCGTGGAATATCTCGACCCCGCCGGACGCCGCCTCGTCCAACCCCCGGATCACCGAGCCCTTCTCGGGATTCTCCGGATATCCCTTCGCGGCCATAACCACCGACAGCGCATGCGTGTCGCGCCAACGCGCCGACATATGCGCAAGCTGGCCGTCGGCTGCCGCTTGCAGCAGCACCAGCAGGTCGTCCTTCAGCCGCATCATCAGCACCTGGCATTCCGGGTCGCCGAAGCGGACATTGTGCTCGATCAGCCTTGGGCCCGTATCCGTGATCATCAGGCCAGCGAAAAGCACCCCGGAAAACGGCGCGCCGAGTTCGCTCATGCCGCGCATGGTCGGCTCCACGATTTCCTTCATCGTACGCTCGATCATTTCAGCGTTCATCACCGGCGCCGGCGAATAGGCGCCCATGCCACCGGTATTCGGCCCGGTGTCGCCGTCGCCGACTCGTTTGTGATCCTGCGCGGTGCCGAAGGGCAGCGCGGTCACGCCGTCGCAGAGGCAGAAGAAGCTCGCTTCCTCGCCGGTCAGGAATTCCTCGACCACGACCTCCGCGCCCGCCGATCCGAAAGCGCCGCCGAAGCAGTCGTCGATCGCCGCCAGCGCCTCTGCTTGCGTCATCGCCACGGTCACGCCCTTGCCGGCCGCCAGCCCGTCGGCCTTCACGACGATCGGCGCGCCATGGCTGCGCACATAGGCCTTCGCGGCCTCCGCGTCGGCAAACCGGCCATAGGCGGCGGTCGGGATGTTCTGGCGCGCGCAGAGGTCCTTGGTGAAGCCTTTCGACCCTTCGAGCCGGGCCGCTTCCTTCGACGGGCCGAAGACCTTCACGCCGGCCGCGCGCAGGTCGTCGGCGATGCCGGCGACCAGCGGGGCTTCCGGGCCGACCACGACGAGGTCGATCCCCTTGTCCAGGCAGAACGATACGACCGCCGCATGATCGGAGATGTCCATCGCGACGAGTTCGGCCTCCCTGGCGATGCCGGGATTTCCCGGTGCGGCGTACAGCTTCGTCAGCAGCGGAGACGCGGCGATCTTCCATGCCAAAGCGTGCTCGCGGCCTCCGGAGCCGAGGAGAAGGACTTTCATGCCATCGTGATCCGTCTCTGAAAGGCGTTGCCTTTCCGGTATGGAAGCGGGCGCGGGCGGTCAAGCCTCACCTCCACTTGTTCACGGCAAACGGCCGTCCGCCAACCTGCGTCCCTTGACGTTGCGCGGGCCTCCTGCCACTCAAAAGCGATGGAACAGGTTCAGACGAAAGAGGTTCAGGGGCGCGTCGCTGACGCGCCGAGCGGGCACTGGGTCTACCGCGTCCTGCCGCGCGCCCTGTGGCCCTATGCGCAGCTTGCACGCTGGGACCGGCCCATCGGCTGGCAGCTTCTGCTGTGGCCCTGCTGGTGGTCGACGGCGCTCGCGGCCAGCGCCTATGCGCGGCCCGGCGACAGCTTCGCCTCGCTGATCCCCTCGCCGTGGCATCTGGTGCTTTTCCTGGTCGGGGCGGTCGCCATGCGCGGGGCGGGCTGCACCTACAACGACATCGTCGATGTCCGCATCGACGAGAAGGTCGAGCGCACGCGCTCGCGTCCCTTGCCGTCCGGCAAGGTGAGCCGCAGGCAGGCATGGGCCTTCCTCGTCCTGCAGGCGCTCGCCGGCCTGCTCGTGCTCGTGCAGTTCAACAGCTTCGCGATCCTGCTCGGCGTCTGCTCGCTCGCCATCGTCGCCATCTACCCGTTCATGAAGCGCTTCACCAACTGGCCACAGCTCGTCCTCGGCCTCGCCTTCTCCTGGGGCGCGCTCATGGGTTGGGCGGCCGAGTTCGGCGACGTGACGCAGCCGGCTGTCCTGCTGTACCTCGGCAGTATCTTCTGGGTGATCGGCTACGACACGATCTATGCGCATCAGGACAAGGAGGACGATGCGCTGGTCGGCGTGAAATCGACGGCGCGGCTTTTCGGCGACAGCACGAAATCCTGGCTGGTCGGGCTCTATGGCGGTGCGCTGATCCTCATGGCCAGCGCCTTCTCGGCCGCCGAGGTGCCCATGCCGGCGATGGCCGGCCTGCTCGCGGCGGGCGCGCACATGGCGCGCCAGATCGTCGTGCTGGACATCGGCGATCCGGACCAGTGCCTGCGGCTTTTCAGGTCCAACAATGTCGTCGGCTGGTTGATCTTCCTCGGCCTGATCGGCGGCGGCGCGTGGATGTCGCTGAAGCCGCTGATCTGACTTACGCAAACGACAATGCCGGGCCGACCGGACCCGGCATTGCAGGATTTTCGCCGTAGTTCAGTCGCGGGCGACTATTTCCTCGCCGTTGATGACAAGGCGCAGGCCGAGATTGCCGGGCTTGCGGCGCATCAGGAAGCGCGGCCGGCGGGCAGGCGTGACGCGCCGCTTGCGGCGATCCTGCGCGGGCAGCGTCTTGATCGCCTCGCCGAGCGACTCTTCCAGCGTGCGCGCGACGCCGTCCGCCTCGATAAGCAGCATCGGCAGCCGATAGGCGTCGGCCCATGCGCGCCAGTCGGCCGCGACGTCCTCCAGATTGTCGGCGACCAGCAGCGGCACGCACAGCATCGGGTCGCGGTGCAGCAGTTCGAGCGTGACGGTGACGTTGCCGTCCTCGTCTTCCATGGCGCGCGCGGCGACACCCTGGAAGGCTTTCGCCGGCAGCACGACCGTGGCGGGCAGACCGCTCATCTGCAGGATACGGCGAACCGTGGCGCCCCGCGGCTCTACCGTGAAGGATACGTCGCCGAAATCGTCCCGTGTCGCATAGCTGACGATCTGTGGCAGGCGGAATGGGTCGAGCCGCATGTTGCGGCCAGCCCAGACTGGCTTCAGTTCGGTGTTCATCTTGCGCTTTCCTGTCTCTCCTGAGAGCCGGTTCCCGGTTCTCACGGACCGGTTTTCCCGATCTCGTTTGTGAGTTGGACAGTAGCGGCCGACCCCTACCCAGCCGCTTAAAAAAGTCGGTTAAATTTTGCTGATCTCGACCATGGTTATCGGAATCACACCGGCTGTAACGTTCCGTCAGGCTTCGTTTACAGCACCTTTCCGGCCTGCACGAAGAACCGTCAGATGACTTTTCCGGGGTTCATGATGCCGGCCGGGTCGAAGGCCGCCTTGATGCGGCGCATCAGCTCGATGCCGACCGGCGGCGCCGTCGCGATCAGCTCGTCGCGCTTTAATTGCCCGATGCCGTGCTCGGCCGAGATCGATCCGCCGAGGTCGCGCACGATGTCGTGTACCGCCTTGTTCATGGGGCGGTAGAGATCGAGGAAGGCCTTCGGGTCCATGCCCACGGGCTGGCTGACATTGTAGTGCAGGTTGCCGTCGCCCATGTGGCCGAAGCAGACGACGCGCGCGCCGGGGCTGACACCCTCGACCGCAACCGCGGCGCGGGAAATGAAATCCGGTATCGAGGCGACCGGCACCGAAATATCGTGCTTGATCGACCCCCCTTGCGGCTTCTGCGCATCGGATATGTTTTCGCGCAAGGCCCAGAATGCATTCGCCTGCGCGATGCTTTCGGCAATGGCTGCATCGCCGGCCAGCCCACTGTCGATCCCCTCCGTCAGGATCGTCTCGATCAGCAGGCGGGCATCGTCCGCCGAGCGGCTGGAGGAAATGTCGATCAGCACGTGCCAGGGCCATTGGCCGGCGAGCGGCGATGTGCCTTGCGAGAAGGCCAGCGAGAAATCGAACGGCGTGGAGCCGATCAGCTCGAAGCCCGTCAGGCTCTCGCCCGCACGCCCCGTTGCCAGCTCCAGAAGTCCGAGCGCGGCCTGCGGCGACGAGAGGCCGACCCACCCGACCTCGTGCCCGCGCGGCGTGGGGAATATCTTCAGCACGGCGGCGGTGATGATCCCGAGCGTTCCTTCCGCGCCGACGAAAAGGTTTTTCAGGTCATAGCCGGTATTGTCCTTCTTCAGCTTCCTGAGGTCGTCCAGCACCTCGCCGGTCGGCAGCACGACCTCGACGCCGAGGCAAAGCTCCCTCATGTTGCCGTATGCGAGCACGGCCGTGCCCCCGGCATTGGACGACAAATTGCCACCGATCTGGCAGGAGCCCTGCGAGGCCAGCGAGAGCGGGAACATCCGGCCCGCCGCCTCGACATGGGCGTGCAGAGCGTCCAGCACCATGCCCGCCTCCACCGTCACGGTGTTCGACAGCACGTCGATCTCGCGCATCCGGTTGAGCCGCGACAGCGACACCACGATCTCGTTGCCCGTCTGGTGTGGCACCTGCGCGCCGACCAGCCCGGTATTGCCGCCCTGCGGGACGACCGGGGTGCGGCTTTCGCTCGCGAGCCTCATGACGCGGCTAACCTCTTCCACGCTGCCGGGCCTGAGCACCAGCGGCGCGCGGCCTGGAAAGAGGCCGCGCCGCTCGATGACATAGGGCGCTATGTCGGCCTCCTCGCACAGGGCATGCGCCGGCCCGACGATCGCCGCGAAGCGCTCCAGCAGCGCCGGTTCGGAGAATGATGCGGTCACCGGCGATTATCCCCTTGGCGCGGCAGCACGACGCAGCCGGTCGTTGATCGCTTCGCCCAGACCCGTTTCGGGGATGGGCTCCACGGCGATGGTCGCCGCGCCGCTGCGGTCGAGCGCCTGCATGTAGGAAAAGAGATTGGTA